>ERZ827037.1697-NODE-1697-length-22180-cov-9.074847_pt1 | contig 22180 bp, 24 predicted proteins | sample MGYA00519924_ERZ827037 | MGnify/ENA primary metagenome ERZ827037 (study PRJEB31778, sample SAMEA3449250) | human gut metagenome | biome: human gut; feature: human-associated habitat; material: faeces | place: United Kingdom | collected 2010/2012 ...
CAAAAAAGTAGACTATGGGATTTTTTAGTTTTTTCTCAAAAGAAAAGAAGGAAACGTTAGATAAAGGATTATCTAAAACAAAGGAAAGTGTATTCGGCAAGATAGCTCGTGCTGTGGCTGGAAAGTCGAAAGTGGATGATGAAGTGCTGGATAATCTGGAAGAGGTGTTGATTACTTCGGATGTGGGTGTGGAAACTACGTTGAAGATAATTGAACGTATCGAGAAGCGTGCCGCAGATGAAAAATATATGAACGCGCAGGAACTGAATATGATTTTGCGCGATGAAATCGCTGCTTTGTTGACTGAGAATAACTCGGACGATGTAGATGATTTTGAAACTCCGATTACGAAGAAACCTTATGTTATTATGGTGGTCGGAGTGAATGGCGTAGGAAAGACTACAACCATCGGTAAATTGGCTTATCAATTTAAGAAAGCCGGTAAATCTGTTTATTTGGGTGCGGCCGATACTTTCCGTGCGGCAGCGGTAGAACAGTTGGTAATATGGGGCGAGCGTGTAGGTGTTCCTGTTATAAAGCAAAAAATGGGTGCCGACCCTGCTTCCGTGGCATTTGATACTTTAAGCTCTGCGGTAGCCAATAATGCCGATGTGGTGATTATTGATACGGCCGGACGTCTGCATAACAAAGTAGGCTTGATGAATGAGCTGACTAAGATTAAGAATGTAATGAAAAAAGTCGTACCTGATGCTCCCAATGAGGTATTGCTTGTTTTGGACGGCTCCACCGGACAAAATGCATTCGAGCAGGCCAAGCAGTTTACTTTGGCTACGGAAGTTACGGCAATGGCTGTAACCAAGTTGGATGGAACGGCTAAAGGCGGTGTTGTGATAGGTATTTCCGATCAGTTCAAAATTCCGGTAAAATATATCGGTTTGGGAGAAGGTATGGAAGATTTGCAGGTGTTCCGTAAAAAAGAGTTTGTCGATTCGTTGTTTGGGGGAAATGCATGAAACGGAAAACCATTGATATTATAACATTAGGTTGTTCTAAAAATTTGGTGGATTCGGAGCATTTGATGCGTCAATTGGAAGAAGCGGGTTTTCATGTGACGCATGATGCCGAACGTCCGAAAGGGCAGATTGCGGTAATTAATACTTGCGGTTTCATCGGTGATGCAAAGGAAGAGTCCATTAATATGATTCTTGAATTTGCGCAGGCCAAGGAAGAAGGGAGTTTGGAGAAACTCTATGTCATGGGCTGCCTGTCGGAACGTTATCTGAAAGAACTGGCCATTGAAATTCCTCAGGTTGACAAGTTTTACGGCAAGTTCAACTGGAAAGAACTGTTGCAGGATTTGGGCAAGGCATATCATGATGAACTGCACATAGAGCGTACATTGACCACTCCCCGGCATTATGCATATCTGAAAATATCGGAAGGATGCGACCGCAAATGTTCGTATTGCGCTATTCCTATTATTACGGGGCGGCATATATCGCGTCCGATGGAAGAAATTCTGGATGAGGTGAAATATCTCGTAGCTCGTGGAGTGAAAGAGTTTCAGGTTATTGCGCAAGAGTTGACCTACTATGGCGTAGATTTGTATAAAAAGCAGATGTTGCCCGAATTAATCGAAAGAATCTCCGAAATACCGGGTGTGGAATGGATACGTCTGCACTATGCCTATCCGGCTCACTTTCCTATGGATTTGTTCCGGGTAATGCGCGAACGTCCTAATGTCTGTAAATATATGGATATCGCTTTGCAGCATATCAGTGATAATATGCTGGATAAAATGCGCCGCCATGTAACTAAGGAAGAAACTTATCGGCTGATAGAAAAATTCCGTGAAGAAGTTCCCGGTATTCATTTGCGTACTACCCTGATGGTAGGGCATCCCGGAGAAACGGAAGCGGACTTTGAGGAATTGAAAGAATTTGTCCGCAAGGTGCGTTTCGATAGAATGGGTGCGTTTGCGTATTCCGAAGAAGAGGGAACGTATGCTGCGGCCCATTATGAAGATGTCATTCCCCAAGAAGTGAAACAAGCTCGTTTGGATGAGTTGATGTCTATTCAGCAAGGTATTTCAGCAGAACTGAGCGCGGCAAAAGTAGGTAAGCGGATGGATGTGATAATCGACCGTCTGGAAGGTGATTATTATATCGGACGCACAGAATTTGACTCTCCCGAGGTGGATCCGGAAGTATTGATTGAGCGCGGAGACAAGGTTTTGGAGATTGGTAACTTTTACCGGGTGGAGATAATAAACTCCGATGATTTCGACCTTTTTGGCCGAGTTCTTTAAAGATTTTTTCTGAACTTCTTGTATATATGGGGAAGATTTGCTAATATAGCACCGTAGTTCACAATTTTAAAGCTTGGATTTTGAATAACAAAGAATTTACTTCTGAATTGTCACGACGATTGGGGTATACTTTAAAGGATACCTCGGAATTGGTTACATCTTTGTTGTCGGATATGACGCGGCAGTTGGAGGACGGGAATACGATTTCCGTACAAGGCTTTGGAACATTCGAAGTTAAAAAGAAAGCGGAACGTATATCTGTCAATCCTACAACGAAGCAACGTATGTTGGTTCCGCCGAAACTGGTGTTGACCTATAAGCCCAGTACGTTGTTAAAAGATAAGTTTAAGTAGTCTTTCTTTTAAAATCTCCCATATTATGAATGAAAAACTAAACATACAGGACTTGATTGACTTGCTGGCTGAAAAGCATGGCATGAGCAAGAAGAATGCTGATAGTTTTGTGAAGGAATTTTTCCAGTTGATAGAAGAAGCGCTGGAAAAAGACAAATATGTGAAGATAAAGGGATTGGGGGCTTTTAAGCTGATTGATGTGGAAAGCCGTGAAAGTGTCAATGTCAATACCGGAGAACGTTTTGAGATACAAGGACATACTAAAGTTTCGTTTACTCCGGAACCTGCTCTGAAAGATATTATCAATAAGCCGTTTTCGCATTTTGAAACGGTTGTGCTCAATGACGGCACTGTTTTGGAAGATACCCCTATAGATAGCGGCAATGAGGATGAGGAAGAAGCAGAGCAAAAGACAGAAGGGGGAATGTCGGGAGAGGCTGAACGTTCTCAAGGTGTGAAAGACGCCGTAAACGTGCCCCCGGTAGAAGTTGTACGGGAAGCAATTGCGGATATTCCTGAAGCAATCGAAACTCCGAAAGAAACTGAAAGTTTGGTGGAAACGAGTTCTTCGGAAGAAATGAAAAGTTGCTCGGAGGAAATTACTGTAAGTCCGGAAGAAAAAGCTGTGGAAACCCTTTCTGCCACTTCGGAAGAGGAGGTCGGTGTTGAAGAAACGAAAGCTGCGAAGACTGATGGACCGACGGAATCTTCTACAATGAAATACTTTATCGGCATTGTTGTTCTTGTTGTACTGTTGTGCGCGGGAACTGTCGTCTATTTGTATTATCCGGATCTGTTTGATAAATTATCAACCAAACCACCGGTAGAAGAAATTGTTGATGCCGAAGTCGATAAACAGACGGATGATGCCGCTTTAACAGATAGTATTGCCGATAAAGATACTGTAATTGTTGCAAAAGCGGATACGGTTTCGATGAAGCCTGCGGTGGAACCCGTAACCAAAAAACCGGATGTATCGGCTGTTGTCAAAGAATCTGCCGCAGTTGCCGCACCTGTATCACAACCTAAAAAACAACCCGGAATCACGTATGTTCCCGATTCCACCAATTATACTATCGTGGGAACGGAAACTACGTATACAATTAAGCCCGGAGAGACATTGACCAGAGTTGCCCTTCGTTTTTACGGTACTAAGGCGCTTTATCCATATATAGTAAAGCATAATCCGGGTGTTATTAAAAAACCGGATAATGTACCTGCGGGTACCACTATAAAGATACCGAAATTAGCGAAGAAGCAGTAAAAATATTACTGCTTCTTTTTTTGTTAAATACTAAACTCTATGAAAGTAGTTTAATCTAAAGGTTTCACATAGTTTTTTAATAAAAATTAGTTGCTATGGTTAATTTATTCCCGTACTTTTGGAAGCGAATTATAATTACCGGTGTATGGCCGGGCGAAAACGAAAAATTAAACATTAAAATACATTGATTTATGGCTGAAACAATTGATATCCGCGAATTGAACGAGCGGATTGAAAGACAAAGTGCTTTCGTTACCAATCTTACTACGGGCATGGACCAGGTTATTGTAGGACAAAAGCACCTGGTAGAGTCGTTGTTAATCGGTTTATTGTCTGACGGACATGTATTGCTGGAAGGTGTGCCCGGTTTGGCAAAAACATTAGCAATCAAGACACTGGCTTCATTAATCGATGCGCAATATAGCCGCATTCAGTTTACGCCGGACTTGTTGCCGGCGGACGTTATCGGTACAATGGTTTACAGTCAGAAAGACGAGACTTTCCAAGTAAAGAAAGGCCCTGTGTTTGCTAATTTTGTCTTGGCAGATGAAATTAACCGTGCTCCGGCCAAAGTGCAGAGTGCTTTGCTGGAAGCCATGCAGGAGCGTCAGGTCACCATAGGTAAGGAAACTTTCAAGCTGCCCGAACCTTTCTTGGTACTTGCAACCCAGAATCCTATTGAACAAGAAGGTACATATCCATTGCCGGAAGCCCAGGTAGACCGTTTCATGCTGAAAGTTGTGATCGACTATCCTAAATTGGAAGAAGAAAAACTGATTATACGCCAGAATATAAACGGGGATAAGCTGAGTGTGAAGCCTATCTTGAAAGCTGACGAGATTATCGAGGCGCGTAAAGTGGTGCGTCAGGTATATCTGGATGAAAAGATTGAGAAATACATTGTCGATATTGTATTCGCAACCCGTTATCCGGAGAAGTACGATTTGAAGGAACTGAAGGATATGATCGGATTCGGCGGCTCACCCCGTGCGTCCATAAACCTGGCACTGGCTGCCCGCAGTTATGCTTTCATCAAACGTCGCGGTTATGTTATTCCGGAAGATGTGCGTGCTGTGGCACATGATGTACTGCGTCACCGTATCGGCTTGACTTATGAGGCTGAAGCAAGTAATATGACTTCGGACGAAATCGTCAGCAAGATATTGAATAAGGTTGAAGTGCCCTAACACGTGGCAAATGCATCCGAAACTCCGGGAATCAGCCGGCATAACCCCTGAGGTTTACACTCGTAATCCCCGGTTTTTTGCCAGCAAACCTTAGGCTTATAGGACGTAAACTTAAGGGTATTCCTGTCGGGAGCAAATGCTAAGGTCTTTTGTTAATGGGATTATTTTAAATAAATCAATGGAAACAACAGAACTCTTAAAAAAAGTCCGTCAAATTGAAATAAAGACACGCGGATTATCCAATAATATCTTTGCAGGCCAGTATCATTCGGCTTTCAAAGGTAGAGGTATGGCTTTCTCCGAAGTGCGTGAATATCAGTTTGGCGACGATATACGCGACATAGACTGGAATGTAACGGCCCGTTTTCATAAACCTTTTGTGAAGGTGTTTGAAGAAGAACGTGAACTGACTGTAATGTTGCTGGTAGATGTTTCCGGTAGTTTGGAATTCGGTACGGTAAAGCAGATGAAGAAAGATATGGTGACGGAAATTGCTGCTACGTTGGCTTTTTCTGCCATTCAGAACAACGATAAGATTGGCGTTATCTTCTTTTCAGACCGGATAGAAAAGTTCATTCCACCCAAGAAAGGGCGTAAACATATACTATATATCATTCGTGAGTTGCTCGATTTCCATCCGGAAAGTCGCCGAACCAATATCCGTCTCGGTTTGGAGTATCTAACGAATGTCATGAAGCGTCGTTGTACTGCTTTTGTTTTATCAGACTTTATCGATCAGGAGAGTTTTAAAAATGCCATGACTATCGCCAATCGTAAGCATGATGTCGTGGCTATCCAAGTATACGACCGTCGTGTGGAAGAATTGCCGGCCGTAGGTCTGATGAAAATAAAAGATGCGGAAACAGGACATGAGCAGTGGATTGACACTTCTTCGCGCGCTGTACGGCGTGCTCACCATGATTGGTGGGTAAACAAACAGGTGGAACTGAACGATACGTTTACCAAAAGCAATGTAGACAATGTGTCGGTACGTACGGATCAGGACTATGTTAAGGCATTGATGAATTTATTTGCGAAAAGAAATTAATCGGAAAATGAAAAGATATTTATTTCTGATAACATTATTGGCAGTATTGACGGGTAGGACAGTAGCCCAGTCGGTGACGGTGGATGCTACAATTGATTCCTTGCAAATCCTTATTGGAGAGCAGGCTAAAATTAAGCTCCAAGTATCATTGGACACCGATAAGCGTGCTATTTTTCCCGTTTATACCGATACTTTGGTGCGTGGAGTGGAGATTATCGATATAGCCAAGCCGGATACGCAAATGCTGAATGACGGCAGGCGCTCGCTGATTACCCAGGAGTATACTGTTACTTCCTTTGACTCGGCACTCTATTATTTGCCGCCAATGGAAGTGCTTGTCGATAATAAGGCATACCGTTCCAAGGCTTTGGCGTTAAAGGTGTATTCCATGCCGGTGGATACATTGCATCCCGATCAGTTCTTCGGCCCGAAACCGGTAATGAAAGCGCCTTTTGCGTGGGAAGACTGGTATATGGCTATCGCTTGTGCCGTACTGTTCGCTCCGTTTCTGCTATTGCTTATCTACCTCGTGAAACGTATCCGTGATAACAAACCGATTATACGTAAGGTGAAAGTCGAGCCTAAATTACCGCCACATCAATTGGCAATGCAGGAGATAGAACGCATCAAGAGTGAGAAGGTATGGCAGAAGGGGCAGTCGAAGGAATATTATACGGAATTGACAGATGCTATTCGTACTTATATAAAAGATCGTTTCGGCTTCAATGCATTGGAGATGACTTCTTCTGAAATCATTGATAAGCTATTGGAAATGAATGATAAGGATGCGATATCCGATTTGCGTACTCTATTCCAGACCGCGGATTTAGTGAAGTTTGCCAAGCATAACCCGCTGATGAATGAGAATGACGCTAATTTGATTAATGCGATTGACTTCATCAACGATACGAAAGAGAAAGAAGATGAAAATGCTAAACCGCAACCTACTGAGATTACTGTTATTGAAAAACGTTCTTTGCGTACCAAGATATTGCTTGTCGCAGGAATTGTTGCTTTAGCGGCGGCTCTTGTCGGTTCTCTGGTATATATAGGTTTGGAGTTGTACAACTATTTTGCCTGATGCAAAAGTGGAAGTGCGCTTTAATCATAAATCGTAATTTGTAAAATTGTAAATATCATGGTTTTTGCCAATATTGAATATTTATTTTTGCTACTGCTGCTTATACCTTATATAGTATGGTATATCATGAAGAGGAAGAATAGTGAGGCTACGCTTCAGATTTCGGACGCTCGTGTTTATGCACATACCCCTAAGAGCTATAAGAACTATTTGCTGCATGCGCCGTTTGCATTGCGGATAATTGCTTTAGCGCTGATTATTATTGTTTTATCCCGTCCGCAAACTACCGATAGCTGGCAGAATAGCGAAATAGAGGGTATTGATATAATGCTTGCTATCGATGTTTCTACCAGTATGTTGGCCGAGGATTTGAAACCTAACCGCTTGGAAGCGGCCAAGGATGTGGCGGCCGAGTTCATCAATGGCCGTCCGAATGATAATGTCGGTATCACGCTGTTTGCCGGAGAGAGTTTTACGCAGTGTCCGCTGACGGTAGACCATGCCGTTCTGCTGAATTTGATAAAAGACGTAAAGTGTGGTCTTATCGAGGATGGTACGGCAGTGGGAATGGGTATTGCCAATGCGGTTACCCGACTGAAAGACAGTAAAGCCAAATCTAAAGTAATCATTCTATTGACAGATGGTACGAATAACAGAGGAGAGATATCTCCGTTGACGGCCGCCGAGATAGCAAAAAGTTTTGGTATCCGTGTTTATACTATCGGTGTAGGAACCAACGGTATGGCTCCATATCCTTATCCGGTAGGCGGAACCGTGCAATATGTCAATATGCCGGTTGAGATTGATGAAAAGACTCTGACACAAATTGCCGGGACAACGGATGGCAATTATTTTCGTGCTACGAGCAATTCGAAGCTGAAAGAGGTATATGAGGAAATAGACAAGCTGGAGAAAACGAAACTGAATGTAAAAGAATATAGTAAACGTCAGGAAGAATATCGTTGGTTTGCGCTGGCGGCTTTCTTGTGTGTGCTGTTGGAAGTTTTGTTGCGTAACTCTATATTGAAGAAGATACCGTAATAATTGCAGACTTTTCCTCTGATATATTTTGTATCGTACGCAAATTTAGTAAATAGTAAATCGTAAATTAGTAAATAAGAAGATGTTTCGATTTGAAGAACCTGCATATTTGTACTTGTTGCTGTTGTTGCCCTTGTTGGCAGCCTTCTACTTATATTCCAATTATCGGCGGCGAAAAAATATCCGTAAATTCGGTGATCCGGTACTGATGGCACAGCTGATGCCGGATGTATCCAAATACCGTCCGGATGTGAAATTTTGGATGGTGTTTGCTGCTATCGGACTGTTTGCCGTACTGTTGGCTCGTCCCCAGTTCGGTTCTAAACTGGAAACAGTGAAGCGCCAGGGAGTGGAAGTGATGATTGCATTGGATATTTCCAATTCGATGTTAGCGCAAGATGTGCAGCCCAGCCGATTGCAGAAGGCAAAGAGACTGGTGGCACAGTTGGTGGATAAAATGGAAAATGATAAGGTAGGTATGATTGTATTTGCAGGTGATGCATTTACGCAACTTCCTATCACAAGTGATTATATATCAGCCAAGATGTTTTTGGAATCCATTGATCCGTCATTGATTTCTAAACAAGGTACGGCAATTGGGGCAGCCATTAATTTAGCCTCCCGCAGTTTTACGCCTCAAGAAGGTGTAGGGCGTGCGGTGATTGTCATAACTGATGGTGAAAACCATGAAGGTGGTGCGGTAGAAGCTGCCAAAGCTGCTGCCGAGAAAGGTATTCAGGTGAATGTACTTGGTGTGGGTATGCCCGAAGGAGCACCTATTCCGGCGGAAGGAACCAATGATTATCGTCGTGACCGTGACGGGAATGTGATTGTAACCCGCCTGAACGAACAGATGTGCCAGGAGATAGCGAAGGCCGGTAATGGTATTTATGTGCGTGTAGACAACACAAACGGCGCTCAAAAGGCGATTAGTCAGGAAGTCAATAAAATGGCGAAGGCTGATGTGGAAACACAGGTATATACAGAATTCAATGAGCAATTCCAGGCTGTGGCATGGATTATTTTATTGTTATTATTGGCTGAAATGCTGATATTGGAACGTAAGAACCCTTTGTTCCGTAATATTCATTTATTTTCCAATAAGAAATGATGCGTATGTTACAGAAGAGATATATAGGATTGGTTTTACTGCTGTTGATGGCAGTTACGGCTTCGGCTCAAAAAGCCGAACGTGATTTTATTCGTAAAGGAAACCGTTTTTTCAAAGACAGCGTGTATGTCAATGCTGAAGTGAATTACCGTAAGGCATTGGAAGTGAACCCTCAGTCTACAGTTTCTATGTTTAATCTTGGAAATACACTGGCGCAGCAGAATAAGTTGCAAGAGGCTATGGAACAATATGTTGCAGCCACGAAAATAGAAAAGAACAAGGATGGATTGGCTCAGATTTATCATAATATGGGAGTGATTTTTCAGTCGCAAAAGGATTATGCAAAGGCGGTAGAAGCATACAAACAGTCATTGCGTAATAATCCGAAGGATGATGAAACACGTTATAATTTAGCTTTGGCTCAGAAGATGTTGAAAGACCAGCAGCAGAACCAGCAAAATCAAGATCAAAATCAACAGCAGCAGAAGCAAGATCAACAAGAGGATAAGCAAGAGCAGAATAAAGACCAGCAACAGAATAAAGATCAGCAACAACCACCTCAGCCGCAGAAAAAGGACAATGAGATGTCTAAAGAAAATGCCGAACAACTTTTGAATTCTGTGATGCAAGATGAAAAAGACGTACAGGATAAGGTTAAAAAACAGCAAGTTATCCAAGGTAGTCGTTTAGAAAAGGATTGGTAATAAATATAATAAGAAATATATATGAGAAAAATAGTTTTCTTATGGATGGCACTGATGATAGTCAGTATACATGCTTTTGCCGATGGTAAGGTATCGTTTACTGCGTCTGCCCCTGATGCTGTGGCGGTAGGTGATCAGTTCAGGTTATCATATACAGTGACTACACAGAAAGTGAGGGACTTCCGGACTCCTTCCATAAAAGGATTTGATGTGCTTATGGGGCCGAGTCGTTCCCAACAAAAAAGTGTACAGATTATTAATGGGGAAACAACCTCTACCAGCAGTATTACATTTACATACATTTTAATGGCTACTGCAGAGGGGAGTTTTACTATTCCAGGGGCCACTATAACGGCTGAAGGTAACCAGATGGTTTCCAATTCTGTACACATAAATGTACTTCCTGCCGACCAAGCGGGCGGGGGAGCTTCCGGAAATGGTGGAAGACAAAGCGGTTCGACAAGCCGTGCTTCATCAGGAACGTCAGTTTCAAATAGTGATTTGTTTATTACTGCTACGGCCAGTAAGACAAATTTATATGAGCAAGAGGCGTTCTTGTTGACGTATAAGATATATACTTTAGTGGATTTGCGTGGTTTTGATAATGTGAAACTTCCTGATTTTAAGGGCTTTCATTCGCAAGAAGTAGAACTGCCTAATGACCGCAAGTGGAGCCTTGAACATTATAAAGGAAGAAACTATCAAACAACTGTATATCGCCAATTTGTACTATTTCCGCAACAATCGGGAAAGATAACCATCGATGCGGCGCGCTTTGACGCATCGATAGCTAAAGCTACTCATGTAGACGATCCTTTTGAGGCATTTTTCAATGGTGGTAATAATTATGTGGAAGTAAAGAAAACGTTAGTGACTCCTCAATTGACAGTTGACGTGAAAGCTTTACCGGAAGGTAAGCCCGCAGGGTTCTCTGGCGGAGTGGGAGAGTTCAGTATTTCTTCTTCTATAAATAGCGCGAATGTTAAAACAAATGATGCTGTTACAGTGAAGCTTGTTATTTCCGGTACAGGTAATTTGAAATTAATTTCTACTCCGGAAGTAAAATTCCCTGAAGACTTTGAAGTATATGATCCGAAAGTTGATAATAAGTTCCGTTTGACAAATGCCGGGCTTTCAGGTAGCCAGGTAATTGAGTATCTTGCTATTCCCCGTAATGCGGGAACGTATAAGATTCCGGCTGTGAAGTTCAGTTATTTTGATATTAAATCTCGGGAATATAAGACTTTAATAACCGAGGAATATGAGCTTCATGTTGAAAAAGGTAGCGGTAATGCCGCTCAAACTATTGCCAATTTCACTAATAAGGAAGATTTAAAGGTTTTGAATGAGGATATACGTTATATTAAGCAGAATAACGTAACGCTTTCTCAGAAGGGTGACTTTTTCTTTGGCTCTTTGCTTTGCTGGTTATTCTATATTGTGCCTGGTATTGCATTTATCCTATTCTTTGTTATTTATCGTAAACAAATTGCTGCCAATGCCAATGTTGCTAAAATGCGTACGAAGAAAGCAAATAAAGTAGCTGTAAAACGTATGAAGCTGGCTGGTAAATTATTGGTTGATAATAAGAAAGATGCCTTTTATGATGAGGTTTTGAAGGCATTGTGGGGGTATATTAGTGATAAGTTGAGTATTCCGGTTTCACGTTTGTCTAAAGATAATATTGAAGGGGAACTTCGCAAATATGGTGTGGATGAAGTATTGATAAAAGATTTCCTTGATGCATTGAATAATTGTGAGTTTGCCCGTTTCGCTCCCGGAGATGATAATCAGGCCATGGATAAGGTTTATTCGGACTCTTTGGAAGTTATCAGCAAAATGGAAAACTCTATAAAACATTAATTGGGAGGACACAATAATGAAGAAAATAATATCCTTAACCTTGAGTTTTTTAATGGTGTTAGTTGTCTGGGGGCAAGATGTAGCCACAGAAGATACTTTGGCTGTTGCTAAAGACTCTGTTTCCATAGGCTCACATACAGAATTCGCTGCGACTAAACTGTCAGATGATAATGTAACAAAAGCACAAGGTGATAGTGCATATATGCGAAATGATTATGCTTCTGCTATTCAAATTTACGAGAGTCTGTTGACAAAAGGGGAAGCGGCCGAAATCTATTATAATTTAGGTAATAGCTATTATAAAACTGATGATATAGCCAAAGCTATTTTGAATTATGAACGCGCTTTGCTGTTGCAACCGGGAAATGCTGATGTGCGTGCGAATTTGGAGATTGCACGTTCTAAAACGATAGATAAGGTCGTTTCAGTACCTGATATCTTTTTTGTTACTTGGACTAAATCTTTGATAAATTGCTTAAGTGTAGATGCTTGGGCTAAATTAGGCGTCGCATTTTTTATTCTTCTGCTTGTATCCTTTTCTCTTTTCTTCTTTTCCAAACAGATCGTATGGAAGAAAAGTGGATTTATTGCGGGAATTGTATTCTTAGTATTTGTTGTATTAAGTAATGTTTTCGCTTCAGAACAAAAAACAGAGTTGATGAATAGAAATAATGCCATAATCTTGTCTCCAAGTGTCACAGTACGTAGTACTCCTAGTGAGAGTGGTACTAGTTTGTTTGTTCTGCATGAGGGACATAAAATTGAAATTAAGGATAATTCTATGCGTGAGTGGAAAGAAATTCGTTTAGAAGATGGTAAAGTGGGATGGGTTCCTGCTTCTGCAATAGAAGTGATTTAGGATAAGCTTATAGCTGAATATAAAGCCCGTATGATATGTAAAAGAAAACAGGTTTCTTTTACTTCATGCGGGTTCTTTTTGTATTTATGGAAATGTTAAACATATAATGGAAAAATACAAGTAAATAGTTTGTTTTATCTTTTTTTTTCCTTAAGTTTATAGCGTGATAAAGAAATATCCAAAGTATTAACCATTAAATTTATGAATATGAGAACAATAACATTTAATGAACTCCGTAAGATCAAAGACTCATTACCTAGCGGTAGTATGCATAGAATAGCCGATGAACTCGGACTTAACGTTGACACTGTAAGAAATTTTTTTGGTGGTCATAACTTTAAGGAAGGTAAAAGCGTTGGGATTCATTTGGAACCCGGTCCGGATGGCGGTTTAGTAATGATTGATGATACTACCGTTCTTGACCGGGCTTTAAAAATTTTAGACGAAATGACAGGTGAAACTGCTGAATCCGTTCAGGCTTAAGAAGAGAGAGTAAAAAGGATCCCAATTGCTGAGAAACAATTGGGATTTCTTGTGTGTTTTATAAACGATATAATAAGATGACTTATGGAAGATAAATTAGTAACATTAGCGATTCTGACGTATGCCAAGGCACAGATACTGAAGAATGTTCTTGAGAATGAAGGTATTGAGACTTACATCCATAATGTGAATCAGATACAGCCGGTTGTATCTTCCGGGGTACGTGTCCGTATAAAAGAAAGTGACTTACCGCATGCTCTGAAAATCACTGAAAGCTCAGCATGGCTGTCTGAAGAAGTAGTAGGAGAGAAGGCCCCTAAAATAGAGAAAGGAAGTAACAAGGTTGTGATTCCTGTCGATTTTTCAAACTATTCGTTGAAAGCCTGCGAATTCGGCTTTAATTTTGCAAAAAATATAGATGCTGAAGTTATTTTACTTCATGTTTATTTTACACCTATCTATGCGACATCATTACCATACGGTGATGTGTTTAATTATCAACTGAGTGATGAAGAAAATGTAAGAAACATATTGCAAAAGGTGCATTCGGATTTAAACGCTTTGTCCGATAAGGTAAAAGCTAAAGTCGCTTCCGGAGAATTTCCTGATGTAAAGTATACTTGTGTCTTAAGGGAAGGTATTCCGGAAGAAGAAATATTGCGCTATTCTAAAGAAAACCGTCCAAGGATTATTATTATGGGTACACGTGGTAAAAATCAAAAGGATATCGATTTGATTGGTAGTGTAACGGCCGAAATTATTGAACGTAGCCGTGTACCAGTTTTAGCTATTCCTGAGAATACACCATTTAAGCAGTTTAGCGAAGTCAAGCGTATCGCATTTATTACAAATTTTGATCAACGTGATTTAATAGCTTTTGATTCATTGATTAATAGTTTGAAACCATTTCATTTTTCCGTATCTTTAATACATCTCGCTGATGTAAAAGATACTTGGAATGAGATAAAGTTAGGTGGTATTAAGGAGTATTTTCAAAAACAATATCCGCAATTGGATATTTACTATGATGTGGTGAAAAATGATGATTTTCTTAATAGCTTAGATAACTATATTAAAACCAACCAGATAGATATTATTACATTGACATCATATAAACGGAATATATTTTCTCGTTTATTCAATCCAGGAATTGCCAGAAAGATGATTTTTCATTCTGATACGCCATTATTGGTTATCTATGGACAGCCTTAATTTATCTAACATTAATAACAGAATAAGGTCTTTATTTTAGATCGAATCTTTTTATTTATAATCACGAAAATGTTTAATATAATTAACTATTTACATTTGTAATTAAGATTTGTAAACATAGGAGCGATAAGAAACAAGGTACATGCCATCACGATAATAGATATAAATATTCATAATAGCACAACCATTCAGAAGAATGTCTAAACCATCATACTGATAGAGTAGGACAGGAGGCAAATGTACAAGGAAATCGAAGATTTCTACAAGGTCATGAAAGGGAATAGGACACCATTTTATAGAGTAATTCATAGGCCTGTCATTTTTCGTATAATAGGACAAGAAAGAAGACGGCTGAAATCATTAATCAGCCGCCTTTCAGGAAAATGACTGGGTTTCACTTAAGCAAATTACGCAAGAAATTACGTATAAGCTTGAAAATCCAGCAATAAACAAGCAAACCAATAGGGACAGAAATAAGCATAATCCATTCCATAATATTATATCTTTAAAATGAATATACAAAGATATAAAATTATTTAGAAAAATAGTTATAAATGTCCTTACCAACAGAATGTAATGCACGGACACCCTTAGACAATGTACGAGTAAGTCCTATTTTATCGGTCTCAGTAAAAGCATTCCAAAGCTCCTCTTCAATCAATCGAACACGACTTTTATAAGTTTCCGAATTAAACTGATTTTCCATTTGTTTGGATGTATTATCCAATTGAGCGTTAATAGTGTTAGCTCGCTCCGTCCATGTCTTTTGATTGGTAAGTTCAGTACGTGCCATCGTTTCAGCAAGCTTTTGTATTTCGTGCCGTGCCTGTTCATCAGTCAAATTCTTTGAAGCATACTTCAACGCAATATCGGCAGCACCTTGCGCAAGCTGCATCTTTTGGGCTTGAGGCAAGAAATTAAGGTTCTGATTCCTAATGAGATTTTCAGTAACCAACAACTTTGTCTCAGCACGCTTTTGGGCAGCCGTTTCGCTATTCACTTCCATTTGAGACGACTTAAAATCTTTTTCAATAGAAGTGAGGACACCTTGGAGTGCGGTACGCTCGTTATCGTTCTTGGCATCATTGTACATTTTATACACCTCGGCGATACGTTTAGCGGCAATATATTTACCTTCTATACGCATATTGGCGGCGCTGGCATCCTTGACACCACGTTCGGAAGCGGAGTTTTTAAGTTGCTGAATTGTATCAATAGCGGTACCAAGTCCAGCCGCAATACCGGAATAGTCAGCGGAATAGGGGGTAGCGGTAGGCGGAGTAATACCTTGCATACCGCCGACAGCGGGAGCACCAGTAGAACCGGCAGAAGTGGCGGAACCTGCGGAACCGCCTTGCATCATCATGTAGGGGTTAAGTCCGGCGGCTTCGAGGCGTTCACGCTGGGCACTTGCAGAATCATAGGCTTTTTGGTCTTCATACATCTTCCAAGTGTTCTCCTTGGCATCGTTGTAAAATTTCCATTGGTCGCCGACTTGAGTTTCATAAGCTTCTTTATTGTAAGAAATCTGCTTATCCAACATTTTCTCATTAAAAGCGTTATTCATTTGTGCTATTTGTTTGTTAGCACTGTTAGTCATTTGAGTAGCCGCAACATTTGCGGCGGCGTTCATAGCACCGGAAGCTCCGGTAGCAACAGCGTTTGCAACTCCCATAGGTTTTTATTTTTTATTTTTATTTGGGCGTCCGGGCGGGCTATCCGGCTCAAACATATTCGCTTCGCTCATACTCGCCTACTATCCCTGACGCGCTTCACTTCGTTACGCTATAATTGCGGGAGCGTCGCCCAAGGCGACAGAGAGGTATCTTCGCTCCCGCTCAGATGAGTTTTTTTAAAATATATTATTATTCCTATTTTCAACGAAATTGCAAAGATAAAGTAAGGCTAAATAGCTGATTTATCAACCTGCACTAAATAATATCAAATACGCGCGCGCGTAGACGCACACACGCATTTAATATTATTTACCACAGAACGCCAAACCAGCTATTTATCCTTGCATTGTTTTTTGCAATGTCGAAGAAAAAAGGAAAAAAATATATTGCTATTCAGACGGAGGCGTGTCCGTAGGTGCGGGCTCTGTCTGTGTTTGGCTTTGCTCGGCAGCAAGGGCAGCTAACATTCCATCCTGTGAGCTCATTAAGTACTGGCTCCAAGACATCAACTCACTTTTTGACTGGATGAAACGGGACTTCACAAAGGAAGCCAACTGCTCATCACCTAATTTTGCACGCAAAGCGTTCATACGTGTATCAGTTTGAGGAAGCGAGCGGAAATACTCCAGCAAATGCTCACGGCTCATTCTATCCAATCGCTGTTGATTGAATAACATATAAATGTCTGACGTCTTCCGATAAGATTTCTTATTAGAATGAGGTGTTTCATGCTCTTGAAACATAAATTGTTCAACAGGAGATTCTTCCCGGAACTCGGACAGAAGATAGTCAGAGCTACAACAACAAGGGGTAACAGCAGGCTCACGCCGTTTCATTGAATTACGTTTAGGATACCACATAATGTATATTTTTAAAGTTAGTAAGGCAAGCCATCAACATCAAGATTGCGAACAGCTTTAATGTCAAAGAATGTACTGCAAAGAAATTGGTCAGTAGATATATCATCATTGGCATTGACACCGAAAATTGAATCCACACTATTCGGATTTACCTTGAATAATGTATAATTAATATCATCAACAGAGGAACCGGGCTGCTCGGCACCGTTAATAGAACCTAACTGCTCAATAATAGATTTGTTTCCATAACCGATAATCCACGAAGACAAATCACGTTTGAAACCACCGATAGAATAATCAACGGCCGTTTTATAATCTATATACCGGGGAACATAACCAAGGAAGCCGGGCGACTTATCGCGTAATGCTTCGGTTTCCTCATCCAACAAGGGGTTAAGCATGGAAGATAGCGGAAGAAGCTCCATGCCAACTTTATCAAAAACAGGGTTAGCAAAGTCCTCGGCATTTACCTTTGTAAAGGCGGGGTTAATCATATCCGTAGTGTAATCCAACAACGGGATAGCATGATAAATACACATAATCAGACCAAAACGGTTACCTGCTTCAAAATGAATGCGGCCGTTAGAAACTCCGACACCTTTTCCGGCAATATCGGCACCGTTATCGCCTGTAATATTGGTATTTACTACCTCGTTAATGTCAAGGGACGAAGAGATACCACCAAGATAGGTACTCAATTCAGAGGTAGCATCAGCACCGGAAACACCCCAAATCTTTTGGATTTGGTCTCGGTAATCCTTATCGGCGGTCTGAACGATTTCTTTCCATTTTTGTAAAAATTCGGCTTGGCGAAGTGCGAGAATAGAAAGAGATGTAGAAACATCAGACTGGTCATTAACCTTAATATCACCATCAACACCAGCCTTAACGCCACCTTCAGAAGTTTCTGAAGAAACAGAAATTCTATCAAAAAATAAGAATCCGGAAGAAAGAGGAGAAGAAACTGAAGCAGTATCACCATATTGCTGGCGAGGTAATACACCGTGAAACAAATCCTTTTGCCAATTACAATAACGTAAGTCAAACAGGTTATAGGTATTTTGAAAACCGACCTGTGAATCACTGATAGGTAATTGCATATTATCCGTACCAGTCATCCAATCAAGATTGAAAGTAGAGGGAGAAATCTTTTCCCATTGACTATCACGATAATGGTCTGCATATATCTTCTGATAAGCAAGCATGCCAAACGGGTTAAACTCTTGATTCAAAAAAGGGTCAATAGAGGAACCTGCATCAGCGGTAAGAGCGGGGAAGAAGTTACCATAACCAAGATACTCCAACAACTTACACGTACACTTATCACGACGGTAACCAAAATAGTTAGTCTTAACATCATCCTTAACAGGAGAGCCGGCAGTATTAGGACGCATAGTCCAAAGATAGGTAATAATTTGGTCGGTAGTAAGATAAGGCATTTCACCTTTTAGCGTAAAATTACGCAAAGGGTTAAAGTCAACAGCATGTTGGGGATTATCATACATTTGGGTAAGCAATGTACCTGCCTTGTTCCAAAGCAAATCATAAGGAACGAAATAAAAGTCGTAATACTCTCTCATGCGAGCAAAGGCCGCAGTATTAATAGGCTGAGTGCGGGTAAAAGTCTTAAGGTCAATGTTAAAAACATCACCAGGTAAGACTTCCTTAACCATAACAGGAAGCAATTCACCGACCTTTGCGGTAAAATTAATCTTCTGGGACAAATCAAAACCATTACGGGAAGGCTTGTTCCGAATGTTTTTTAAAGACATAATGTTTGCCATAACAACACAATTTAAATTAATTAATCAAAAAATATTTTATTAGCATCATTCAACTTTTTATGTTTGATGCGGTCATCAAATAACTTCTTAACATCAGATGAATACAAACGATAACAGGGACTTTTCTTGAATACCTCTAAATCACAGTCTGAGCGAATGTTATCATAGAAATAAGGATAATAGCTATTTTCCCAATTATCAGACATCAAATCATCATCACCATACAAGTCACTCTCATAGAATAACTGCTGATTCTCGAAAAACTTTGTAAGATTGGAGTAATCCAAATAGGAGTAGAACTCCTCAATAAGCTTCAACTTACGTTTCTGCTCCGACAAGGTAGGCTTATTGCAAACAAAATAGAGGAAATGTTTAGAAATCAATAACTCACCATAGACACGATGCACATATCTATCAAATTCAACACTATCCAACGAATATTTAACTACTTCAAAATCATAAAAATAGCTACACAATTCTTGTAATTTTTGTTCTTGATAGAGAATATCACCATTCTGCACAAATATGGCATAAGGCGTAGTATGAAACAAATAAGTAAAAGTAGCTACCTCTTTCGCAAGCGAGAGCGCTGTTTCTGCGGACGGGAATAAACGCCGAGCTGTATCATATATTCCATAACTGTAAGAACGTTCACGTGAAGATTTACTAACAAATCCCTTACACTTGGGGAAGAAGTAAGAGTAAGCCGAGCGCCACACATCGAACTCTTTATAATTTCCATTGAGGACGATACTTCGTTTAACAAACTCGCGAGGGGTAAGTGAGTATACTTTCGAGCGTTCACCTTGTAAAAAGCCTTGACCCAATTTTTGAGAATGTACGTTGAACGGACAGACGGAAGGCATTTTAAGAACTTCGGGTACAGTGCAACTGCTATTAACATAGCCCGCAACGTATGATGAACACTTTCCTTTGGATATTTGACAGTCGATACGACCAAACGTCCATGCCTCAGATACAGCCTTTGAACATATCTGTAACGCTTCGTCCGAGGAGAGGAATAATAAGAGATGATAATGCGGGCGGAAGTGTACGGGTCCGTATTCGCCAACGGCAAAGTAACGCACTTTTTCCTGGGAGAGTCTTTTAGTAACATAGTAACGAAATCTTTTTAAAAATAATTGTAAGTCATATTTTCTAAGGTAAGGAATAGCACCACAGAGATTGAACTTTTGCTGGAGGAGTTCCAGCTTATTAATCTGCATTTCAAAATCGCATAAATTTTCACCTGTTTCAAAGTCAATCAAAGAATACTTCTTGAAAACACCTGCATAATCATCAGCGGGGTCAACAGGATAGGGGACAGGAGTAGCAATAGGCAAATAGTTATTCGCGTAAGTAAGTGTAACAAAAACAGTATGTTTACAAGCGTAACTCTCTAAATCACACTGAAAAGCGTAACGGGAATTTTTAGCAAGAACACACGCTTCACAATGTCCACAGGGGACAGTCATATATTCATGCGTATAGGGATTTAATATACGCTGGGGATGCAAACACTTACAGAACGGGTTAAATAAAGCCATAATCAACGTATCTGCAAATCAACCTGTGTACTATCAACGGAAGTAGCTTGCGACTGTTCCGTAGACTGGCTACTGTTAGTATTGTTTTTACTGATACTCATAGACATTGTGCAAGATACACAAAGCCAAACGGCTGAAATAGCTACAACCGCTTTGACAATAATTTCAATAGTCTTGTAAATCTTTTCTTTATCCATAATCGTAATATTAAGGGTTAATAATCAACTGTATCATAACTTAAAAAAGTCCAACCATAGGCACGAGCATAAGCCTTGAAAACATCAGAAGCTTCAATAAGAGTACAATCCTTAAAAGTTTTGACGTGAAAATCATCGTTATAGTCCATATAACGAACGATTACCTTACAATACTTCTTTGAATAGTTCTTATAAAATAAATGCGCCATAACCGTTTATTTTAGGTATGGCGCAAAGCTAAATATTACTTTTGTGATTTTATTTATAATCACGATTATGTTTAATATATCAAGGAGGTTACTAAAAAAATAACTACTCCTCTCATAGAATATCACTATAAATAAAATATGTAAAAGAGAGATAGCTCACATTTTGCGCTATCTCTCTTTTTATTATTATTGCATCATCTTATCAATTTCATCGAATTCCGGACCCATTTGCAAGTTATAGTATACTCGGTACAGTCCATTCAACCATAAATCTTTCTGATCAGGTTTCAGTTCTCTTGCTTTTTCATAATTAGGTCTAGCCTTTTCATAGAAAACTTTCAGTGTAGCTTGATCTTCTTTGTATTTCGGATCATTGACATCAGTAGTAGCCTTCTCTGAGAAATCCTGTGCTTGCAAGCAATAGATTAAACCTAAATTAGAATATGCTTCTGCGTAGTTAGGATCTACTTCAATAGTCTTTTTGTAGAACTCAATAGCTTTATCATAATCTTTCATGTTATGATAAAGATATCCTTTTACATACAAATAAAATGTATTATTAGGATCCTTAGCCAGCATATCATCTGCAAACTGCATTGCTTCGTCAAACTTATTGTTATTGCTATAATAATCAATCAGATGGCCGAAGAAGAATGAATGTTCAGGATACTTTTGAATACCATCTTTCAAGGAAGCAATCCATTTGATAGTATCGCCTTGAGCTTTCAATGCTGTAGAAATAAATTCCATGGCATATTTACCCACTTCTTTATCTTCTTTTGCATATGGAGCATATTTCAGCACACTTGGATAATCTTCCATTTTGGCTGCAGCTAAGCTTGCATAATAAGCAATTTGAGGCAATACGGTATCTGTTTGAAGCAGATTTTCTTTTTCAAACATCGGATTAATGGCAACATCTACATAAGTTGCAAAGAAATCGAGTGCTTCTTTGTTCTTATCCAGATTAAAGAATTGGATACCGCCATTAATCAAATTAGGACGTGCGGCTAATATAGCAGCACTATTAGATTTTCTGTATTTGTTTTTGATTTTACCTTTTTCATTAGGAATTTGTGCAAGCTCATCACATTTAAAGTAATATTTGCACATGTTCAATGCGCTGTTGTACACTTTAAGAGTATCATAAGGTTTTCTCAAATATGCATTCTCCATTTCCTTCTCATTGATTCTCTTTTGGATAAATCCTGCTACATCCCATGTCTCAGCGTTGTCCTTAGTCTCGGCATTCGTCAAGGCTCCATTGATAAGTTTCTCTGCTTGGGCAAAGTTTGGTTTTACTTCGTTAGCAATGCTTTTAGCTTCTTTTACGTTCTTCTCCTGAGCAAAAGTGAAGCCGGCAGCAAGCAGTAAAAACATTGAAAATAGTACTCTTTTCATGATTGTAGAAAATTTTAAATTAATATTATGT
>ERZ827037.1700-NODE-1700-length-22166-cov-38.112568_pt1 | contig 22166 bp, 23 predicted proteins | sample MGYA00519924_ERZ827037 | MGnify/ENA primary metagenome ERZ827037 (study PRJEB31778, sample SAMEA3449250) | human gut metagenome | biome: human gut; feature: human-associated habitat; material: faeces | place: United Kingdom | collected 2010/2012 ...
ACATAATATTAATTTAAAATTTTCTACAATCATGAAAAGAGTACTATTTTCAATGGTCTTACTACTTGCAGTAGGCTTCACTTTCGCTCAAGAAAAAAGCGTAAAAGAAGCTAAGAGCATTGCTAACGAAGTAAAACCTGATTTTGCCCAAGCAGAGAAACTTATCAACGGAGCTTTGACCAACACTGAAACGAAGGACAATGCCGAAACATGGGACGTAGCAGGCTTTATTCAAAAAAGAATCAATGAAAAAGAAATGGAAAATGCATATTTGAGAAAGCCTTATGACACTCTTAAAGTATATAATAGCGCACTGAACATGTGTAAATATTACTTTAAGTGTGACGAACTTGCACAAATACCCAATGAAAAAGGTAAAATCAAGAATAAATACAGAAAATCAAATAGCGCCGCTATATTAGCAGCACGTCCTAATTTGATTAATGGCGGTATTCAATATTTCAATTTGGATAAGAATAAAGAAGCTCTTGATTTTTTTGCAACTTATGTAGATATTGCTGCCAATCCAATGTTTGAAAAGGAAAATCTGCTTCAAACAGATACTGTATTACCTCAAATTGCTTATTATGCAAGTTTAGCCGCTGCCAAAATGGAAGATTATCCTAATGTCTTGAAATATGCTCCATATGCAAAAGAAGACAAGGAGGTAGGGAAGTATGCCATGGAATTCATTTCTACAGCATTAAAAGCTCAAGGCGATACTATTAAATGGATTGCTTCTTTAAAAGATGGCATTCAAAAATATCCGGAACATTCATTCTTTTTTGGTCATCTGATTGATTATTATAGCAATAGCAATAAGTTTGATGAAGCAATGCAATTTGCAGACGACATGCTGGCTAAGGATCCTAACAACACATTCTATTTATATGTGAAAGGGTATCTCTATCATAATATGAAAGATTATGATAAGGCCATTGAATTCTATAAAAAGACTATTGAAGTTGATCCTAACTATGCAGAAGCATATTCAAACTTAGGTCTGATTTACTGTTTACAGGCACAGGATTTCTCAGAAAAAGCAACTACTGATGTCAATAATCCTAAATATAAAGATGATCAGGCTACATTAAAAGCTTTTTATGAAAAGGCAAGACCTAATTATGAAAAAGCAAAAGAATTGAAACCTGACCAAAAAGATTTGTGGTTAAATGGATTGTATCGAGTTTACTACAATCTGCAAATGGGTCCTGAATTTGATGCGATAGAGAAGTTAATGCAATAATCGTAAATATTATAAAAATGGCTGTTCCACACAAGAATAGCCATTTTTATAATATTATGTTTTCCATGATAGAGGCTAATTAAATAATTATTACGCACTCATATATTAAACATAATGTCGATATTGTAGAATTTATTTTTTTAATTATGTTTGTGTCGTAATCAATTATTATAGTTATGGTAAAGTCTTCTTCAAAGCGTGTTGTGCTTAAGTATCGTAGAGTGATTATTCATTTTTTTTCTTTATATGATGGTCGTGTCCATCGTAAGATTTTTAAGGATTGTACTTTGTCTGAGGCCTTGGCTATTTTTTATGCTATGGCTGAGCTTCATTGTTGGACTTGTGTAGATTATTATTGTATTAAGTATTAATTTTAATTCTTTTATTATTATGGATAAGGAAAAGATTTATAAGACAATCGAGATTGTAGTCAAAGCGGTTGTAGCTATTGCAGCCGTTTGGCTTTGTGTGTCATGTACTATGAGTATGAGTATTAGTAAGAACAATACTAATAGTAATCAGTCTACTGAGCAATCACAGGCTACTTCTGTTGATTCTACTACTGTTGATTTAAATTATAAGTAATTATGTCGTTGTTCAACCCCTTTTGCAAGTGTCTTAACCCTCAACGTATTGTTAATCCTTATACTAATGAAGTTATGACTGTTCCCTGTGGACATTGTAAAGCTTGTATTTTGGCTAAGAATTCCCGATATGCATTTCAGTGTGATTTGGAAAGTTATTCATCTAAACATACGTTGTTTATTACACTTACTTATGCAAACCGTTTCATTCCTCGTGCACAGTTTGTCGATTCTATGGAAAGGCCTTATGGACATGACCTCGTAGATGTTGAAACTGGTGAGTATCTTGGTGATGCTGATTTGCCGATAAAGGAGATTGAACGTTTACAGGACAAATTTCATTTATTTGGTTATCTCCCCTATTTGAGAAAGTTTGATTTACAATTATTTTTTAAGCGTTTCCGTTATTATGTTGCAAAAAGATTCCCCAAAGAAAAAGTGCGTTATTTTGCCATTGGCGAATACGGACCAGTACACTTCCGCCCGCATTATCATATCTTATTATTCCTCCAATCAGATGAAGCCCTACAGGTATGTTCAAAGGCTGTATCTGAGGCGTGGTCCTATGGTCGTGTCGACTGTCAGCTATCCAAAGGTAAGTGTTCATCGTACGTTGCGGGCTATGTTAATAGCAGTGTGCTTGTACCCAAAGTTCTTACATTATCTACCCTCTGTCCATTCTGCGTTCATTCTCAGAAACTGGGTCAAGGCTTTTTGCAAGGTGAACGAAAAAAAATATACACGCTTACCCCTGAGCAGTTTGTTAAACGAAGCATCGTTATCAATGGACGCTATAAAGAATTTGATGTATGGCGGTCGTCTTACGCTTACTTCTACCCCAAATGTAAAGGATTTGTTGGTAAATCTTCACGTGAACGTGCTTACTCTTATGGAATATATGATACAGCAAGGCGTCTATTCCCGTCCGCCGAAACGACGTTCGCGCTTGCGAAAGAAATAGTTGGTTATATTTATTATTTCCATAATAAGAAAGATACTTATTGTTTGGATATATTCGGTGAGGTTTCCGCTCAATCTGATTTGTATCAGCTTGCACAATATTTTTTTGAACCTGAAATGGTTAACTATTCTCTTGATAGTATTGAGATGTGTCGTTATGTTCATCGTGTCTATACTGAACTTCTTCTCTCGAAACATTTTTTATATTTTGTTTGTGATAGGCCTACCTTGTCGGAGCGAAAACGAAAGTTGAAGCTTATTGAGGAATTTTATTCCCGTTTGGATTATATGCATTTAAAAACGTTTTTTGAGAATCAGCAATTGTTTTATGAGAGTGATTTGGTTGGTGACCTTGATTTAATGTCTGATGCTTGGGAAAATAGTTATTATCCTTTTTTTTATGATAATGTTTATTTTAGTTCTGATGTTTATAAAAAATCACCTGTATATAGATTGTATGATATGCAGATAAAAAAGTTATTTTCTGATCGTATTAAACACAAGAAACTAAATGATTTGAATAAAATTTTCGTCGACGAATAATGTTTAATTTAATTTTTTAATGTTATGGCAAATATTATGTCTTTAAAATCCATACGTAATAAACCCTCGCGTAATGGATTTGATTTATCCTTTAAGAAAAATTTTACGGCTAAAGCTGGTGAATTGCTTCCAGTAATGGTTAAGGAAGTGCTTCCCGGTGATACGTTTAAAATCAATCTTAAGGCGTTTTCTCGTACTCAGCCTGTTAATACTGCCGCATTCGCGCGTATTAGAGAGTATTATGATTTTTTCTTTGTTCCCTATGATTTGTTGTGGAATAAGTCTAATACAGTGTTGACACAAATGTACGATAACCCGCAACATGCTGTGTCTATTGACCCTGCACAGAATTTTGTATTGAATGGTGAGATGCCTTATACTGCTTCATCTGAAATTGCTAATTATATCAATTATCTTAAAAGTTATTCTACATTTGATGCTTATAAGAGCAATTATTTTGGTTATGATCGTGCTACTTGCTCTGTTAAATTGCTTGAGTATCTTGGTTATGGTAATTATGAGCATTATCTTTCTCATCAATGGGATAATAGTCCTTTAATGGCTAATTTAAATCATAATCTTTTTGGTTTGCTCGCTTATCAAAAAATTTATTCAGATTTTTATCGCGATAACCAATGGGAGAGAATTTCTCCGTCTACGTTTAATGTAGATTATATGGATGGTTCTCAGATGCTTGTTAATTTTGCTTCTGAATCTTTTTTTAAGAATTATAATTTCTTTGATTTACGTTATTGTAATTGGCAGAAGGATTTGTTCCATGGTGTTCTTCCGCATCAGCAATATGGTGAAACTGCTGTTGCTTCAATTACTCCGAATGTAACTGGTAAAATTACTCTTTCTAACTTCTCTACTGTTGGAACTTCTCCTTCTACTGCGAGCGGTACAGCTACTAGAAACCTGCCTGCATTTGATACTGTTGGCGACCTCTCTATATTGGTCCTTCGTCAAGCTGAATTTTTACAAAAATGGAAAGAAATTACCCAATCAGGTAATAAGGATTATAAAGACCAGCTAGAAAAACACTGGGGTGTTTCTGTTGGTGACGGTTTCTCTGAATTGTGTACGTATCTTGGTGGTGTTTCTTCCTCTATTGATATTAATGAAGTTGTTAATACAAACATTACTGCTTCGAATGCTGCGGATATTGCTGGTAAAGGTGTTGGTGTTGCAAATGGTGAGATTAATTTTAATAGCAATGGTCGCTATGGTTTGATTATGTGTATTTATCATTGTCTTCCTCTGCTTGATTACACTACGGACATGCTCGACCCTGCATTTTTGAAAGTAAATGCAACTGATTATGCTATTCCTGAATTTGACCGAGTAGGTATGCAGTCTATGCCGTTGGTTCAACTTATGAACCCGCTGAGGTCATTTGCTAATGCTTCTAGTTTTGTTCTTGGTTATGTACCTCGTTATATTGATTATAAAACATCAGTAGACCAGTCAGTCGGTGGTTTTAAACGGACGTTGAATTCTTGGGTAATATCTTATGGCAATGAATCTGTTAAGAATCAGTTTACACTTCCTGCTGATGCACCTCCTGTTGAACCGTCTGAACCTGTTCCCTCTGTTGCTCCTATGAATTTTACATTCTTTAAAGTTAATCCTGATTGTCTTGATCCTATATTTGCTGTCCAGGCTGGTGATGATACAAGTACAGACCAGTTTTTGTGTAGTTCATTTTTTGATATTAAAGTTGTCCGTAATCTTGATACTGACGGTTTGCCTTATTAATTTAAAATATTCTTGTTATGTGGTGTATAAAACGACGTGTTGAGCCTTATGTAAATAAATCTCAACCTAATAATGTTAATTCTGCCGTATTGTCAGGTAGTGAGTTTGTAGAACCTTCTCCTCTTCATGATTTCATGTTTCAGGAAATAGAGTGTGACGGTAAAAAGTCTATTCGTGTTACTTCTGATATTTATATGTTGTTTAATCAACAGCGATTAGATAAACTTACACGCGCGCAGCTTGTTGAATATTTTGACAATTTGTCTGTTTCCGAACCTAAAATGTCAGATTTGCGTAAAAAGATGACTGACGACCAGTTGTGTTCATTTGTTAAATCAAGGTTTATTCAGACACCGAGTGAGCTAATAGCTTGGTCTCAATATCTTATGAGTTCTCAGGATACAATGATTTCCGCTGCCGCTGCTGCTGCTGCTGCTGCTGCTGCTGATACTGCTGCTAATGTTGCTACTGATAATTCTGCTACTACTGTTGCTGAATGATTATTTCCCCTTGGTTTTGGTCTTCAGTTTTAAAATAAAAAAGAGCCTGCGATCAGTCTCCCCTTTTATTTTTTAACCTAAACCTTAACTGGGGGGTCCCCTTTTAAGGGGGGGCTCCAGGGCTATGCCCTATGAAATAATACCTTTGAAATATAAAGTTATGTGTAATTATAAAAATATTGAATTATGGGTGCTGCTGCTATGACTGGCCTTGTCGGTTCTGCAATTGGTGCAGGTTCTTCCCTTATCGGTGGTGCTTCTACTACTGCTATGCAGAATCAAGCCAATAAGGAAATTGCTCAAATGAACAATGCCTTTAACGAGAAAATGTTTGATAAGCAAATTGCTTATAATAAGGAAATGTATCAGACACAGTTAGGTGACCAGTGGAAATTCTATGAGGACCAAAAGGCGAATGCTTGGAAATTGTATGAGGATAATAAAGCTTATCAGACAGAAATGTGGAATAAGCAAAACGAGTATAATGACCCGTCTGCTCAACGTGAACGTTTGGAAGCTGCTGGTTTGAACCCCTATATGATGATGAACGGTGGTTCTGCTGGTGTTGCTGGTTCTGTATCAGGAACACAAGGTTCTGCCCCGTCTGCTGGTTCTCCCAGTGCACAAGGTGTTCAACCTCCTACCGCTACTCCTTATTCTGCTGATTATTCAGGTATTATGCTTGGTCTTGGTCATGCTATTGATACAGTTATGCAACATTCGGAACGTAGTGTAAAAGATGCTGAAGCTAATAATTTGCGCGTTGAAGGTAAGTATATTGCAAGTAAGGCAATTGCTGAATTATTTAAAGTTTATAATGAAGCTAAAAATGATGACCAGCGTGTTGCTATTGAAAAGTTTTTATCTTCTCTCAAAGGTGATTTAACTGCTTCTGAGATTGCTGTTAATGATGAGAATATTAAACAGAAACAAGCACAAACGAGACTTCTTATTACTGAAAATCTTGTGCGTCAACAGGAGCTCGATTTTTTGCCTTATGCTCAAAAGTTACAGTTGTCTCAAGGTGCTGCCGATATTGCGTTGAAATATGCACAAAAGAATCTTACTGAAAAACAAGCTCAGCATGAGGTTGAAAAACTTGCTGAAACTGTTGTTCGTGCTAATGGACAGGCTATGCAAAATCAGTATGATGCTGATACTTATAATGCGCGTGTTAAAATTACTGGTAATGAAACATTTAATCTTTATAAAGGTCCTTTAGGTGATGTTTTTAATACACTATGGCGTGCTGTTGAAGATGCTAAAAATCGTTTCTTTTAGATAGTTTTCTATAATATTTCTTATATTTGTATTGTTTTAATATAAATGTTAATATTATGGATGATTATTTAATGTGGCTTATAATGTTGCCTATTGTTTGCTTTGTTTATTATATTGTATTCAAAGCTATTCGTAATTTTTTGCGTAATATTCTTAAGTAAAACCTTAGTCATTTTCCCGCAGGGCAGCCGATTAATGAATATCTCGGCTGTCCTCTTTTCTTGTCCTATTATACGAAAAATGACAGTATAAAAATTTTTACATTATGAATTACTCTATACAATGGTGTCCTATACCCTTTCATGACTTAATGGAAATATTTGAATTTCTGTCTTCTCTATCTGTTGTGTGGCTATATCAGTTTGACGGATTACATATATTATTGAATGGCTTCCCTATTATGCAGCTTGTTATTGCCTATGTTGATGGTTTATATCACATTACTTATCGAATATCACGTTTGTAATGTATCTTTATGTTAAATACAATATTGCATTTGTTAATATTTTATATTAAACACATTGTCGATATTATAGAATTATAATTCCTCCTATAATCAAAGCAAATAGAAATCAATTAGAACGCCCACAAATTACCAGTAATGGTGTATCAGAATGAAATATCATCTTTCTCGCAATTCCAGGATTGAATAAACGAGAAAATATATTTCTCTTATATGATGTCAATGCAATAATACCTATATGATTGGTTTTAATATAATTATCTAAGCTATTCAATAAATCATCATTCTTCACTACATCATAATAAATCTCTAATTGCGGATATTGTTTTTGGAAATACTCTTTAATACCACCTAATTTAATCTCATTCCAAGTGTTGCTTACATCAGTAAGATGAATTAGAGATATAGAAAAATGGAATGGTTTCAAACTATTAATTAGTGAATCAAAGGCGATTAAATCCCGTTGATCAAAATTTGTAATAAACGCCACACGCTTCACTTCACTAAATTGTTTGAATGGCGTATTTTCAGGAATAGCCAGAACGGGCACACGACTACGTTCAATGACCTCAGCTGTCACACTGCCAATTAAATCAATATCCTTTTGATTTTTACCACGTGTTCCCATTATAATGATCACCGGACGATATTCTTTGGCATAACGTAATATTTCTTCTTCCGGAATACCTTCTCTCAACACACAAACATATTTTACATCAGGAAACTCCCCGGAAGCGACTTTGACTTTTACCTTATCAGACAAAACATTTAAATCTGCATGAACTTTTTGTAATATACTTCTTACATTTTCTTCATCGCTCAACTGATAGTTAAAAACATCACCATATGGTAATGACGTAGCATAAATAGGTGTAAAATAAACATGGAGTAAAACAACTTCAGCATCTATGTTTTTTGCAAAATTGAAGCCAAATTCACACGCTTTCAATGAATAATTTGAAAAATCAACAGGAATCACAACTTTATTACTTCCCTTCTCTATTTTTGGAGCCTTTCCTCCTACCACTTCTTCAGACAGCCATGCTGAACTTTCAGTAATTTTCAAAGCATGCGGTAAATCACTTTCTTTAATACGAACACGCACACCGGAGGATACGACCGGCTGTATTTGATTCACATTATGAATATAAGTTTCAATACCCTCATTTTCAAGAACATTCTTCAGTATCTGTGCCTTTGCATACGTCAGAATAGCTAATGTTACTAATTTATCTTCCATAAGTTATCCAATTAGATTGTTTATAAAAACAAACAAGAAATCCCAATTGTTTCTCAGCAATTGGGATTCTTTTTAATTTTTCTTATGCCCGAACGGGTTCTACAGCTTCGCCTGCAATCTCATCTAAAATCTTCAAAGCCCGATCCAGGACTGTAGTATCATCAATCATTACTAAACCGCCATCAGGACCAGGTTCCAAATGAATCCCAACACTCTTGCCTTCCTTAAAGTTGTGGCCACCAAAAAAGTTTCTTACTGTGTCAACGTTAAGTCCGAGTTCATCGGCTATTCTATGCATACTACCGCTGGGTAATGAGTCTTTGATCTTACGGAGTTCATTAAATGTTATCGTTCTCATATTCATAAATTTAATGGTTAATACTTTGTTATTTCTTTATCACGCTATAAACTTAAGGAAAAAAAAAGATAAAACAAACTATTTACTTGTATTTTTCTGTTATATGTTTAACATTCTATAAATGCCTCAAAAGCCCGTATGAAATATAAACAGGAAAAACACCTTTTATATCCCATGCGGGCTTTACTATTCGGCAATAAACTATCTCTAAATCACTTCTATTGCAGAAGTAGGAACCCATCCTACTTTACCATCTTCCAAACGAATTTCTTTCCATTCACGCATAGAATTATCCTTAACCTCTATTTTATGTCCCTCATGCAGAATAAACAAACTGGTGCCACTCTCACTGGGAGTACTTCGTACTGTAACACTGGGAGATAAAATAATAGCTTTATTTCTATTCACCAACTCGCTTTTTTGTTCTGAAGCAAAGATGTTACTCAAGACAACAAGAAACAAGAATACAATTCCGGCTATAAACCCACTCTTCTTCCACACAATCTGTTTGAAAAGGAAAAAAAGAGAAAATGATATAAGTAAAAGAATAAAGAATATGATTCCTAACTTAGCCCATGCATCTACACTTAAACAATTTATCAAAGACTTCACCCAGGCTACAAAAAAGATATCAGGCACCGAGACTACTTTATCTATCGTTTTAGAACGCGCAATCTCTAAATTAGCACGAATATCCGCATTGCCAGGTTGCAATAACAAAGCACGTTCATAATTTAGAATTGCTTTGGCTATGTCATCGGCTTTGTAATAACTATTACCTAAATTATAATAGATTTCTGCCGCTTCCCCTTTCTTTAATAGACTCTCATAAATTTGAATGGCAGAAGCATAATCATTTCGCATATATGCACTATCACCCTCTGCTTTAGTCACATTATCATCTGAGATCTTAGCTGCTGCGAATTCCGTATGTGAACCGATAGAGACTGAATCTTGCGCAGGAGTCAAAGTATCTACTGCTGCAGAACTTTGTCCCCAAGCAGCCATTGTCATCAGCAATCCAAATGTTAAGGATATTATTTTCTTCATCATAGTGTCCTCCCAATTAATGTTTTATAGAGCTTTCCATTTTGCTGATAACCTCCAAAGAATCTGAATAAACTTTATCCATAGCCTGGTTATCATCCCCAGGAGCAAAACGAGCGAACTCACAATTATTCAATGCATCAAGGAACTCTTTTATCAGTGCATCATCCACACCGTAATTACGAAGTTCTCCTTCAACATTATCTTTAGACAAGCGTGAAACCGGGATATTCAATTTGTCACTAATATATCCCCAAAGCGCTTTCAACACTTCATCATAAAATGCATCTTTCTTACCATCGGCCAATAGTCTACCAGCCATTTTCATACGTTTCACAGCAACTTTATTTGCTTTCTTCGTACGCATTTTAGCAACATTGGCATTGGCTGCTATTTGTTTACGATAAATGATAAAGAACAAGATGAATACAACTCCAGGCACAATATAGAATAACCAGCATAGCAGAGAGCCAAAGAAGAAATCGCCCTTCCGAGAAAGAGTGACGTCATTTTGCTTAATATAACGAATATCCTCATTCAACACCTTTAAATCCTCCTTATTAGTAAAGTTAGCAATGGTTTGTGCCGCATTACCACTTCCCTTTTCAACGTGGAGTTCATAGCCTTCAGTGGTCAAAGTCTTATAAGTACGAGATTTGATATCAAAATAGCTGAACTCCACAGCAGGAATCTTATAGGTGCCGGCATTACGAGGAATAGCAAGATATTCAATTACCTGACTACCGGAAAGTCCGGCACTCGTCAAACGGAACTTATTATCTACCTTTGGATCATAAACTTCAAAATCTTCAGGGAACTTAACTTCCGGAGTGGAAATCAACTTCAAGTTGCCTGTTCCGGAAATGACAAGTTTCACTGTAACAGCATCGTTTGTTTTAACGTTCGTACTGTTTATGGATGAAGAAATACTGAACTCTCCCACTCCGCCAGAGAATCCTGCGGGCTTTCCTGCCGGCAGTTCTTTTACGTCAACTGTCAACTGGGGAGTTGCCAATGTTTTCTTTACTTCCACATAATTATTTCCGCCATTAAAGAAAGCTTCAAACGGATCGGCCACCTGAGTAGCCTTAGCGATAGACGCATCAAAACGGGCCGCATCAATCGTTAATTTACCCGATTGTTGTGGAAAGAGCACAAATTGACGGTATACGGTTGTCTGATAGTTTCTTCCTTTGTAGTGTTCAAGACTCCATTTACGGTCATTGGGAAGTTCCACCTCTTGCGAATGGAATCCCTTGAAATCAGGTAGTTTGACATTGTCAAAACCCCGTAAATCAACTAAAGTATATATCTTATATGTCAACAAGAAAGCCTCTTGCTCATATAAAGTAGTCTTACTGGCTGTGGCAGTAATAAATAGATCACTATTTGACACTGACGTTCCCGATGAAGCACGACTTGCCGCTCCGCCTTGTCTTCCACTATTTCCGGAGGACGCTCCATTTGCTTGGTCTGCCGGAAGCACATTTATATGTACTGCATTGGAAACCATCTGGTTACCGTCAGCAGTTATGGTAGCTCCGGGAAGAGTAAAACTGCCTTCCTTTGTAGCCATCAAGATGTATGTAAACGTTATGCTGCTGGTAGAGGTAGTTTCTCCATTAATAATCTGCACACTTTTCTGTTGTGAACGGCTGGGTCCCATAAGTACATCGAATCCTTTTATGGAAGGAACCCGAAAATCTCTCACTTTCTGTGTAGTCACTGTATACGACAGCCTGAACTGATCACCCACCGCTACAGCATCGGGGGCAGATGCAGTAAACGATACCTTTTCATCGGCAAAGGCATGCAAACTGACCATTATCAGTGCTATCCATAAGAAAACTATTTTTCTCATATATTATTTCCTAATTATGTTTGTTACCAATCTTTTTCCAAACGTCCACCCTGGATAACCTGTTGCTTCTTTACCTTATCCTGCACATCCTTTTCATCCTGCATAACAGAATTCAAAAGCTGTTCGGCATTCTCTTTAGACATCTCGTTATCCTTCTTTTGCGGTTGAGGTGGTTGTTGCTGTTCTTTATTCTGCTGTTGATCTTTATTCTGGTCCTTTTTATCTTCCTGTTGGTCTTGCTTCTGCTGTTGTTGATTTTGATCCTGATTTTGTTGATCCTGCTGTTGGTCTTTCAGCATTTTCTGGGCCAAAGCTAAGTTATAACGCGTTTCATCATCCTTTGGATTATTGCGCAGCGACTGTTTGTATGCTTCTACCGCCTTAGCATAATCTTTCTGTGACTGAAAAATCACTCCCATATTATGATAAATCTGCGCTAGATCATCCTTGTCTTTTTCTATCTTTGTGGCTGCAACATATTGTTCCATAGCTTCCTGCAACTTATTCTGCTGTGCCAACGTATTTCCAAGGTTAAACATAGAAACAGTGGACTGAGGATTTACCTCCAATGCCTTGCGATAATTCACTTCTGCATTGACATATACACTATCATTAAAAAAGCGGTTTCCCTTACGGATAAAATCACGTTCGGCTTTTTGGGCGAAAGACGTAGCTGCCGCCAACAGCAATAAAGCCAATCCTATATATTTTTTCTGTAACATACGCATCATTCCTTATTAGAAAACAAATGAATATTACGGAACAGAGGGTTCTTGCGTTCCAATATCAGCATCTCTGCCAACAGCAACAATAAGATGATCCATGCCACAGCCTGGAATTGCTCATTGAATTCTGTATATACTTGCGTTTCTACGTCGGCTTTCGCCATCTTATTGATTTCCTGACTGATTGCCTTCTGGGCACCATTCGTATTATCTACACGCACATATATGCCGTTACCGGATTTGGCGATCTCCTGACACATTTGCTCGTTCAAACGGGTCACAATAACATTTCCGTCACGATCGCGACGATAATCATTGGTTCCTTCTGCCGGAATAGGTGCTCCTTCGGGCATACCCACACCGAGTACATTCACCTGAATGCCCTTCTCGGCAGCAGCCTTAGCGGCTTCTACCGCGCCACCTTCGTGATTTTCACCATCTGTTATGACAATGATTGCACGTCCTACGCCTTCTTGCGGAGTAAAGCTGCGGGAAGCTAAATTAATGGCTGCTCCAATAGCTGTACCTTGTTTAGAAATCAATGAAGGGTCGATAGATTCCAAAAACATCTTGGCCGATATATAATCACTGGTAATAGGAAGCTGTGTAAAAGCGTCACCCGCAAAAACAATCATACCTACCTTGTCATTTTCCATTTTGTCCACCAGCTGTGCCACCAATCTTTTTGCTTTCTGCAAGCGGCTGGGCTGTACATCTTGCGCCAACATTGAGTTTGAGATATCCAGCGCAATCATCACTTCCACTCCCTGACGTTTCACAGTCTCCAGTTTAGAGCCGAATTGGGGACGAGCCAGCAGCACTGCAAACAATCCGATAGCGGCAAATACCATCCAAAACTTCACATCCGGACGGTACTTGGACACATCCGGCATTAATTGCGCCATCAGCACCGGATCACCGAACTTACGAATATTCCTTCGTCTCCGATAATTGGAATACAAGTAAAAGGCTGCCAATAAAGGCAGCAACAGCAACAAGGACAAATATGCAGGTTCTTCAAATCGAAACATCTTCTTATTTACTATTTTACGATTTACTATTCATATTAATCTGTGCACGACATAAAGCACATCCATAAAAAAATCACAAACTTCCTTACGGTATTTTCTTCAATATCGAATTGCGCAACAGGACTTCCAGCAGTACGCAGAAGAAAGCAGCCAGTGCAAACCAGCGGTATTCCTCCTGACGCTTACTGTATTCTTTCACACTCAGTTTCGTTTTCTCCAGTTTGTCAATTTCTTCATATACCTCTTTCAGCTTCGAATTACTCGTAGCACGAAAATAATTGCCGTCTGTTGTCCCGGCAATTTGTGTCAAAGTCTTCTCGTCTATCTCAACCGGCATATTGACGTATTGCACTGTCCCGCCTACCGGATACGGATATGGCGCCATACCGTTAGTACCCACACCGATGGTATAGACACGAATACCGAAACTTTTTGCAATTTCGGCAGCCGTCAATGGAGAAATATCTCCTTTGTTGTTCGTACCATCCGTCAGCAGAATGATAACTTTTGATTTGGCCTTGCTGTCTTTCAACCGGGTAACCGCGTTGGCGATGCCCATTCCCACCGCTGTACCGTCCTCAATAAGTCCGCACTTTACGTCCTTTATCAAATTCAGAAGAACGGCATGATCTACTGTCAGCGGGCATTGCGTAAAACTCTCTCCGGCAAACAGCGTGATACCGATATTATCATTCGGCCGTCCATTGATAAACTCCGCCGCCACATCCTTTGCCGCTTCCAGCCGGTTAGGCTTCAAATCTTCGGCCAACATACTGGTAGAAACGTCTATGGCAAGCATTATATCAATACCTTCTATTTCGCTATTCTGCCAACTATTGGTTGTTTGAGGCCGGGCCAAAATAAGAATAACCAACGCCAAAGCAATTATTCGCAATGCAAACGGTACATGCAGCAAATAGTTCTTATAACTTTTCGGGGTATGCGCATATACACGAGCGTCCGAAATCTGAAGCGTAGCTTCACTATTCTTCCGTTTCATGATATACCATACTATATAAGGTATAAGCAACAGCAGTAAGAATAAATATTCAATATTGGCAAAAACCATGATATTTACAATTTTACAATTTACAATTTATGACTGAAGTTCCCTCCTACCCGCTCATCAAGCAAAATAGTTGTATAACTCCGAACCGATATATATCAACGAACCGATAAGGGCCGCTGCTAAGGCCGCAATCCCTATGCCAAGCAATATCTTGGTACGCAAAGGCCGCTTCTCAATAATAGTGATCTCAGTGGGCTGCGGTTTGACATTCTCGTCCTCCTTTTCTTTCGTTTCATTGATAAAATCGATTGCGCTAATCAAATTAGCATCGTTCTCATTCATCAGCGGACTATGCTTGGCAAACTTCACTAAATCCGCCGTCTGAAACAAGGAACGCAAATCAGAGATAGCATCTTTATCATTCATTTGCAGCAACTTATCAATAATTTCAGAAGACGTCATCTCCAATGCATTGAAGCCGAAACGATTCTTTATATAAGTACGAATGGCATCCGTCAGTTCCGTATAATATTCCTTCGACTGTCCTTTCTGCCAAACCTTCTCACTCTTAATGCGCTCTATTTCCTGCATAGCCAATTGATGCGGCGGCAATTTGGGCTCCACTTTCACCTTGCGAATAATCGGCTTATTATCACGAATACGTTTCACAAGGTAGATAAGCAGCAACAAGAAGGGCGCAAACAGCACAGCACAAGCGATGGCCATATACCAATCCTCCCATGCAAAGGGAGCTTTCATTACGGGCTTCGGGCCAAAGAACTGGTCGGGATGCAACGTATCTACCGGCATTGAATATACTTTCAATGCCAAAGCCTTGGAACGGTATGCCTTATTATCGACAAGCACCTCCATTGGTGGCAGATAGTATAATGCCGAATCAAATGAAGTTACGGTATACTCCTGCGTTATCAACGAACGTCTGCCATCATTCAGCATTTGCGTATCCGGCTTGGCTATATCGATTATTTCCACTCCACGCACCAAAGTATCGGCATAGGCGGGAAAAATAGCACGCTTATCAGCATCCAATGCCACTTGGAGCTTGATTTTGGCTTGCTCTCCAATGAGGATCTGCAAAGAGTCAATCGTAGCATCCACCGTCACCGACTGGGCTGCTATCCTACCCGTCAAGACTGCCAACAGTGTTATCAGAAATATATGTCTTTTCATTTTCCGATTAATTTCGTTTCGCAAACAAATTCATCAATGCCTTAACATAGTCCTGGTCTGTACGTACCGACACATTATCGACATTGCTTTTGGTAAATGTTTCATTCAGTTCCGCCTGTTTGTTCACCCACCAATCATGGTGAGCGCGGCGTACAGCACGTGAAGAAGTATCAATCCACTGTTCATGCCCTGTTTCCGCATCTTTTATTTTCATCAGTCCTACGGCAGGCAATTCCTCTACACGACGGTCATAGACCTGAATAGCCACAACATCATGCTTGCGATTGGCAATAGTCATGGCATTCTTAAAGTTCTCCCAGTCAATAAAGTCTGATAAAACAAAAGCAGTGCAGCGGCGCTTCATCACATTCGTAAGATACTCCAGCCCAAGGCGAATGTTTGTCCGCCGGCTTTCCGGATGAAAATCAAGCAACTCTCGAATGATATATAAAATGTGTTTACGCCCTTTCTTAGGCGGAATAAACTTTTCTATCCGGTCTGAAAAGAAGATGACACCGATCTTATCGTTGTTCTGAATGGCAGAAAAAGCTAATGTGGCAGCTATTTCTGTCACCATATCCTTTTTCATCTGCTTCACCGTACCGAACTCCAAACTACCGGAAACATCTACCAGCAACATAACAGTCAACTCACGCTCTTCTTCAAACACCTTCACAAATGGTTTGTGGAAGCGCGCCGTCACATTCCAGTCTATGTCGCGTATATCGTCACCAAACTGATATTCACGCACTTCGGAAAAAGCCATACCCCTGCCTTTAAAAGCCGAATGATATTGGCCTGCAAAGATATTATTGGATAATCCGCGCGTTTTTATCTCAATTTGACGGACTTTTTTTAACAAATCAGTGGTTTCCATTCAGTAACACATAAATATTTAGTAAACAACAACTTAGTATACGACATACGTCTTTTACTAAATCTTTCTTTCCTTTTTACTAAAACATCGGTAAGGATATACTAAATCTTTTCCCCCGTTTTAGTAAAAGAACAGGAGCGCTCTTTCAACATCAACCTTACGGCTACGATATTTATTTACACATTAGGGCACTTCAACTTTATTCAAAATCTTGCTGACAATTTCGTCAGAAGTCATATTGCTTGCTTCTGCCTCATAAGTCAAGCCGATACGATGGCGCAATACATCATGTGCCACAGCACGTACGTCTTCAGGAATAACGTAACCACGACGCTTGATGAAAGCATAACTACGAGCTGCCAACGCCAAATTGATGGAAGCACGAGGTGAGCCACCAAATCCAATCATATCCTTCAGTTCCTTCAGATCGTATTTCTCCGGATAGCGGGTTGCAAATACAATATCGACAATGTATTTCTCAATTTTCTCATCCAGATATACCTGACGCACAACTTTACGAGCTTCGATGATCTCATCAGCTTTCAAAATAGGCTTCACATTCAGCTTATCTCCGTTTATATTCTGACGTATAATCAATTTCTCCTCTTCCAGTTTCGGATAGTCGATGACAACTTTCAGCATAAAACGGTCCACCTGTGCTTCGGGCAGCGGATATGTACCTTCCTGCTCAATAGGGTTCTGGGTAGCAAGCACCAAGAATGGTTCGGGCAACTTGAAGGTCTCCTTGCCTATTGTAACCTGACGTTCCTGCATAGCTTCCAACAGGGCACTCTGGACTTTGGCCGGAGCACGATTTATTTCATCCGCCAATACGAAATTAGCAAATACCGGACCTCGCTTCACTTGAAAAGTCTCATCTTTCTGACTGTAAACCATTGTACCGATAACGTCGGCCGGCAACAAGTCCGGCGTAAACTGAATACGGCTGTACTGCGCGTCGATCAATGAAGCCAACGTTTTGATAGCTAATGTTTTTGCCAAACCCGGCACACCTTCCAGCAGCACATGTCCGTCGGACAACAGACCAATTAACAACGACTCTACCAGATGCTTTTGTCCTACAATAACCTGGTCCATGCCCGTAGTAAGATTGGTAACGAAAGCACTTTGTCTTTCAATCCGCTCGTTCAATTCGCGGATATCAATTGTTTCAGCCATAAATCAATGTATTTTAATGTTTAATTTTTCGTTTTCGCCCGGCCATACACCGGTAATTATAATTCGCTTCCAAAAGTACGGGAATAAATTAACCATAGCAACTAATTTTTATTAAAAAACTATGCGAAACCTTTAGATTAAACTACTTTCATAGAGTTTAGTATTTAGCAAAAAAAGAAGCAGTAATTTTTTACTGCTTCTTTTTTAATTTCGGGATCTTTATCGTTGTACCTGCGGGTACATTATTCGGATTCTTAATAACAGCCGGATTATGCTTTACGATATATGGATAAAGCACCTTAGTACCATAAAAACGGAGGGCTACTTTTGTTAAAGTTTCTCCCGATTTAATCGTATAGGTGGTTTCCGTTCCCACAATAGTATAACTGGTAGAATCGGGTATATACGCGGTTCCGGTTGTTTTTTGAGTTTGAGCAGTCGTTTTTTGCGTCTGAGATACCGGCGTGGTATTAACCGGATCAGGTCGCCTGGCGACAACAGGTGCATCCGGTTTCTTTGTTACAGGTTCAGCAACCGGACTTCCGGATGCTGTATCTGTATCTGCTTCAGTGACAGTTACAGTATCTTTAACGGCAACACTATCTGCCAAGGCTGTATTATCTGCCGGTTTGTCAGTTCCGGCATCAACCACTTTCTCAACAGGAGGTTCTGATGACAGATTATCGAATAATTCCGGGGAATATAAATAAGCAATGGCTCCTGCACACAACAGCACTACAAACACTACAATTCCAATGAAATATTTCATTGTAGAAGATTCGGTTGACGCATCGGTTTTCATCACCTCCGCTTCCTCCGGGGTTTCTGTTTTTTCCTCCTCCGAAGTCATTGTTTCCTCCGAAGTCGCTGTTTCAAAAGTTGTTGCTGCTTCCGATATTGTTACTTCTTCCCGGTTTTCAATTTTTTCTTTCGGCGTCTCAATATCTTCCGATGTAGCAGCAGTTACTTCCTCTGTCTTTTGCCCGGCGTTTTCTTCATCCTCATTATCACTATTATCCACAGGGGTGTCTTCCAAGACTGTATTGTCATTGAGCACCACCGTTTCAAAATGCGAGAATGGCTTATTGATGAGGTCTTTCAGGGCAGGTTCGGGAGTAAATGAAACTTTAGTATGTCCCTGTATCTCAAAACGTTCCCCCGTATTGACATTGACACTTTCGCGGCTTTCCACATCAATCAGTTTAAAAGCCCCCAGCCCTTTTACCTTCACATACTTATCTTTTTCCAGCGCTTCCTCAATCAACTGGAAGAATTCCTTCACAAAACTATCAGCATTTTTCTTGCTCATGCCATGCTTTTCAGCCAGCAAATCAATCAAGTCCTGTATGTTTAGTTTCTCATTCATAATATGGAAGATTTAAAAGCAAGATTACTTAAACTTATCTTTTAACAACGTACTGGGTTTATAAGTCAACACCAACTTGGGTGGAACCAGCATGCGCTGCTTGGTTGTCGGATTCACAGATATACGTTCAGCTTTCTTCTTTACCTCGAATGTTCCAAAGCCTTGTATGGAAATCACATTCCCTTCTTCCAACTGCCGCGTCATGTCCGACAACAAGGATGTAACCAGCTCCGAGGTATCCTTTAAAGTGTACCCCAACCGTCGTGACAATTCAGAAGTAAATTCTTTGTTATTCAAAATCCAAGCTTTAAAATTGTGAACTACGGTGCTATATTAGCAAATCTTCCCCACATACACAAGGAGTTTGGGAAAAATATTTAAATAATCCGGCCAAAAAGGTCGAAATCATCGGAGTTTATTATCTCCACCTGGTAAAAGTTACCGATTTCCAACGACGCATCCTCACTTTCAATCAGCACCTCAGGATCCACCTCAGGAGAATCGAATTCAGTGCGCCCAACATAATAATCGCCTTCCCTACGGTCGATAATCACCTTCATCCGCTTACCCACTTTTCCCGCACTCAGTTCCGCAGAAATGCCTTGCTGAATAGACATCAGTTCATCCAATCGGGCCTGCTTCACCTCCGGAGGAACAGTATCTTCGTAATGGGCCGCAGCATACGTACCTTCTTCTTCGGAATATGCAAATGCCCCCATTCTATCGAAGCGAACCTTACGGACAAACTCTTTCAACTCCTCAAAATCAGCTTCCGTTTCTCCCGGATGTCCCACCATAAGCGTAGTGCGCAAATGAATTCCGGGCACTTCCTCACGAAATTTTTCTATCAGACGATAAGTTTCCTCCTTAGTTACATGGCGGCGCATCTTATCCAACATATTATCGCTGATATGTTGCAAAGCAATGTCCATATATTTACAAACATTAGAACGCTCACGCATAACCCGGAACAAGTCCATAGGGAAATGGGCAGGATAGGCATAATGCAGACGTATCCATTCCACGCCCGGAACATCCGAAATTCTTTCGATTAATTCGGGCAACATCTGCTTTTTGTACAAGTCCACTCCATAGTAAGTAAGTTCCTGAGCAATGACCTGAAACTCTTTGACCCCACGAGCCACAAGATACCTCACTTCATCCAAGATTTCTTCTATCGGACGCGATATGTGCCGCCCTGTAATAATGGGAATGGCACAGTACGAACACTTACGGTCGCATCCTTCCGATATTTTCAGATAAGCATAATGCTTGGGAGTAGTCAACGTACGCTCTATATGAAGCTCCTCATGATATGCCTTACCCAAATCTTGCAACAGTTCCTTCCAGTTAAACTTACCGTAAAACTTATCAACCTGGGGGATTTCAATAGCCAGCTCTTTCAGATAGCGTTCCGAAAGGCAACCCATGACATAGAGTTTCTCCAAATTCCCTTCTTCTTTTGCCTGTGCAAATTCAAGAATCATGTTAATGGACTCTTCCTTTGCATCACCTATAAAGCCACAGGTGTTAATCACAGCAATCTGACCTTTCGGACGCTCGGCATCATGCGTCACACAAAAACCTGCTTCCTCTAATTGGCGCATCAAATGCTCTGAATCCACCAAATTTTTAAAACAACCTAATGTTATGATATCAATGGTTTTCCGTTTCATGCATTTCCCCCAAACAATGAATCTACAAATTCTTTCTTACGGAACACTTGCAAGTCTTCCATACCCTCTCCTAACCCTATGTACTTCACAGGAATCTTGAATTGATCGGAAATACCTATTACAACACCGCCTTTAGCCGTTCCGTCCAACTTAGTCACAGCCATTGCCGTAACTTCCGTTGCCAGCGTGAATTGTTTGGCCTGCTCAAAAGCATTCTGTCCGGTAGAGCCATCCAAAACAAGCAACACCTCATTAGGAGCATCCGGCACAACCTTCTTCATCACATTCTTAATCTTAGTCAGCTCATTCATCAAGCCCACTTTATTATGCAGACGCCCGGCTGTATCAATAATCACTACGTCAGCATTATTGGCTACTGCCGAACTCAGAGTATCAAATGCTACGGAGGCGGGATCCGAACCCATTTTCTGCTTTACAACAGGAACTCCTACACGTTCCCCCCATATCACCAACTGCTCTACCGCTGCCGCACGAAAAGTATCGGCCGCTCCCAGATAAACAGATTTACCAGCTTTCTTAAACTGATAAGCCAGCTTACCTATGGTAGTGGTTTTTCCCACGCCATTCACTCCAACCACCATAATGACGTAAGGTTTCTTCGTAATCGGAGTTTCAAAATCATCTACATCATCTGAATTATTTTCCGTCAGCAAAGCAGCGATTTCATCGCGCAAAATCATATTCAGTTCTTGCGCATTCATATATTTTTCATCGGCGGCGCGCTTCTCGATACGTTCAATAATTTTCAACGTTGTCTCTACACCCACATCCGAAGTTATCAGCACCTCTTCCAGATTATCCAGCACTTCATCGTCTACTTTCGACTTTCCTGCCACTGCGCGGGCTATCTTGCCGAATACACTTTCTTTTGTCTTAGATAATCCTTTATCTAACGTTTCCTTCTTTTCCTTAGAGAAAAAACTAAAAAATCCCATAGTCTACACTTTTGTATAATACATTATGCTACAAAGATATAACAAAACTGACAAATAATAAAAGTTGAAGCGATTTAATAACAAAAAAATCCTCTCACCGGATACTTCCAATGAGAGGAGCTTTATAAGTAATCAGCGCTTCGCAGCAACTGTATTCATCTTATTTTTTGAAAAAGTCTTGTACTTTTTCGTTAGGAACCATTTGTTCATCAAAAGAATAAGCACCTGTTTTCGGAGACTTAACCATCTTGATAACCTTCGTATAAGCACGACCTTCTTTAGAACCATCGTGCAAACTTGCTACTGTTTTCTTTG
>ERZ827037.1706-NODE-1706-length-22031-cov-7.613487_pt1 | contig 22031 bp, 19 predicted proteins | sample MGYA00519924_ERZ827037 | MGnify/ENA primary metagenome ERZ827037 (study PRJEB31778, sample SAMEA3449250) | human gut metagenome | biome: human gut; feature: human-associated habitat; material: faeces | place: United Kingdom | collected 2010/2012 ...
TCAACACGATTGAGAAACCAGCGAGAGTGATATGGCAAAATGACATTAATTGTATAAAGAGTCTATTTGTCGAAAAATTGCGTGATTTTTCGGAGCGTTTTCCGCTTTCGGCTACACACCCGAATGGAAAAAAAGAAGAAAAGGTGTTATAATCTTTATGCGATTTTAATGTCAGTGCTAAAATACTTTTCTGAAATTTACGTATTATTCTAGATAATGGTTTTGTACAAGGAGATGACCGTATGGGTGAAAGCAGACACAATCCGGATCAGTTATTAAAGGAAATTCAAGCGGGTGAAGAAAACCGTAATAAAGGACTTTTGAAAATCTTTTTCGGATACGCAGCTGGTGGGGGTAAAACCTACGCCATGTTAGAAGCGGCTCATATGGAAAAACAGCAGGGAATTGACGTGGTAGCCGGTTATATAGAACCTCATGCACGCCCCAAGACAGCAGCTCTTTTGAATGGCTTAGAAGTTCTTCCTACAAGAGAAGTTCTCTATAATGGTATGATACTGAACGAATTCGACATTGACATGGCGCTGAAAAGAAAACCACAGATTATTCTTGTAGACGAACTTGCGCATACGAATGCCGAAGGATGCCGTCATGCAAAACGGTATCAGGACATTAAGGAACTTTTGAATGCAGGGATTGATGTCTATACGACTGTCAATGTTCAGCATATTGAAAGCCTTTGTGATACAGTTGCATCCATTACGGAAATTGTTGTACGGGAACGCATCCCGGATTCTATTTTTGATAATGCAGATCAGGTTGAATTAATAGATATTGAGCCACAGGATTTGATCAACCGTTTGAATACAGGAAATGTATACAGACAGACACAGGAAAACCAGGCAGTAGAAAATTTTTTTACAATAGAAAAGTTGACAGCTCTCCGGGAGATTTCACTGCGGCGATGTGCGGACCGGGTGAATATCCTCACAGAAAATACCCGCATAAAAAATCATGGAGATTATCACACAGGCGAACATATTCTTGTATGTCTATCTTCTTCTCCATCCAATGCGAAAATTATCCGTACCGCCGCAAAAATGGCTTCTGCTTTTAAAGGGGAGTTTACGGCTCTGTTTGTAGAAACCCCCGATTTTTCGGTGATGAGCGAGGAAAATGTAAAACGCTTGCGTTCAAATATTCGTCTTGCAGAGCAGCTTGGGGCAAAAATAGAAACAGTTTACGGAGAAGATGTTTCATTTCAGATTGCGGAATTCACCCGGTTGTCCGGTGTATCAAAGATTGTGATCGGACGTAGTTCTGCTACAAAACGGCATTTGCTCAGCAAACCGACCCTGACAGAAAAATTGATTGATTATGCTCCTAACCTGGATGTGCATATTATTCCGGATACGGTTTCTAATGCGGCAGTGTATCAGTTAAGAGAGGGCAGGAAAAAGAACCATATCGTATTCTCTGTCACTGATACATTAAAATCTACTTCGATCCTGATTTTATCCAGTTTAGTCGGAATGATTTTCCAGAAATTTGGATTTGACGAAGCAAATATCATTACTGTTTTTGTTTTAGGAGTTCTTGTCACCGCTGTCATCACGAACCATCAGATATACAGCCTAATTTCCTCGATTGTAAGTGTTTTGGTCTTTAATTTCCTGTTTACGGAACCTCAATTTACCTTGCAGGCGTATGATCAGGGTTATCCTGTTACCTTTATTATCATGTTTTTGGCGGCATTTTTAACTGGTTCTCTTGCTATACGGATTAAAAACCAGGCAAAACAGGCGGCACAATCTGCTTACCGTACCAAAGTGTTATTTGACACAAACCAGCTATTGCAACAGGCAAAAGATAAAAATGAAATTGTATCTGCAACTTCAAATCAGCTCATTAAACTCTTGGGAAAAGATATCGTTTTTTATTTAGCTGATGGAGAAGTGTTGGATACGCCGCATATTTTTTCTGTAACTGAGGAAAATTTGGAATCGTGTATTTCCGAAAATGAAAAGGCCGTTGCCGGCTGGGTATTGAAAAACAATAAACGTGCCGGAGCTACAACAGGAACGCTTTCCAATGCAAAATGCCTGTACCTTGCTGTTCGCAGCAGTATGGTATATGGAGTTGTTGGAATCGTGATGGGGGAAATACCTCTTGATCCATTTGAAAACAGTATTCTACTGTCCATTCTCGGAGAATGTGCCCTGGCTTTGGAAAATGAGAAAAATGCCCGTGAGAAACAGGAGGCGGCTATCCTTGCAAAAAATGAACAGTTGCGAGCGAACCTGCTGCGTGCTATTTCACATGATTTGAGGACACCGCTGACATCCATTTCCGGTAATGCTAGCAACCTTTTATCCAACGGCGATTCCTTTGATAATGATACAAAAAAGCAGCTGTACATGGATATTTATGATGATTCCATGTGGCTGATTAACCTTGTAGAAAACCTGCTGGCTGTAACCCGAATTGAAGAAGGACGGTTGAATCTCCGTATAACGGAAGATTTGATGGAGGACGTGATCACAGAAGCGTTACATCATATTAACCGAAAGAGTGAAGAACATCATATTTCCGTTGAAAGCAAAGAAGAATTTCTTCTTGCAAAAATGGATGCAAAGCTTATTGTTCAGGTAATCATCAATATTGTTGATAATGCTATCAAATATACACCTAAAAACTCTCATATTGTTATTCGGACAGAAAAGAGGGGAAAACAAGCAATCGTATCTATATCGGATGACGGAAACGGAATTGCTGACGAAATAAAGCCACGGATATTCGACATGTTCTACAGCGGTGCAAATCAAATTGCAGACAGCCGCCGAAGTTTAGGACTTGGATTATCTTTGTGCAAGTCCATTATTAACGCCCACGGCGGAGAACTTACTGTTTCAGATAATCTGCCGCACGGAACAGTATTTACATTTACATTACCGGCAGGGGAGGTCAAAGTATATGAATAAGTCACTAATATTAGTTGTAGAAGATGACACATCTGTCAGAAATTTAATTACAACAACCTTGAAAGCGCACGAATACCGATATCTGACGGCGCCCGATGGTCAATCGGCAATTTTAGAAGCATCTTCACACAATCCTGACATTGTTTTACTTGATTTAGGACTTCCTGATATGGATGGCGTTGAGATTATTAAGAAAATCCGTACTTGGTCAAACATGCCAATTATCGTAATCAGTGCTCGCAGTGAAGATACCGATAAAATTGATGCGTTGGATGCTGGTGCAGATGATTATTTAACAAAGCCATTTTCTGTTGAGGAACTGCTTGCCAGACTACGAGTCACGCAAAGAAGGTTATCGATGATGCAAAAAGTATCCCCTGCCGAAGCGATTGTTTTTGTAAACGGAAAACTTCGTGTAGATTATGTTGCAGGTTGTGCCTATTTGAATGAAGAAGAGTTACATTTAACACCTATTGAATATAAGTTGCTTTGCCTGTTGACAAGAAATATAGGAAAAGTTCTGACCCATACTTTCCTTACGCAAAGCATTTGGGGAAGTAGTTGGAATAATGATATTGCTTCCCTTCGTGTGTTTATGGCAACACTTCGTAAAAAAATCGAGAAAGAACCAAACTCTCCACAATATATCCAAACACACATTGGCGTGGGGTATCGGATGCTGAAAGTTGATTGAACTTCACAACATTTATTATAATCAGTGAGGTGGCGGATATTTTTTCAAGTAATAATGAATAGAATACATCACTCTGTAAAAGAAGTTATAAGGTAAGCTAACAGATCGGCATAGATTGTTAAAAATATATCAAAATTACATTGTTATTTTCCTTAAGGTGTGCTATAGTATATTTTAGTTGTGAATCGAAAAAATTAGGAGGAAAAAACAATGAACTTAAGAGAAAAATACGGTGAGTGGGGTATCATCCTTGGAGCAACAGAAGGCGTTGGAAAAGCATTTGCAGAGAAAATCGCATCTGAGGGAATGAGTGTTGTCCTGGTAGGAAGAAGAGAAGAGAAACTTCAGGAGCTTGGAAAGAGTATCAGCGAAACATATGGTGTGGATCACATGGTTATTCGTGCAGATTTTGCACAGTCCGACTGTACTGACAAGATTTTTGAAGCAACAAAAGACCTTGATATGGGATTCATGAGTTATGTTGCATGTTTCCATACATTTGGAAAATTGCAGGATACTCCATGGGAGAAGCATGAGCAGATGATCAATGTTAATGTTATGACATTCTTGAAATGCTTCTATCATTACATGGGAATCTTTGCAAAGCAGGATCGTGGAGCTGTAATTAATGTATCTTCTTTGACAGCAATCAGTAGTTCACCATATAACGCACAGTATGGTGCAGGAAAATCTTACATTAAGAAACTGACAGAAGCTGTGGCAGCAGAATGTGAGAGTACAAATGTAGACGTTGAGGTTATCACGTTAGGAACAACAATTACACCAAGTTTGTTAAGCAATCTTCCAGGCGGTCCAGCAGGAGAAGCTGTTATGAAGACAGCTATGACACCGGAAGCTTGTGTAGAGGAAGCATTTGACAATCTTGGCAAATCTCTTTCTGTTATTGCAGGTGAGCACAATAAAGCAAATGTTCATAATTGGCAGGCAAATAAAACAGATGATGAATATATCCGTTATATGGGTTCATTCTATTCTAACAACTAAAAAATCAGATTTTAGATGAATCATCTTTCAGTGATTATAGTAGCTGTTTCTCTGAGTGGGGGAAGCAGCTATTTTTATCTATTTTGGACTCCCAAAGGTTGGATTGTCTATATCCGTGGAAGTATGCGGAGCTGTGGGATTAGGGCTTTTGGGTGGAAGCTACATGGCAGAGAGTTTTCGAAGCGAGCTTGAGGCAGTGCCGGTGCTGCAAATAGAATCGGCACTGGCATTGGGAACGAACCGTTTGCAGATGTTTCGGTCTGTGATTCTTCCACAGGCATTTTCTATCAGTGTACCGGCGATTGTTGCAAATATCATCTTCTTATTAAAAGAAACCAGTGTGTTTTCAGCAATCAGCCTGATATCAGTTGTTCTCAGTATGGCATTCGGAATTTTACTTGGAATGATTAAATGAAAACTATTATAAAATAAGTCTGGCTTTTTTTAATAGAATGTGATAATATAGTAATGTTTGATAGAGGCGCGGTGATATGAGTACCCGCTGACGAGAGTCTTGGGAAGACTGTCAGTGAGAGAAAGGAGAAGCCGCCGAAGGAATGATATTCCCAGATATGATTCCTGGGCCGGATGTAGAAGATACGCCGGACTGTCACAGGTGTGGAGAGCTATCGATGACGCTAGAATTATTATGCCATGGGTGACTCACCAGCAGAGAGTGCCTATGGCATTTTTTGCGTTTAGAGAATCCCAGGCGAAACCCACTATGCTTACACACAAACTTAACAAACATAAGTTTATAGGAAAGGAAAAAAGAAAATGAGAAACAAAAGAAAAATGGGGTATGTGTTTCTGATGTCTCTGCTCATTCTGTGTTGTAGTTCAACAACAGTATTTGCCGCAGATACATCTGCCGAGTATGTACCTCAGCTCTATGCAACAATCTGGTCTTTGGTGCCGCCGGTCGTTGCAATCGTACTGGCACTTATTACAAAGGAAGTTTATAGCTCCTTATTTGTTGGAATTTTGATCGGAGGTGTATTTTGGTCAGGATTTAAACCGGAAGCTACGATCTTACATGTATTTCAAGATGGTATAGTAGGAGTTCTTACAGATTCTTACAATATGGGTATTCTGGTATTCCTGGTAATTCTTGGTGTTATGGTATGTATGATGAATAAAGCCGGTGGTTCCGCAGCATTCGGACGCTGGGCGAAAGAGCATATCAAGACAAGAGCGGGTGCACAGCTTGCAACAATCGTACTTGGAGTGCTGATTTTTATTGATGATTATTTTAACTGCCTTACAGTTGGGAGCGTTATGCGTCCTGTAACAGACAGCCACAATGTATCCCGTGCGAAACTTGCATATCTGATCGATGCTACAGCAGCGCCAATCTGCATTATTGCACCGATTTCTTCCTGGGCAGCAGCAGTAACAGGATTTGTTAAAGGAGAGGATGGATTTTCAATCTTTATCCGTGCAATCCCATATAACTATTATGCAATTCTTACAATTATAATGATGGTAACACTGGTTCTTGCAAAAGAAGATTATGGCCCGATGAAGGCGCATGAGAAAAATGCGATTGAAGGGGATCTTTTTACAACAGGAGACAGACCATTTGAAAATACATCCGAAAATGCGATTTACAATAAGGGAAAAGTAATCGATCTTGTATTCCCGATTCTGTCACTTATTGTATGCTGTGTCATTGGTATGATTTATTCAGGTGGGTTCTTCTCAGGAACAGGCTTTGTAGAAGCTTTTTCCGGAAGTGATGCATCTGTTGGACTGATGCTAGGAAGTTTCTTTGCAATGGTGATCACAATTGTTTTCTATGCAGTAAGAAAAGTTCTTCGTTTTTCGGATTCTATGGCTTGCATTCCGGAAGGATTTAAGGCAATGGTTCCGGCTATCCTGATTCTTACATTTGCATGGACTCTGAAAGCAATGACAGACAGTCTCGGAGCAGCTCCATTCGTAGCTTCTGTAATGAATTCAGCAGCAGGCGGATTGATGAACCTTCTCCCAGCAATTATCTTCCTTGTAGGATGTTTCCTTGCATTTGCAACAGGTACTTCCTGGGGAACATTCGGAATTCTGATTCCAATCGTAGTTGCAGTATTCCAGGGTACGAACGAGACAATGATGATCATCTCAATCTCAGCTTGTATGGCCGGAGCAGTTTGCGGAGATCATTGTTCACCTATTTCAGATACAACAATCATGGCATCCGCAGGAGCGCAGTGCAATCATGTAAATCATGTATCCACGCAGCTTCCATATGCAATGACTGTAGCAGCTGTTTCCTGTATTACATATGTGATCGCAGGTATCTTGCAGAATGCAGTCATCTGTCTCGTGATCGGAATTGCTCTGCAGATTGGAGTTCTGCTTGCAATCAAAGCAATCACAAAAGATCACACAGGTAGGGTGAAAACAACAAACTAAAAACCAGAAGAAAGCGAGGAGTTGATCCTCGTTTTCTTTTTACAGAAATGTAGTAAAAAAGGACGAAATGAAAAGCTTGTTAAGCAGTTCATTTCGTCCCTGTTTGTTTTATGAAATCTTATTTATCCAGATCTTTTCCTGTCAGCATCTTATATGCCTGAAGGTATTTCTCAATCGTCTTATCTACAATTTCCTGTGGAAGTGTCCAGTCGTTGTCTGGATTTGCTTTCAGCCAGTCACGGGCAAACTGTTTGTCAAAAGATGGCTGTCCATGTCCGGCTTCATAACCGTCAGCAGGCCAGAAACGGGAACTGTCAGGAGTGAGCATCTCATCTCCAATTACCATATTTCCATTTTCATCAAGTCCGAACTCAAATTTTGTATCTGCAATAATGATACCTTTGCTCAGAGCATATTCGGCACATTTCTTATAGAGAGCAATTGTGTTGTCGCGAAGTTTCTCAGCGAGTTCACGTCCTCTTCCAGGGTAATATTTTTCAAGGTGATCAACGCTCTGCTCGAATGAAATGTTCTCATCGTGATCTCCGATTTCAGCCTTTGTGGAAGGTGTATAGATTGGTTCAGGAAGTTTGTCAGATTCCTTTAGTCTTTCCGGAAGTGTGATTCCACAAACAGTTCCGTTTTCTTTATAGCTTTCCCAGCCACTTCCAGTGATATAACCACGAACGATACACTCGATCGGAAGCATTTCGAGTTTCTTACACATCATAGATTTTCCATCATATTTTTCCTGCTGGAAGAACTCCGGCATATCTTTTACATCAACAGAGAGCATGTGGTTAGGAAGAATGTCTTCTGTCAGATCAAACCAGAATTTGGACATCTGAGTCAGGACAGTTCCTTTCTTTGTAACTTCATTGTTGAGAATCACGTCAAAGCAGCTGATGCGGTCTGTAGCAACCATGATTAAGCTGTCTCCATTATCATAAATTTCACGAACTTTACCTTCTTTGATTGGTTTTAATTCCTGCATTTTTTCACCTCATAGAATTTTCTTAGAATTTACAACGTAACCGTACACTTTTTAGGGGAAACTGTCAAGCGGGCTGAAAATGTGGGAAGAGAGGTGTGAAAAATCATTGAAGAAGGAAAAATGTGGAAAATTGTGTTTTTTGTATAAAAACAACGGAAAAATAAAGAGAGTGATTGTGGAATACGTTAGGTAAAAAGTAAAAAAACAGAATGTTTTTGAGGTATCATAAACAAATCAGATATTATTTAATAAGAAATTATTATAGTAGAAAAGGCAGTTACACAGAAGGTGAAAGAGAATAGTAAAAAAGAAATATTGACATCTATGACATATTGTAATTAAATTAGTATGTCTATTTATATAGAAGAAACGAGGGAATAGAATGATGCAGAATCATAATCAACAGAAAAAAATTGCGCTGATCAATGACTTTACAGGCTTTGGCAGATGCTCAATTGCGGTACAGATGCCGATTATTTCAATGCTGAAAGTGCAGTGTTGTGCAGTGCCTACCTCGATTTTTTCAAATCATACCGCATATGAAGATTATTATTTTACAGATTATACATCAAATATGGAAGCATATATTGAACAATGGAAGAAACTGGATCTGAAGTTCGAAGGAATTTGTACTGGTTTTTTGGGATCAGAAGAACAGATTCGGATTGTCAGTGAGTTTATCCAGTATTTTAGAGACGAGAATACAGTGGCTGTGATCGATCCGGTGATGGGGGACAATGGGGAGGCATATTCGACTTATACGGAAGAAATGTGCAGACAGATGATTCAATTAGTCCGCTATGCGGATGTAGTTGTTCCAAATGTGACAGAGGCATGTATCCTGACAGGAACACCGTATAAGGAACGTTGGACAACGAGAGAGCTGGCAAAGATGGCAGAACAGATTGTGCAGACCGGACCAGAAAAAGTTGTGATTACAGGAATTCCACAGAAGACGTATGTATCCAACCTGTGCTATGAAAAAGGTAAAGGATACGAGATGATCCGTACACATAAAGTAGGACATTCCAGATGTGGTACAGGAGATATTTTCTCTGCAATCATTGCAGCAGATGCAGTTAATGGAGTGGAATTTACAAAATCTGTCCGAAAGGCATCCGCATTTATAAAGAAGTGCATACAAAAGTCAATTGAAATGGAAATTCCGTTGACGGATGGTGTCTGTTTTGAAGAATTAATGGGACTATTGAAATAAAAGAAAATTAAGGAGTAAACAAAAATGAATTTAGAAGAGTGCTATGAAGCAATAGAGAGTGACTATGATGATGTGATGAGAAGACTTGGAAGTGAAACACTGGTCCGTAAATTTGTATTGAAGTTTTTGGATGATACAAGTTTCCAGGAATTAAAAGAAGGACTTGAAAATCAGGATGCAGAACTCGCATTTCGAAGTGCACATACATTGAAAGGCGTGTGCATGAATCTTGGATTTACAAAGTTATTCGAGGTCAGCTCAGCATTAACAGAAGAGCTTCGAGACAAAGAAATCAAAGAAAACACTACAGAGATGTTTGAAGAAGTAGAACGAGAATATACCCGAACAATAGAAGCAATTAAAGGATTATGTTAAGGAGATTGGAATGTGAACTGCTCCCCGTCAAGTAGACAATTGAAAAAATATAAATTTTTTCTGCCAGTAGAAATTTATCTGCTGGCAGTTTTTATAGTTGCACCACTTGCAGCGTATACTCCTTCAGCAAGGCCTGTATCAACGGAAACAACAGGTTTTTTATATGTTTTCATGATAAATTCCTTCAATGCTTTCGTGTATTACATACTATCTAACCACATTATGGAAAAAATGTATAGAAATCAAGAAAAATCCTTATAAAGTGAATGACAATTCATCCAAGCAGGGTGTAGAATAGTAAAATAATGGCTGAATAGTGATTGGAAAAGGAGAGAAGGCATGCTTCAGATACAACATATTTGCAAGGAATATCGAACAGGTAATCTGATACAGAAAGCATTGGATGATGTCAGTCTGAATCTCAGAGATAATGAATTTGTTGCTATTCTGGGACCGAGTGGTTCGGGAAAGACAACGCTTCTGAATATCATTGGTGGTTTGGACCGATATGACAGCGGAGACCTGATCATCAATGGAATATCAACGAAGAAATATAAGGACAGAGACTGGGATTCTTATCGTAATCATACGATAGGATTTGTTTTCCAAAGTTATAATCTGATTCCGCATCAGACTGTTCTGGCAAATGTTGAACTGGCACTTACGATTTCTGGGATTGGCAAGTCCGAGAGAAGGAAACGTGCGACAGAAGCGCTTGAAAAGGTTGGTCTGGGTGCGCAGCTTCATAAGCGACCAAGTCAGATGTCCGGAGGACAGATGCAGCGTGTTGCGATTGCCCGGGCATTAGTGAATGATCCGGATATCCTGCTTGCAGATGAACCGACAGGTGCACTGGACAGTGATACGAGTGTGCAGGTCATGGATCTTCTTCAGGAAGTAGCGAAAGACCGTCTGGTTGTTATGGTTACACATAATCCGGAGCTTGCAGAGCAGTATGCGACAAGAATCGTTACATTAAAAGATGGTGTAATCCGTTCGGATACAGATCCGTTTGAAGTAGATGAAACGATGATGGGAGTGGCAGAACACAGGAATATGGGGAAATCCTCGATGTCATTTCTAACAGCATTAGCTTTGAGCTTTAACAATCTGAAGACAAAGAAGGCACGAACGCTTCTGACTTCATTTGCAGGCTCAATCGGAATTATCGGAATTGCATTAATTCTGTCTCTATCTACAGGTGTGAATCAATATATTCAGAACGTAGAGGAAGAGACGCTTTCAGAATATCCGTTGCAGATACAAAGTACAGGCTTTGATCTGACATCCATGATGGTCGGGATGGACAGTGCTTCTGCGGATGATAAAAAAACAGACAAAGAGAAGTCAGATACAAAGAAAAAGTCAAAGGATCAGGTTAAAGTAATTCAGATGGTGACGAATATGTTTTCCACAATGGATTCAAATGACCTTGGTGCTTTGAAGAAGTATCTTGATACTGGCAAGAGTGGAGTGGAACAATATACGAATGCTATAGAATATAAGTACAGCGTTTCTCCGCAGATTTATAAAGAAAATAAAGACAGTATTCGTCAGGTGAATCCAGATCAATCCTTTTCTGCTATGGGATTGGGTTCTTCTATAAGTACGAATAGTATGATGTCATCTATGATGAGTACAGATGTTTTTTATGAGATGCCGGAGAGCAGTAAACTCTATGAAAATCAGTATGAAGTGGAAAAGGGTCATTGGCCAGAGAGATATAATGAATGTGTTGTGGTTCTGACTTCGAATGGCGGAATGAGTGATTTTATGCTTTATACATTGGGACTTCGTGATCCGTTGGAGCTTGATGAGATGATCCAGTCCTTTATGAAAGAGGAAAATGTTACTACACCGGATGATCTGGGAACCTATTCTTATGATGATATTATCGGAACAAAGTTCAAGCTTGTGAACAGTTCTGAGTATTATGAATATGATAGTCAGTATCAGGTCTGGAAAGATAAGACGGATAATGAAGATTATATGAAATCACTTGTAGCGAATGGAGAAGATCTTACCGTGGTTGGTATTGTGAAACCCGCTGAAGATGCGAAAGCCTCATCTTTGAGTCCGGGAATTGCATATCCGACATCATTGACGAAACATGTGGCAGAACAAGCAGCAAAAAGTGAGATTGTGAAACAGCAGCTGGAAAATCCGGATGTTAATGTATTTACAAATAAAAAATTCGGAGAGAAAGATAGTGAAAATGGATTCTCCATGGATTCTTTATTTACGGTTGACGAAGCAGCACTGCAGAAAGCATTTGGATTTGACGCAAGTGCGATGAACAATTTAGGAAATTCTCTGGATTTTGGGAATTCGTTAAATCTCAGTGAATCTATGAATTTGTCAAAAGCATTTCAGACAGGAAGTAATACGCTGGATCTGTCGGGACTTGTGAATCCAGATTCTCTGAACTTAGATCTTTCTGGAATGCCGCAGATGAATCTGGGAGAGATCGTTTCGAATCTGGATCTGAAGGTATCACCGGATGGTATGAAACAGATGGCTTGTGGACTGCTGACGGGATATCAGGAGTATGCAAAGACACATCCAGAGGCAGATTATTCAGGTCTTGGAGAGGATTTTACAGCATTTCTTAAGACAGATGCAGCAAAAAAGATTATTTCCAATAATATAAAAGATATCATGAAATCAAGCGGAACTGTGACGATTACAACCGAGAAAATACAGGAATTGATCAAAAATATTATGGCCGGATACGAACAGTATATTACGGAAAAAGGATATACAGATCCGGATCAATTCGATGAATATTTGATGGAATATCTTCAGACGGATGAAGCGAAGAAAATAATTTCAGATTGGATGTCAGAAGTTATGCCGGAAGATCCGGAGATTGAGATAACACCGGAACAGCTTGAGAAACTATCAGATGATCTTGTGAAAGGTTATTTGGCATATGCTTCAGAGAATGGTCTTCCGGATCCGTCTAAGATGGGAGAACATTTCATGGCTTATCTGCAAACAGATGATGGAAAGAAGCAGTTTCAGGAAGGTCTGTCAGCAATGATCGATATGGATCAGCTGGAAAGCCAGGTGTCAAAAATCATCGGAAATTATATGAATCAGGCAATGGGGACTATGGGAAATGCGATAGCTCAGGCACTTGAGACACAGGTGTCCTCTGCAATGACACAGATTGTCAGTCAGATGACAACTGGGCTTGAATCTGCAATGAAACAGATGATGACCAACGTAGGAACGCAGCTTCAGAATAGCCTCGAAAATGCAATGCAGATTGATCCGACAGCATTTGCAGACGCATTTCAGATGAATATGACGGAAGATGATCTGGCAGAGCTTATGATGTCGATGAGTGGGAAAGGCTTGGCTTCTTATGATAGTAATCTGCAGAAACTGGGATATGTAGATTTTGCAGTCCCGTCTGCTATTAACATTTATCCAAAGGATTTTGAAGGAAAGGAACAAGTAGTAAAAATTTTGGACGATTATAATAGCAGGATGGAGGCAGAAGGGAAGGATGAGCAGGTCATTACTTATACCGATGTAGTTGGAACTTTAATGTCCTCAGTCACAACAATCGTAGATACGATAAGTTATGTGCTGATTGCATTTGTAGCAATTTCTCTTGTGGTATCTTCCATTATGATTGGTGTTATTACCTACATCAGTGTGCTTGAGCGGAAGAAGGAAATTGGAATATTAAGAGCAATCGGTGCGTCAAAGCGAAATGTATCACAGGTATTTAATGCAGAGACATTTATTATCGGACTTTGTGCAGGACTGATCGGAATCGGACTGACTTTATTACTTCTGATTCCGGGAAATGCGATTATTCACAGTGTGGCGGATAATGCGAAGGTAAATGCAGTTCTGCCGATTGTTCCGGCAATCATACTGATTTTATTAAGTGTTGTCCTTACATTACTTGGTGGACTGATCCCATCAAAGAAAGCAGCAAAGAGTGATCCTGTGACAGCGCTTCGTACAGAGTAGGGGACTGGTGAGAAGAATGGAAAATTTAGTTTTTAGTCTGAATGCAACCGTACCGATCTTTTTGATGATGGTACTGGGAATGCTGTTCAGAAAGCTTGGCTGGATGGATGAAGAGTTTGCAGCAAAGATGAATAAATTTGTCTTTCTAATTCCATTGCCGGTATTGTTGTTTGGTGACCTGGCAAAGGTTGATTTTAAAGAAGTGTGGAATATCAAATTTGTGATTTTCTGCTTTGTAGTAACATTTATCTGTATTACAATTGCTGCACTGGTATCTTGCATCTGGAAAGACCGTTCAATCCAGGGGGAATTTATACAGGCTTCTTACCGGAGCAGCGCAGCACTTCTTGGAATTGCATTTATCCAGAATATTTATGGAAATGCAGGGATGGCGCCACTTATGATCATTGGAAGTGTACCACTTTATAATGTAATGGCAGTTATCGTGTTGTCCTTTTTTCATCCGGAACGAAAGGCAATTGATAAAGCTGTATGGATGAAAACGTTAAAGGGAATCGTAACCAATCCAATCATCATTGGAATCGTGGCTGGTCTGATCTGGTCAGCCTGCAAGATCCCAATGCCGGTAATTCTTAATAAAACGGTGACAAGTATTGGAGGAATGTCCACACCAATGGGGCTGATGGCAATGGGAGCTACCTTTGATTTTAGGAAAGCACTTGGAAAGATCAAACCGGCTGTGACAGCAACAATTATGAAGTTGGTTGTATTTGTGGCAATTTTTCTTCCGATTGCTGTGAAACTGGGATTCCGTCAGGAAGAACTGATTGCAATCCTTGTAATGCTTGGATCCGCAACAACAGTAAGCAGTTTTGTTATGGCAAAGAATATGGGACATGAAGGAGTTTTATCATCAAGTGTAGTGATGCTGACAACATTGTTCAGTGCATTCACGTTGACAGGATGGCTGTATGTGCTGAAAGCGTTTCAGCTGGTATAGGAATAGGAAATTCACATCTTGCTGCGTAGGAGGATAAAAATAGCTGTTGGTCGCACATAGTACGAACAATAACAAAAAATGTTGAAAAATGGGGGTGTTGTGGGGAAAAGTTCTTGCAACGTCCCTTGTTTTATGCTATACTACGAACGTTGCTAAAAAACACGTATGTGGATTCCTTCCAAGGTGCCTAAGTCGAGACAGGAGTTTCGTCCGGTTGCGAAGGAGAGTAAAACATACGGAAGAAAAAAACCAAATGGAGGAGAATAACATGAGCGTTATTTCAATGAAGCAGTTATTGGAAGCAGGTGTTCATTTTGGACATCAGACAAGAAGATGGAACCCTAAGATGGCTCCATACATCTACACAGAGAGAAATGGTATCTACATCATCGACCTGCAGAAATCTGTAGGAATGGTTGACGATGCATATAAGGCTGTTTCTGACATCGCTGCAGAAGGCGGTACAGTTCTTTTCGTAGGAACAAAGAAACAGGCACAGGATGCAATCAAAGCTGAGGCTGAGCGTTGCGGAATGTATTATGTAAACGAGAGATGGCTTGGAGGAATGCTTACAAACTTCAAGACAATCCAGAGCCGTATCAAACGTCTGAAAGACATCGAGAGAATGGCAGAAGATGGAACATTCGAAGTACTTCCGAAGAAAGAAGTTATCGAAATCAAAAAAGAGTGGACAAAGCTTGAGAAGAACCTTGGCGGAATCAAAGACATGAAGAAACTGCCAGACGCTATCTTCATCGTAGATCCTAAGAAAGAAAGAATCTGTGTACAGGAAGCACACACACTCGGAATTCCGCTGATCGGTATCTGTGATACAAACTGTGATCCAGAAGAACTGGATTACGTAATCCCAGGTAATGATGATGCAATCAGAGCTGTAAAACTGATCGTTTCTAAGATGGCAGACGCTGTTATCGAAGCAAACCAGGGTGCAGCTGAGGATGAGTATTACGAGGAGGCTGCAGAAGCAGCTGAAGCTGAAGAGGCTGTAGAAGAGTAATATCAGTTCTTGATATGAAAGAAAATGCTTCAGCCTGATTATCAGGTTGAAGCATTTTACTTTATAGAAATAGTTCTATAGAGAAAAGCATATGTTACTGCTTACAGTGACATACACATTATGAATAATGGAGGAAAATTATCATGGCAATCACAGCAGGAATGGTAAAAGAGTTAAGAGAAATGACAGGCGCTGGAATGATGGACTGTAAAAAAGCGCTTTCTGAGACAAACGGAGATATGGACGCAGCTGTAGAGTTCCTTAGAAAGAACGGACAGGCTAAAGCTGAGAAAAAAGCTGGAAGAATCGCTGCAGAAGGTATCGTTAAGACAGTTGTTAAAGATGACAAAGTTGCTGCAATCGTAGAAGTAAACTCTGAGACAGACTTCGTTGCAAAGAACGACGAGTTCCAGGGATTCGTAGAAGCAGTTGCTAACCAGGTAGTAGATTCAGAAGCAGCTGATCTTGATGCATTTATGGCAGAGGCTTGGGAAGCTGATACAACAAAGACTGTAAAAGATGCTCTCGTAGAGAAGATCGCAGTTATCGGAGAGAACCTGAACATCAGAAGATTCGAGAAAGTTGCAGCAGACAACGGTGTGGTTGTTCCTTACATCCACGGTGGCGGACGTATCGGTGTTCTTGTTGTTGCTGATACAGATGTTGTTAACGACGAGATCAAAGCAGCACTGAAGAACGTAGCTATGCAGGTAGCAGCTATGTCTCCGAAGTATGTATCCCGTGAGGAAGTATCTCAGGATTACCTTGATCACGAGAAAGAAATTCTTCTTGCTCAGGCTAAGAAAGAGAACCCGGAGAAACCGGAAAACATCATCGAGAAGATGATCATCGGACGTCTGAACAAAGAGCTCAAAGAGATTTGTCTGCTTGATCAGGTATACGTTCAGGACAGCGACCTTACAGTAGGAAAATACGTTGATAAGGTAGCAAAAGAGAACGGTGCAAACGTTAAAGTTACAAAATTCGTTCGTTTCGAGACTGGTGAAGGAATCGAAAAGAAAGTTGACGACTTCGCAGCAGAAGTTGCAGCTCAGGCTGGAATGTAATCTAAAAGTCGCAAAACAGATGAACGCATAATCTTACAGTTCGCATAAGAATTTGAACCGTATTATTATCATGTAAATCAACGAAAAACCTTGAATTTCCTATGAAAATGGGATGATTCAAGGTTTTTTTGCGTGTTGGGGAATAAATTCTGACTTATCGTAAATTATCGCTATTTATGCATGGAATTGGGTAAAAGTTGGGGAGTGAGTTGGGGAATTTCAATTCCCCAACTGTCGTATGAAACTTCGCCTCATTCTTCTGAAATAAGTAGGCGAAGATTGCCTGTTTTATTTTGTTGGGGAGTAGTGTAATTACCCAATATTTACCCAACTTTTGATGTATGATAGCGTAAGATTCCCCAACTTTTCGTAAGTTGTTGTTGTGGAAATATTTTCCGATTGATGAAAAATAGAATTGAGATTATAATTAAAAAGAGTATAGGGTTTATTTGATGACAATCAGAAATGCCAGTATAAAATTTAAATATAGTTATACGATTTTAGGAGGAAGTATGAAAGAACATATTTTATTAGAGAAAGCATATATTTATGAGGATATTCCAAAAAAATTAACACCAGAAGGTTGCTCATATGATAGAGTGTGTGGGTTGTGGAGAGTAGATAAAACAGGTGAGGTTATGATGATTGGAAATTACGCACAAAAACCAGCGTCAAAAAAGTGTGATATTGAAACGGGCGAGGATCAGAAAGGTGAATAATATTAAATATTTAATCATATCATCAACAATTGACTTTTCGACAGATCTTGTATGTTATAGGTTATTAGCTAATAATAGAAGCTTTTACAGATTAAATAGGGACGAATTTAGTAAACATGAAATAGAAGTTGATTTACAAAAGAAATATATGAGAATTGTAATTGACAATGTAGAATATTGTGCTGATTTTGAAAAATTGGAAGGAATATATTTTCGTGCACCTGTTTTTTTGCGAACGCAATCTAAAAATAAATTATCATTAGATGAACAGTTAGAAAGAAATCAGTGGAGTTCATTTTTAAGAAATCTAATTGTATTTAGAAATGCGATTTGGATTAATAACCCTGTAGATATTTATAGAGCAGAAAATAAAATGTATCAGTTAAGTATAGCAGAAGAGTGTGGATTGAAAGTTCCTAAAACAAAAGTATCTAATTCAGCCAATATACAATTAGAGAATGAGAAAGAGTATATTGTTAAATCTTTAGATACAGCATTATTTTACGATATAGAAAATAATAGGGAAATGTTTACATACTCGAATGTTGTTAAAGGATTAGAATTAAAAGCACATAATTTAAATCAAGCCCCTGTATTTGTACAAGAATTTTTGGAACCCAAAATAGATTGTAGAATTACATATGTTGGTGGCAAGATGTTCCCTGTTAAGATTCAGAAAAATAATATGGGAATATATGGAGATTGGAGATTTTATAAAGAGCAGTTAGAATATATACCATTTGATCTTCCTGAGAATGTTTTAAATTCAATAAACAGATTGATGAAAAAATTAAATTTAAATTTTGGAGGAATTGATTTGGCATATGCTGACGGAGAATATTATTTTATTGAAGTAAATCCAACTGGAGAGTGGGGATGGCTAGAAATAAAAACAGGCATGAAAATTAGCTCAGAAATTGAAGCAACATTATGCAGGGAGGAAGGATAATGCTTGGAGAGATAATTCCAGTCATTGATGCAATACGTGCAAATAAGAATTTGAAAGAGAAAATAGAAAATCAAGATGTTGAAGTACCTGAAAAAATTGGAGAAATAGATATTAAGTGTTTGGAAGAGGATTATCAAAACGCAATTGATACAAAAAATCGTTTTGAAGATAAAGCAAAAACTATAGTAGCAGCATTAACTATTTCTATTACATTGATACTTAATCTTTCGAAAATTATAGAAACTATTTCAGATAAATATAGGATGCAAATTATAAATATATTGATATTTGCGCTGGCATTATTAGCAATAATATATATGTTGGTAGCAGGAATAATGTCAGTACAGGTGTTGATTAAAGAAAATGTTTTATATCCTATTTCCTTGAAGGAACGATCTAAAAAAGATAAAAGTTCTTTTTATAAAAAAACACAATTAAATATAAAACAAAATCTTATAAGAAATAATATTATTTATGCATCATATCAGTCAATTCGCAATTCGGCAATTTGTTTAGTAATAATATTTATATTAGCTATACTGCCATATCAAAATAGTAATAAGAGTAATGTTGTGTATGAGAGAGAAAATACAAATGTGAATATATGTTATAGTCTTGATGCAATGAATTGGTTAATGGAAAACAATAGAGATATTTCATTTGCAAAACTTATAGATGCATATGCTAAAGACAATGGAAATATGACAACAAAAAATATATACGACAAAGAGAATCAGATTATAGTTACGATAAAAAAGGTGGATAATTTATATGTTATTGATGATATTATAAGTCCCATAGAAGAGATAGAATAAAGTGTTTTACATAGCCGATTGATTCAAATTACGAGTCAGTCGGCTTTTTCGTGCTCATTTTTATACATAGCCAGTCCCGTAAAAAGGATTGGCTATTAAATTTTTCGAGGAAGGAGGAAACCATATGACCAAGTGCAAAGTAATTGCCCTTGCAAATCAGAAAGGAGGAACAGCAAAGACCACAACGACATTAAATCTGGGAATTGGTCTTGCACATCAGGGGCGAAAAGTATTATTGGTCGATGCTGATCCACAGGGAGATTTAACAACCGCATTGGGGTGGACTAATGCAGATAATCTTCCGATTACGCTGGATACACAGATGAAGAAAATATTACAAGATGAACCATTTGTGTATAATGAAGGCATTTTACACCATAAAGAAGGAGTTGACATTATTCCAACTAACATTGAATTATCGGGCATGGAAATCTCCCTGGTAAATGCAATGAGCAGAGAGCAGACACTAAAGCTGTATCTGGCAGATTTGAAAAAAGATTATGATTATATCCTGATTGATTGTATGCCTAGCTTGGGGATGTTGACTATCAATGCATTAGCTGCCGCAGACAGTGTAATTGTTCCAGTTCAGGCTCATTATCTTCCATTAAAGGGGATGACGCAGTTAATGAAAACAATTGGTAAGGTACAAAGACAGCTAAATCCCAATCTGAAGATTGATGGAGTCTTACTGACGCTTGCAGATATGAGGACAAAACTTGCAAGAACAACAGAGGATAGCCTTAGAGAAAATTATGGAAAGCATATCAGAATTTTCAAAACGGTTATTCCAGTGGCTATCACAGCGGCAGAAAGCAGTGCAGCAGGACAGAGTATTTATGAGTATGACAAGAATGGAACTGTTGCAAAGGCGTATGCAGAATTTACGAGGGAGGTGTTAAAGTGTGGCGAAAAGCAGAGAAATAAACATGAATCTTCCCTCAGCCGATGACCTTTTTACCACGCAGGAAGAAAGAAATCAGAAGAATCAGGAATATGTAAAAAATATTTCTATTTATGAAATTACAGACTTCCCGAATCATCCGTTTAAGGTAAAAATGGATGATAAGATGTTGGAAACAATTGAGAGTGTCCGTGATCATGGTGTATTGGTGCCTGCACTTGTCAGGGAGAAACCAATGGGCGGGTATGAAATGATTTCTGGACATCGCAGAAAAATGGCAAGTGAACTGGCAGGAAAAGAGACAATGCCATGTATTGTAAGAAATCTTAGTGATGATCAAGCAGTCATTGTCATGGTTGACAGCAATCTTCAGCGAGAAGAAATCTTACCATCCGAAAAGGCATTTGCTTATAAAATGAAATTAGAAGCAATGAATAGACAAGGCAAGAGAACAGATTTAACTTCGACACCACTGGTGTCAAAGTTCCGGACAAATGAAATTTTGGCACAAGAAGCAGGGGAAAGTCGAGAAACAATCCGTCGCTATATCCGCCTTACGGAGCTTATCCCGGAAATCCTTGAAATGGTCGATGACAAAAAGATTTCTATGCGTCCGGCGGTGGAGCTGTCGTATTTGACGAAGGAGGAACAGGAGATATTGTACGACACCATGGAGTCGGAGGCTTGTACCCCAAGTCATGCACAGGCAATTAAAATCCGCAAATTTTCAGTAGAGGGCAGGTTAAATGAAGATGTTTTGCTGTCGATTATGGCAGAGGAAAAGCCAAATCAGGTAGAGCAGTGGAAAATCCCAAAGAACCGACTGAAGAAATATTTCCCGTCGGGAACTACACAGCAGAAAATGGAAGAAACCATTATCAAAGCACTGGAATTATACCGGAAAAGGGAAAAAAGCAGGGAACGCTAGGTATTTTGACACCAAGGGAAAAGTCTATCCTTTTGGGCATAACGAGAAATCAGTCTATTCCCGCTTTCCCCTCCCCACACCCTACCCCTTTGGTTTACCAGCAGATTACCAGCCGAAAAGACAATAAGGAGCCGGGAACATTTTCTCTTTCGGCAGGTCAGAGATTCCCACACCCTGCATGACAGCAGGGAATAAACAGCACAAAGCAACAACAGGCGTTCCAGACGGACGTCTTTTTTTGATTGAAAAGAAAGGAATTGTAGAAAATGAAGAAGATATGGAAACGAGTGTGTACAGGGATTCTTGCCCTGACCACGATTTTAACCGCATTACCGACTACATCGGTTCAGGCAGCGGAAACACAGTATTGGACGGAATCCTCAGAGAGAGTCGGATATATTGAACATGTGATGAATGATGGAACCATTCATTCTACATTCAATGAAGGTCACATGCGAGTAGAGGGCGAAACAGCCTATTGCGTAGATATTAATACCGGATTTAAAAATGGATATAAAACCAGACACGATGCAAGTGCCAGTATGAGTGCTGCACAGATCGAAGATGTGGCATTGTCATTGGAATATGTAAAGCAGTATAGGAGCAGTCACAGTAACCTGAATGCGAATCAGGGATATCTGTTGGAACAGTGTGTGGTATGGCAGAGACTGAGTGAGTATTTAGGCTGGCAGTGTGATAATGTACGAGCTGCATATTCTGAGATTTCACAGGATATTCAGAATGAAGTGTATGCAGGAGCGAGAGCATTTGTACAGGCGAACAAAGGTCGGTATAAATGTGGAGGATATATCTATACTGGAGAGGGACAGGATCTCGGACAGTTTTGGGCAGAACTGAATGTCGGAAATGCAAAAGTAAAAAAGACAACCGCAAATGAGATTGTCACAAATGGAAATGCAATGTATACCATTGCCGGAGCAACCTTTGGCATATTCTCAGACCAGAATTGCAGTAATCAGATTGGAACACTTCTCTAAGGAAATCGGCAGACAGCAGGCGTATATCGACAGCTTAAAGGAGCAAA
>ERZ827037.1715-NODE-1715-length-21922-cov-12.429643_pt1 | contig 21922 bp, 30 predicted proteins | sample MGYA00519924_ERZ827037 | MGnify/ENA primary metagenome ERZ827037 (study PRJEB31778, sample SAMEA3449250) | human gut metagenome | biome: human gut; feature: human-associated habitat; material: faeces | place: United Kingdom | collected 2010/2012 ...
CCTGAGTGTCTTCGGTGTCGAACACATTGTGCTTCATGGTCTTGTTTCCTCCCTTGGTTTTGTCAGATTTCTTGTCGGGGTCGTCGTCATCGTCGTCGCCCCCGTCCCCCTTGCCCTTCTGGGAATCCAATTCCTCCATGGCCGCGCCGATCAGGGCATACATGACCGTTCTCTGCTCCTCGGTCATGCTGTCTACCACGTCCTGGACGGTCTTCTCATCCTCAGGCTTCTCCTCTTTTCCGTCACCCTTGGGCTTGTCCTCCTTCTTGCCATCCTCAGAGCCGGCCTTGTGAACAAGAGGGGGTTTCTCGTCGGGGCGGAATAGAGAAATGGGCTCGTAAGCGGACAGGATCATCTCCTGCTCGCCGCCTTCGCCGTGGGCCATATCCACAAAGTCAATAAAGGCGCCGGGATTTGCCCCGGCGACCACCAGGCTGACCTCCCGGATGACGCCGTGCGTCACATCCTTGCTGGGAGTCTGCTTCAGCCCATTGGCGTAGATGGACAGGGACGCGATGTCCCCATGCTGGACCAGCATCTTGGCCGCCTTGCCGGCGTCGGTCTCGTTGAACGTGCAGTAGGCATAAACGCCGTCCTTCCGGTTCTCCAAAAGGGCGTGGCCCAGGATGTTGCCAGGTTCGTCGTGCTGGTGGTTCCAAACCAGGGGAACCGTCTTCCCGTCGCAATCCTCGAATGCGTTATGGCGGATGGTTCGTCCGTCCGCGCAGACAAGGTCGTTCCGGGTCGCCCAGCCACTAAAGTCATACTTCAGGTTCATTTTGAACGTTTCCTCCTTCAGATGTTGATGGTGGCTGATTGCCCTCCTCTTTCGGGGCGCTTAGGTTGCTGTTTCGGAGCTCGTCCGCCTTGGGGTCCTTCGACGGCTTCATGCCGATCTTCTGCCGGATCTCATTGGAGGTCATGATCTCGTTGCGGGTCATCTTGTCGGCAATTTCGGCAATATCGTTGATGGGCACCAGCCGGAACGGGTCTCTGAAGAAGAGGATTGACTGCTTCTGTGACCGAGCAGTTTTGGTGAGGAATTTCCTCTTCATTTCGTCAACAATGGCGGACAGGATGGGTTCGATGGTCCGGTTGTCGTAGTTCAGCTTCGTCCGGTCATCGGCAGTCCCGTCCAAAATCCCCTGCGTGATCCCCAACTGGCTGTAAAGCATGCTCGTCAGGTATTCAATCTGGGACATCAGATTGTTGTCGATGGGCCGGTTCAGCTGGACCACATGCTCCGTGCCGTCGGTGTAAGCGACGCCGTACTTGGAGTCGGACAACTGTTCCTCGATATCTTTACGGCGTTTTTCCGCCTGTTGACGCCTCGCTTCCGTCTTGATGACGTAGGGCAGCTGAATGATCAGGTTGAGTTTTCCGGAACCGCTCTGCTCGTCGATTGCGTCCAAAATATTGAGCTTTCGGATCAACCGCTGCATGGTGGAGTTGGGCTCGTTCATCACCGCGAAAAACGGGTTCTCAATGATGGCGACCCCGCTCTTCGGCAGGATGACATCCTGCTTCTCACCCCGGTTCTCGTTGTAGACCCGGACCTTGACGTGCTTGGGATACCACTCCACGATTTTCCCGGTACGCATCGTTTCGATCTTGAACGAGCCGGTCTCCGGGTCGAGGTCGGTATCCGTGGGCACGATGGCCACGCATCCCTCGTCCAGCATGGACATGACCACGTCCTGGATAAAGGCTCGCCCGGTCTGGTCCAGATTCGCCTCCAGGGTCAGACAGCCGTTCAAACTTGAATTGATCACCTCTGTAAACCGGCCGTCGTCATCCAGGCGGACATGCTGAATCCCAATCGACGCCGCATCCAGCGCGATCCGGTTGTAGACGGAGGTAATGATGGAGCGCTCGTTTCCCCGGCTGAAAATGGGCCGATCCGGGCGGTAGGAGTAGCTGGGGCCAAGGGAATGGCTGTACTTGAAAAACTCATTGCCTAAAAAAGCGTTCCAGGCGTGTTTCAGCCTGGAACCAACTGACATTTCCACTTTTCTCACCTCCTACGACAGCAGATCGGCGTACATCTTCTTGAGCAGCTCGTCGTTCTGCTTCATCAAGGCCGCGAAGTCATAAGCCGGAGGAGGCTTTGCCGCGGATGCCTGCTTTGTGGCCGAGGCAACGGTTTTTACAGCCTGCTGGACACCGCCGCCCGGAGACGGCCCGGGAGTCCGAAGCTGGCTGACCGACGTTGAGAAGACGGAGGCGCTCTTTTGAAGCTGCCCCACAGCCCGTTTCCCCTGCTCCGCCTTTGCGGCAAGCTCCGCCGCCTTTTTCGCCCCGTGCCGTTTTACCAGATAAGCGGTGAGAACGATTCCTGCGGCTGCCGCCGCTCCCACGGCCGCTTTTCCGGCTGCGGGCAGCTTCTTCCGCTCGGTTCTATCCTCACCGCCGTACCGTTTCCGGCCCTGGGGCGTCAAGCTTCCGTCCTTCTGCTGAAATCTCCGCACGCCCCACTTCATCCCACGGATGCCATAGTGCTGCAAAATATCTGACAATCGCGGTCACCTCCTGTCTGTGATAAAATTTGTAACAACTGCCCCGTGTGTATCGAATTTAGGTCAAAAAAAACCACAGACTCGGTTAAGAGTCTGTGGTGAGGCGTTTCGCCGCTTTAACAGGGTGAATGCTGTGTAGTATAATGCGGTAAAAAGTGGCCGCCAGTAGCGTCTGACTCGCACTCAAACGTTACTGGCGGCGCAGTGGAAAGAAGGACGGAGAATATGAAACCCAATGAAAAGACAATAATCCTCGATCACAACACCCTATTCGATCTCGCCGTTAAATCTGCTTATGTCATAGCAAAAACATTGGATGAACGGTATGCCGATGGGGATCGGCCGGAAGTCACGCCGGTTATTCACTGGTATCATTGATTCCGATAGGAGGAGGTCGGCGCCATGCCGCTCTCTTTTCTTCTTTCCTGTAAAAACCGATGGTCGACCATCGGAAATTACCAAATGTAGTCATAAAATCCGCAGGGCCCGGTTAAAAACTGCGTCAATGAGCATAGAACGCCCGCAGCTTTCTGTTCTCGCTGATGGCCTTTCCAGCGAGCAAAGCGTTCACGATTGTTCCGCCCACTGCGATAGCTGAGCCCGCAAGTTGTGCCGTCCGCTGGTCTTCCATCCCCTTGGATAAGAGTGAACTTACCGCACGGGAACCAACTACTATGGCCGCTTCCGCTAAATAAGCAGTTCGGGTATTCCCGGTAATGGTCTTGCCGCGCTGATAAAGTTTCTTGCCTTCATCCGCTAACTTGTCGGTCTTCAGTTTACCATAGGCATCTTCCATCCGACGTTTTTCGGTTTTGACGGCCCGATTAGCGTCCTTGACCCGCTGCCGGGTAGCCTGCCCGGATTTATGGGCGGCTTTCGTTTCTGCCGCTTTTGATTTGGCACGTTCATAGTCCGATTCGGCTTTGCGATAGCGCTCCAGTCCTTTTCGGGTATAGGAACCGTCATAGTTCTGATAACGCCTGACGCCCCATTTCATGCCCTTGACTCCATAATGGGCAAGGCAATCCTGGGGAGAAGGTTTCTCATAGGGCTTCACAAGTACCCCCCCCCCTTTTTTTTTACTCAAATGCTTCCGGGTTGTGTTTATAGGCGACGTAGGCGTCCATCATGGCCGCCACCGCGTCGATCTTCTGGTCAGACCGCTTTTTCAGCAGCTTGCGGTTGCCGTTGGTGTCCTCCATCGTGATGCAGTTGCCCATAGAGAAGGTGATCAAGTCCTCGTCAAAGAGCAGCATCCGCTCTCCGGCCAGCTTCTTCAGCTCGCCCAGGGGGACGGATTCCGTTCTCGCTCCCTGCCGGACCACCTCGACCCCAAACGAGCCGTTCTCATTGACCCAGCGTTCCACAAATTCCTTGGCGTTGTAGGGGTCATATCCAAAGCAGCGCACATCGTAGCCGCAGTTGATGACGTGGTCGTCCAAATCCTCATAGACCTGCATCATATCGAGAACTGTCCCCTCCATGACGATCAGGCTGCCCTCTGCCATAAAGTCCTCGTACTTGACCCGCATGGCGGCGGGGAGCTTATGGAGCGTCACCGATGTGATGTAGTTGCGCGACTTAACGCCAAAGGAACCATCCCGAAGAGGGAACAGGAACGTAAAGGAGCAGAAGTCGTCGCCCTGGGAGAGATCAGCGCCCATGGAGCAGGGCATCTGCCAAAACCGCTGCCGGCGGTGTGGCAAAGTCTCCTCGTAGGTGAAGTAGTAAGTGTATCCCTCCATAGGAAGGCCGAACCGCTTGGCCAGCATATCATTCCGTGTGGCGGGGGCGGTTTCCGCCCGGTCCACATCCTTCTGGTAGGTCTCATAGGTGACGGTCTTTCCCAGATTCGGGTTGGCCTTAGGCCACATATCAGGGTAGGCCACCTCCTCAACAGAGTCCAGCTTGTACCACCAGATGGAAACATGCTCCTGCGGAGGCCCGATGCCCTGGAGAATGTTCATCAACTCCATTTTGATGGTATCGCCGGCGCCATTACGAACCGTACCCTCGGAACTGGTCGCTATAATAAGGTAGTCGTCCAGCTTGGAGGCGCCCTGCTCCACCGCGCCGATAACGTCCTCCCGGGCGTCGGCGGAGGACAGCCACTCGTCCACGGTAGCCACTTTGCAGCGCAGACCCTGGAGCTTGTCCACCGACATGGGACGGATTTCGACCAGGGAGCCTGAAATGAAATTCTCAATGCCCTTCTTGGTAGAGGCCAGCTTCACCCGATTGGCCCGGGACCCGGTGGTGTTCTGCAAAGACCCCTCGGTCATGAACTGGAAGACGGGGCCTCTGGCCCGGGTGATGGCGGTCTTGATGGGGTTGATGATCTCCTCGGCCTGCTTCATGGTGGGGGCCGTGGTGATCTGATGAGTGGTGGAGCCGTCCACAACACAGAAGTATGCCTGAATGCAGGAATCGTAAAGCGACTTCGCCGCGCCTCTCCCCACGATCAGGTACTGCTTTTTGGTCAGCCGCTGCTTGATCCGCTTGGTCACATAGCGTCCGCCTCTGCCGTCCGGATTGGGCACATAGACAGAGCGGTCGTCGAAATAGTACCAGCCAAACACCTGTTCCCCCCAAAGCTTGAAGGTATCCAGAAGATGCAGGTCGGAACCGTCGGTCAGGGTCAGCTCGTTCTCGCAGAACTCGATCCAGCCCTCTACCGCCCTGTCGTCATAGTAGTAGCTGGGCGACTCGATCAGCCGGTCGATCCGGTACATCTCCATGGCAACTTCCTTGCAGACCGGAATATCGCCGCGGATGACCGCATCGCGGAATGCGCCGTAGTAACGGGGGACGGCGGTGTTGGATAACATCGGTTCACCAGCCTCCCAATTACTTGCCGTTCAATTTCTTGATTGCCAAAGCAATGCTTAACGCGGATGCGGTCATGCCCAAGACAACCTCCGCCGCGTTTAAGGAGGTCCTAAAGAATTGACGGCCTTTAGAAACGCTACTTTCCGACACCTCTGCAAAGAGCTGATTATACTGCCGCTCCAGAAGCTCCCGGTTGATCTTATCCCGCATCTCCTTGTCGGTCATCTTGCTCAGATCCATCCGTTTCGGAGTCGGCTTAGAAGTAGCACTCTGTTCAATTTTCTTCGCTTCCCGTACAAGATTTGAACTTGCATCTACAACCTGCTTAGAGCGCTCCAAGTCCTCCTGAGCCCAGCGCCGCGGATCAGGATTGGAAGTATCAATGCGGTTCTCCTTCTTCTTAGCCGCGTTTTCCCGCTTATCCCGGTCATAGCGTTTTTCACCGGCGGCGGTCAGGGTGCCGTCTTTGTTCTGGTAGCGGCGGACGCCCCACTTCATGCCTTTGATGCCGTAGTGCAGGAGCATGCTATTCTCCATCTTGACTTTCCTCCTTCCCGCTGGTGTTCTTCACGGGGTCCGCTGCAACAAAAAGCCGCCACTCAAACTCGCTGATCTGCCGGTTGATGGACTCAATGGCAGCGGAGCTGAGAGGCGGGTCAAATAACAACCGAACCTTCATGTAAACGTAGGATTTGACTAAGGAAAAGATGTTCGGCTTATCCTGAATAAATCCGGACCAGACTTCATCTTTTCCTGAGATTGAGAAACCGTTGGCAGGTCCAACGCCCATTTGCGTCAGGATGGAAAACACGCTGTTGATGTGGATGATAATGTCCGGGTCAAAGTGCGTGTAGCTCTCGTCGATGCCCAACAGTTTCTTGATTGATATCAGGATGCTTTCGGAAATCTCCATAACAGCCTCCTCACCGGCGGACTGCGATGAACTTCTTCATGCAGTACCCCTGGGTGCCGTTGGAGGTCGATACTTTATAGAAAGCATCTGTTGACTCGTCCATATTGACGGAAACTCTGGTCAGAGCCGTAATGACTGTAAGGACTTTGGAATTTGCTCTCGGCTCTTGATAAAGCGCCGCTCTCAGACAATTCGTCACAACACCGGCAGCATGATTCTCCATATCGAGTCCTCCTTTCTACTTTTTCCAAGGACAGGTATCATTGGGTCTGCGTGTAATCGGCTCCTTGAACAACCGGTTCTCGTCGCCGTAATGGATGGCCAGATGCGTCTCATGAATTGTGGTGATCAGAAACTCGGGATCGAGGATCATCCCTCTTCGCTCCCGAATGTCCTCCGGGCGGATTGGGTTCATGTGGTGGATGAGTGGCCGACGGTAAATCTCCCGTCCGGCAATTCCCAAATCACACCCCATGTCCCGGGCAATCACAACATCCCGGATCTGCTTCCACTCCGTGGAGCGATAAAAGACCTGATTCATGTACCGGTCAAAGCCGAAGGTCTCCTCTCCGACAGCACCGTTCAAACGAAGATAGCGGTAGCGCTCCTCGAAGGTGGGGAGAAGGATCAATTCCGAGTAACATCTAATACTCATCCCCGTCCTCCTCGTCCTGCCCGCTGTACCGCTTAAAGGCGGCCATGGCCTTTTCGTAGAGCTCATCCATCCGGACTCCGGACTTGTATGCCTCGGTCTTGGCCTGGACCAGCTCCACCTCTTTGGCAAGCCGTTCGTTTTCCAGACGTGCCCTGGTAGTTCCGAGCTTCAGGATGGTAGTGACCTCCTGGGAAGAAGCCGTCCCCTCCAGCAGACGCTTTTCAATCAGGTTGACAGCCAAATCGATCAGCTGGTTCTCTCTGGCCTCCGGTGTCAAGGCGGCCCGACGCTTCCTCGGTTGAATGCCGGAAGGTTTCGTTGCTTTTGCCACACTTGACACCTCCTCTCGCTTAGAATTGTGGCAGTTTCTGTGATGTTTGGACCGGTTTTCAGCGGCGCTTGAAGAAGCCCGCATAAGTAGCTTACCGACAAGTGGAGAAAAACTCGCGGCAATGGAGGTAACGCATTGCGTACTCAGCCGGAAAGGAGATCACGGCTGAACGAAAAAGAGTCCTTGCCGGTAAATGCCGCCCTGTGGGCTTGTTCAAGCACCGCTGAAAACCGAAGCCATTTTCCAAAAATATCCCCCGGAGAATTTTTGAAGACCATCGCGATGCATAGGGGGTGCCATTTTTAAGGGGTCCCCCTATACCCTTTAACATGTCTTGAACCCTAAATACGGTCATCATTTCAGAAATTTTCCTCTAAAATGACAAAAAGAAATGCGCTCTGAATCAGAGAACATTTCTTTTCCCGGTTTTATAGGCTTTTTAGGGTCACATGGCCACGGCAGGCTCGGGTTTCAGCTTCCGCTTCACCTTTTTATAGATCCCCAAGGGGTCATACTTGATGATGTCGTTAATGGCTCGCTCGATTTCTTCCATGTTCTCCTGCTCAGAGAGCTGATCGGAAGTACGGGCGATACGCGCCAAGAAAGCGCAGGAGTGATACCCGTTGTCTTCGTCAAACCGATACCAGGCTTCATACTGGGTAAAGGGGTCATACGGGTTGTCGGTCGTTGTAAGCATACACGTTTCCATTCGCTCTCACTTCCTTTCTTACTCATTGAGATACTTGGAAACAACAGAAGATGAAAGGTTCAGAGCATCAGCGATCTCGGCATTGGTACAGCCAGAGTTTGCCATTGCCTTGATGCGATTGATACGAGCAGTCGACAACTGCGTTGATGCTCTTGGGGTTGCGCGTTCCCGGATGACATCGGGATCAGAGTAACGAAGAATCTCTTTCAAGGTTGTATCAGAGATTGCGCCAGCCTGAATTGCTTCCCATTCTCCATCAGAGATTGTAATGCGCGTTCCTTTCCCGCTTGCTCCAGTCGTCACACGAGCATCGCTAATTGCGGAGCGACGAATCTTTGAGATTTCATCTTTGTCGGTAATGTTGTTGGCCTGAATCTTTGCCTTAACCTGCGCATTGGCAATACGCTGAGCCTCACGTTCACGAGGAGCGTTAAGCTGAGCAGTCTTCAACGCACTGGTCAATCTGGTAACTTCAGGCGCATAAGCCTTTGCTGCACTGGCATTACGAACCAACGTGGGCGTCGCTAAGTATTCAAGCCTTGCCCGATTGGCAAGTGCTTTCATACGATTTGCGTAGTCAGCATAGGCATCTTCCTGGACAGTGCCGGAAGACAGGGTCCGAACATCGTCGACCTTCTCCAAGAGCTTAATCTTTGTCGTGGCCGGAACTGTTTTACCAGACTTCGGGTCCACATAAGTACGCCCGGATTCCTTGTAGATGACCTTTCCCGTCTCCTTGTCGATACGGCCGCTGCCCTGACGCTCCGGAACGTCGACGCTCTGCTTCCGTCTGGAGAGCAGGGTGGAGGCCCCACCCACTTCCTTTCCGGTTTCGGGGTCCGTGTACCCTTGCCACCGTTTGCGGAGGGTGGGGATGTCGTTCTCTACTTCCGACCGCTTATAGTCAAGCTTATGCTTAGCCGCATCGATGACCACCATGCTATGCTTGACGGCCTTAGTGATTTCCTCCTCGGGGGCCCCTTTTAAGGTCATATCCGTGATGAGGTTGGAGATTTTACCCATCTCTATCTGGGTGGCGGCTTTTGAGAGGAGCCGGACACCAGTCTTCCCCTCGGTGGAGTATTCAACTTTTGGGTCGAAATCCTTCAAACCATCTAGGACGGGGGTGGATTTCACCGACACCTTTCCGCCCACGGGGATGACCACCGCCTGGTCGCCGTCAAAGTCCGCTCCGGACAGTCGCTCCGCCACCTTCGGATTGATGCCGACGGCGTCACGGATGTTCTTGCCCAGGATTGAGATCGCCGACTGATTTTTATTGTTGACCGTCAGCTCCGGGATTTCAAACGTGCCCCCGTGGGGGTAACGAATCAGAACGACTTTCTCTCCGTTCCGGTAGTTGGGGGCATAGATCTCCGTCTCCTTCATTTTTGTGATGGGGAGGATCACTTGTGTACTCTGCCGGGGGAGGGCCGCCGCTTTCAAATGGACAACTGCGGAATCACATTCGTCTGCAAAGTCCATCAGCAACTTCCGCTTGATGGTGGGGTTATTTAGAGAGCAAATTTCCGCGAATTCATCGGCGGCATCGGCATAAGTCAAGTCGAGCTGCTTCTGAATCAACTTGATGGGCTGCTTAGAAAGGAACTGGGAGGATAAGTTCTTACTCATCTTATCCCAGTCTCCCTCTTCCTTCAGCTTGTTGATGGCGGACAGAGACTTCTTTTCTCCGGTGATGGGGTCTGTGTACTTGCCATGTGGGTCGGGGTAGTAACTCTGGCCATTGGCCTTGATGAACGCACCAAAAGGGTTATCGGGGTCTTCCTGAATTTTCTTCATGACGTCCATCTTTGGCGTTCCGGAATGTTTGTTCGTGTTGAACACGATGTCTGCACCATCCGGCATATCATCAGAATACATGGCCATGCCCTTCAGGTAGTGGGTCCCGTCCACAAGGATGCGAACCTGAGCATAGTGAGAATCCCCTAAGTCGAGGTCTGCCACACCACGGCGAAGTTCAATAACGCCATCCTTGGAGGTGCCACCTTCGTCGCCATAGCGGATCTTCACCCGACCGGAATCAATGCTGGCCGGGTATTCCCGCTTATCCCAAGACGCACCTCCATCGGCAGAGTGATAGTCGCCTACCGACTTGATGATGTCCAGGTTCTGGTAAGCATCACGCTGCTCAATGTCAGGAACGGAGATAACCGGCGTGATAGTCCGTTTCTTCGGGTCGTTTACCTGAGGGACGCCGACACCATAGCGGTTATAGCCCTCGGTCTCCAGAATGAATAGAGCCTCCTGGAGCACGCCTTTGGAAACGCCAAGCTGCTGCTCCACACCTTCGCCCACGTCAAGAGCCCCTTTGACCGCCAGCTCCTTCTTCAGAGCCTCGGCGGTGGCAAGAGCCTTGTTTTTATTGCTCGCGGTGTTCTCATTGAGCAGGGCACGGACAGAGGAGTCATTATTGTACCCCATGATCTTGGCAATCTTGTCCAGCGTCTTCCCCTCTTCTCGAAGGGACTTGGCTCTCTCTGCCTGTAAGGCACGCCGTTCATGTTTCGCCACACGAACCTGCATACGGAGATCGGTGGTAGACATCTTCAGCTCCTCAGCAATTTCCTTTTGAGATTTGCCAAGCGCCTCAAGTTCTTCCACACGGGCCAGGAAGTCTCCGCCGTGTTGATAAGGGTTCTCGCCAGAACCCCAGGGGTAGCGCCCAGAGCGCCTCTTGACGCCATAGTGCATCAAAATATCATCCACAATGGGGTCCATGGCTTATTCCTCCTCTTCCTTGATACTGTTGATGATTTTATCGAATGTGACAATGCGGTCCATGATGGGGAAAATATCCTCGATGGTGGGCTTGTGGTAAAGGATGGTGTCGTTCTGGTAAATACGCAACTCCATCTCGATCTCGTTTGGCTTGTAGTCATACTCCAAACAGAAGATGGCCGCATAAACCATAAGCTGCTCCATGTGCGTCGGAGTCTCGCCGGTCTTCAGATCGTGAATCCGAAGAATATCTTTCCGAAAGGAAATGGCGTCGGCGGTCCCGAAACAGTTTGGAGAGTAATAAAGGATTTGCTCGGGGGTCATCTTGTATCCGATGGCGTCGTTCACATACATGTTCAACGTCTTCTGGGATTTGGGCAGTCGCTGCCCCAATTTGATGCATTGGGCCGCAAAAGCGTGAAGAGCCGTCCCACGCTGAGCCGCCCGGTATTTGGCATAAGCATCAGCAATCTTCTCTTCCGAGTAATTGATCCAATGATAGCCACTGGCGCTAAGAAAGGCATGCTGCCCCTCAAGGTTGGAGTGTTTTGCGAAGTTCATCCAGCACTTCCTCCTTGTTCTCTGGGGAAATGAATCTGGAGAAGGACATCTCGTTCATCTTCCCAACATAATACTCTTGGTTTGGCTGTCTCTTAGCGCGTGCAGATTTCTTACACTCAAGGGAGGCCCATTTCTTTCCATAAAGAATAAGCAGGTCGGGGATGCCCTGGCGCTGATCCATCTTAAAAACCATACAGCCGGGAAATATCGTTTTCAAATTGGCAATAAGCCGGTCCTGAAAACCACTTTCCAATCTTGCGCTTCTGGCCACGAAACAGCCTCCTTTCCGATAAAAGTGATAGAAAGAATAGGATATGCGCGACATATCTCTCTCCTCTCCATAAAAGAGCCTGTTTTTTTTGCGGAAAGAAAAACAGCCCTAAAATATCAATTTGGAGCAAAAAGAAAAGAGCCGCGGATGACGGCTCTAATCTTCAATGATAAATCCAATTTTTCGTTTCGGCTTACTATTTTCCTCAGCAATCTTCTCGATCTTTGGTTTGCCAAACGATTGCCAGATCGTGGCACCGGCAGCACTTCCAATTGCCGCCGCCATCGACATGGTAAACGTCATCAATATTTGGGTCGAGTTTCCAATGTTGAGTTTCATACTATCGCCTCCCATAAAGGGGACTGTATTTTCAGCGGAAATGAAAAGAGCAGTCAACAACACTAGCGATCAAACATCTGATCAACAAAATCCGAATATATATATTGATCAGGTTGCCTCTCGCATATCCACCTAAAAGGCCCACAAAGGCTTTTCCTTTTGCTGTCTGCATTTTCGATATGTCCTTCACCAACCCCTCCCCCATAATTCTACCATAGCTAGCTTTGAGGCTGGCCTTAGCGAACCCTCGACCAAACTCATTTACATTTTCTGAAAAAGAGCGTTTTGATTCAGATGCTCTATACCGTTTTCTCCCAGCAGGAGTTAGGGTTCCGTCTTTGTTCTGGTAACGGCGGACGCCCCACTTCATGCCTTTCACACCATAATGCACTAAATATTCCATAGATTATCAACTCCTACTTCGATTTTAGTTAAAAAAAAACGAACTGCCTTCATAATCTGAGACAGTTCGTATCCTCCCCATAAAAGAGTCTGTTTTTTTTCGAAATAGAAAACAGCGGTAAAAATTCAATCCGTTCTGTTATAGAACAAAAAGAGAGTCGTTCACTTGACGGATTAGTAAGCTGGCTTATTTTTCACCTTTATCATCGGTGGGTCGTTTGCACTTTCCGGTATTGTGCTTCCGCGCCGACCTAGCCTACTTCGTCCAGCGCAACAATTAAACTTTTGAACGATACCATTCAATCGTATATTGCTGGAAAGCTTACTATTAGCTTGCATATTCATGCACACAGACTTTCACTGCTATGTCCGTTTCCTCTCCATAATAGGAGATGTAATTCTTGCGCATCACATAAAATGCGCTGAATTTTTATGAAATCTTCAAAAACACATCACCATCCTTGTTGAAATAATAATCTGTCCTTTTTTCTGGGGCCGCTAATGCGGAATGAAGAAGTTCTCTCAGAGAAGAAGACTCGGCAGTATTCAGGCGATCTACAATATCTCCGATTTTCCGAGTCTGATTTTCCAAAACTTCCTTGTCGGTTTTCTTGAAGATTCCGTCTTTATGGCTGGTCAAAGCCTGTTGCAGCATGCTAAAACTGGTAAGCATCCGTTTATCACATTTGTTGATGTAAGCAGTTGCTTCCTCCTCAATATACCTAAGGAATCCGTCATCATAGTTCTCGGAGTAGAACACCTCCAGCAATTCGCTCATGACATAAAGCTGCGTAGATAGTTCCAGAGAATCTTTTATCTGTGTGGCTTTTTCAACCGTTTCCAAAATATCAGTCTGCACCTTAGCGGTAACCGTCGAAACCAGATCAGCGAGATAGAACTCAATATCTTTCATAGCGACTTTCCGGGCGCTCTGTAAGCTGACAATAGTCGAAAGCCTCTGCTGCTCATGCTCCATGATAGAGCCATAGTTTTCGTAGGCAAACCTAATGAAACTGATTTCCGACAACAACTCCGCCCGTTTGTCACCGTAAAGGAACTCGAGTATCTTGTCCAAGCTCAGCCTCATCATATTCAATTTGCCGTTGATCTCAGCCAAAAAATATTGTCCGGAGGCAATGGACATCGCTGTGAACGCGCCAAAACAGGCCGCTTGAATTGCGGTCTGCTCCAAAGCAGCTGTTCCTACGATTTGACCCGTTTCTGGATTTTGAAGTGTCGTACTATACCCGCCTCGTTTTAACCGCATAAGCGTCCCTTGGACTCCCTCTGGAAACGATAGCACATATGATTGCGATAACGTACTCACCCCCAAAAGCGAGGGAGCCGCGCCAAGCAGCGCATTCACTTGCGCTCTTTGATCTCGCGTTAATTTCAATTTGGTAAATCGCTTTCCATCAGTCAAATCTATTGCGGTATCGCAAGGCTTTACATCGAATCTCCCTACCCGAGTCAATTCGTTTTCTTCTCCCATCGCCATCCCTCCTTTGGGCAAAATAAAAGAGTGCGCCCCATGAAGAGACGCACCCTGCAAAAAGTGAATCCCTCCATTGTTGCCACACAATCCTGGTCTTAGACGCGAGTAAAGAGAGAAACACTGTTTGCCAATGTTTCCGTCTAAGACCATTTTATAGAATTGTGTGGCACAGCCAGTATAGCACACCTCCGTCCGCTTTGGAAGAGGAACTTTGAGGGTTCAGACGAATTCGGCTCCAAAACCGCAAACATCCATCGAAAACCCGTCAAAATTCCCTTGCTGGCCACTTTCCCACTTTTTTCTTCCACTTATATATAAATTTTAATATTTTTTTTCGCATTTAAGTGAAGAGAAAAAGTGGGAAAGTGGCCAGAAAACCCGCAAACCCTTGGGGCGCAACGGTTTCAGCCTGCCCACTTTTGAAAATAAAAGTGGGCAGAAAGTGGGCAAATGGCCAATTTTTCATCATTTTCGGTCCTTTTTCGTGCAAGAATCAAAAGATTTCTGGCCAGTTCCGAAACAAAAGTGGGCAAATGGCCAGTTTTCGGACTAAAAGTGGCCAGCAAAACGCCCCAAAATTGACCTGCTACTAACAGTAATAGTAGCAGCTTTTGGCCTATTTTCAGGTTGAATCCTGCTTCAAAATTGGAGACGTCCGTACCCTTCGCTACCCGGCTATACCGTTCTCACCCCCAAATATTAAGGACCTAATCAGTGTCGTCCGTAGCCTTCTGTACTTCTTCGCCACCTATCTACACACAAAATATCAATCTCTGACCGGGTCTGTTCCTTAAAATGCACGCCGCTGGTAAGGGCGATTTCGAGGTGTCACGGGGACAAACTGGTAGCGAGGAGGAGCTGGACGAACCCGCCGATGAAGAGACATACCGTATTTTTTCGGCGGCATCCCGTTCCGCTTAGGCCAGAGTTCATTGCTCTCTCCCAGGCTGCGAAACATATCCTCAAGTGCCTGTGCAGCCCCCGCCATCGACTGACCAAATGCCGCCCAAGCATCCTTGATCTTCTGGATAACCGTCAGAGCCTCTTCCATGTTCATGAGTTGTCACCTCTCAAATATTGTTTTGGGACTTGGAAACGCCTGCTTGCATATTGGTATAACAGCAGTTGAGTGCAGTTAAAAGGTTGTCGATCTGAACTGACCGGTCTGTCCGAATCTCAACCGTCGGCTCCGGCATCGGTAAATATCCAAGCGCCTCCATCTGCTTATGGTCGCAGGTGGATACATATAGGCATGCTCTACATCTCGCTGCAAGTCTGGATAGGCCCAAATCTTATCACCTCCAAACCTTTCCGGAGCGCTTGTCCACCAGAACAATCCGCCCCTCGATCTCAAAGTCCGCCAACTCACAAATATCAAAGATGGCATAAAGCAGCTTATGGAACCGCTCATCCTCGGCATCGATGTTCTTCAGGGCTTGGTAGGCTGTGGGGTCTGAGTAGCCCTCTGCGTTTTTTCGGTCATTCCAGAACAATTTTTATCACCCCGTTCCTTCATGTATTTGATAAGTGATTGAGCGTGCATATCGCTGATGCCGTATGTTTCCTGTAGTTTAGAGACGAACCAGTCTGGAACATTTTTTCTTCCGCATTCAATGGCAGACAACTCGGCCGGCGAAATATCAAGATCCTTCGCCATGTCATAGAGCAGGAGTGCCCGAACCAGGCGAATATCCCGCACCATTCTTCCAAAAGCGTCAAGTCCCATGATCGCTCTCCTTATGCCACGCCTCAATGTCGACACCAATCCGCTTCAGCATCTGGGTACAGAGCCAAATATCATCCTGGTCCTCCATCTCATATCGACTGACCAGCTCCTTGATGCGGTCGTGGAAGGCATTGTAATAGGTTCGGAGCCGTTGAGCCCCGAACCCAAATTGTTCATGCAGCACCCACAGAATGGTCGCGTCGATTTCGGCGATGTGTTTTCTGTCGTACTCGGCCAGTTCCCGCTGGATCTCTAAATCCATCGCTTTTTTCTCCGCTGCGGTAAGTACAGCGCCGTACACTTTTCCTCCGGCTTTCTTGAGTTGCATAGGTGCCTCCCATAATCCAGTTTTCCTTAGCAAAGAACATGGGGACGGCGAAGAACAGCATCAAAACTGTCGCAGTCGCGTCCCCATCGAGAAACATGATTGGTAAAGAGAGCCCAACCAGCAACAGAGCATAGAGCTTGTTTTTCAGCAGTTCTCGTTTCCACATGTGTTAATCACCTCTCTTACCGTAAAATATCGAATCTTTTTAGTAGACGAAGAGATGACCACGGTGGCCCTTCGGATACTTCTTCCGACCATGGAAATCCTTTGCCATTGGTTTGCCCGTGGTAAGGCTGGTCGGGTACGCCCCAATAAGACTACGCCAATCACCGTAAAGACGATGCATTTGGCGGTTCACTTTGGGATATCCACGACGAACCATCTCGGCCTTAGCCATATTTCTCAGCAGACTACGCATGATTTTTACCTCCTAAAATATCATTGCGGGCTTCGCAAGCGCTCAATCGCCATACAGCGGCATTGGGGTCAAGCATTTTTGTCCCCTTCTCCATATCCATCTCCAGAATGGTCATGATGGCGTAGTTAGCCAGGTCCATCAAAGTGTCCCGAATAGACTCATCGGTGACCCGCTGCTGGCCGGCGTCATTTGCAGAAAGGCGGGAAAGAGTTTTGAACCGGGAGAACTTGTCTCCCAGCCGAATCCGGGTCATGGCCAAACCCTCTTCTACAAAGGTCTGGTGGAAACTGTCGCCGTAATCGTGGTTCTTTCGCTCGTACAAGCCATTCAGCTCGTCGCAGATTGCCTTATGGCGCATTACTTTCTCATTCATAAACAGATTTCCCCTTTCAAAATATCAATCTGATTGCAGTTCACTTTGATCGTTCGGTCTGTTTCATCGGCTAAGTGTTTGAGAAGCATGGTCATAAACACTTCAAAGCCGCCGGAATAACCGATTTCTCTAAACGTAACCCGGTAATTTTGTTTATACCACTGCTGCTTGTATCGTTTTTCCATACGGACAATGATGGAGTTGGTCATTGCTTCATATCGCCACATAATTTCAAAATGGCGATGCGCAAGATCAATCAGCGTTTTCTCAAGCATCAGGTTTTCCTCCCGGATTCCGATTACCGAACTGTTCCTGTGCTCTGATGGAAATAACGGCACTTCAGCTCTACCGGCTCGATCCAGGAAATATCCCGAAGCCGAATGCTTTTGATAGACTTGTCACCCCTTGAGGGCAAGTTGACACTGACTTCATCCACAGCAGCCTGGGCCGCCAAATACTCTTCTTTGTACTGGCACACATCCCTATGGCTGCATTTAGTGCAGCAGGTTTCTTTTACTCCGAACATACGAACCATCTCCTTATAATTTTCATCCAGCGTTGCGGTTTCAACATTCAGTTGGTTTAGCACTATTTGGAGCTCGTCAACCAGATAGGTTTTGTCACGGTCTTCGCGCTGGCCGACGAGGCCTCGAATCCAATCAGCGACAGTAATGGGAGGCGGGATCTGCAAACCGAGGTCGCGAGCCATACGGTCGATATACCCCACCATCTGGCAGGTCGGTGCCACAATGACAGCACCGGTTCTTGCGGATTGCTGAATCAGAAATACAGTTTTACCCGTCTGTCTCCCCGCGATATAGATCGTCATGATGGTTTTTCCTCCTTTTGAGCTTGGCGACGTGCCTGTTTAAGTGCCAGCTCCATAGCGTCGCCGCCTATGTCATCATTTTTATGCGGCTTTTTCTTCTTTGCCTCGCACTTAGCCAAAGCGATATCGTAATCATAACCGATCCCAGCTTGATACTTTTTCGCAATGGCGCGAAGTTTTTCAGCGTGATATTCATAAGTGGCACGATGGAACCCTTCCAACCCCCACTCATCACAGGCCAATTCCAGTAGTCTGGCATAATCCATCAGAGCATTGACGATTTTATAAATATCGCCATAGCAGGTTTTGATTTCGCGTTCACCATCTGCATCATGAAGGTGAAGGGTTACCTTTTCCAGTTCTATGGGCCTGGAAATAATCGGCTCAAATCGTTCCCGTGGACTGAGTTTTCTCTGAGTGGTTTCAGAATTTGGTGCTTGAAGTTGAGGGACTTTTTGCACAGGAGAAGAGGGGTAGGGAGGCTTCCATGACTTAGGCGATGATTTCCCAAATAATTTCTTGGTAAACTTCTCCTTCATAGCTCGGTCTTTCTCCTTTTTCAAATATCAATGTAAACTACTCCTCAGCAGATTCAATAATGGTCACGGTGCCCTCAAACACCCCAAACTCGGACGACTGCTGGAATGTGTGCGTTTCCGGCTCCTCTCCATCCTGCATTGGCCGGGTGAGATACCACAAAGAATCGTCCTTCCAGGTAATCATCTCCAGTTTTTGGCCGGGTTCCAGTTCCAAAGTCATGTCGCCGCCGAGAGAGCGAGCAACACCTTGGTCACACCCAGTCAGTAGACCCAACGACAAAACGGCGCACAAGAGCACGCCGGCATAAATACGTTTCATGTTTTTTCTCCTCTTCCGCAAATATCAAGGGCCAATTTCAGCGATGGACTCCACGAAGCAGTTGTAATAGGTATAGCGCTTTCCTTCATAGTCAAAGAGCACATAGCCGCCGTCATTACCCTCAATATCAATCTTCCCGGTGTATTGCGCGATGATTTCCCCATCGGCCGTATAGATCGTCACCGTCCGTTCGAGTCCATTGTCTAAATCGCTTTTCTGATCCGTCAGGGCTCGCTGGCCAGATGCGGTGTTCTGGAAGTACCAGCGCATACCGAAGAACAATCCCAAAATCAGCAGAATGGCAACCACCACACTGATAATCTTTCCGGGGACGTTCTCAATCAGACATGCGCCCGCGATGCCGGCACATAAAATGAATGCCGCGAATAATACAAAGGCAATCCAACCACCAATAGTCATGCTTTTTTCTCCTCTCCAACAAGTTTCCGATACAGTTCTTCGGCCTCTTTGCCTTGAAACTGGTTGATGATGCGAACATTATCGCCAGGTGCTTTCCGCCCGACGATCAATATCGCGGGGTCGCCGTGGCTGTGGTCAAAGCCGACCAAAACCGTGTCAAAATCTTTCACAGTACCCACCTCACAAAGTCAAAGAGTAATTTCGCAAGGAATAGAAGACCAATGATAGCCAGGACCAAAACAGCATTGAATAGAAAACGCAAAATATCATCCCAGCCATGCTTCATTTTTTCTTCACCCGCTTGGCCTTTCTCTCCTCGTACTCGGCCTTCTCGATGGGGACCATCTTACCGTCCTCTTCTTTGAAGTAACGGTTCAGCTCGATCCGCTTATCGTCGGGTGTGAGAATATAAAGGTAAGCGAAGGTATCATAGTCGCCGTTCTTTGGGTCAACCAGGAAGTCCTCGGAGAAGACGCGATACTTCTTGGTAGAGGGCAGATAGGGCATGGTAATAGGGAAGATCGTGTCGATAAGACGAGTCATCATCCCATTACTAAACGCCGCACTAGGATAGTTGACGTTGATACCGCAAACCCGGTTTATATCGGAATAAGTAGCCGTCCCGTCCGGAGCGATTTCTTTGAACAGGGAGGACATACGTTTACACTGGTACTTCTGATACCCTTCTTTCCAGCTACACTCGCCGGTGATATCGCTCCAAATATCCGGAGTGTCTTCGATGGGGGTCAGACACTTACCATCGACCAGGCGGTTTAGAATGCTCTTGGTGATCTGGATACTGAATCCGGAGTGGCCATCTCGGGCCAGCGTTTGATAAGCCCGAAGGGCGCTCTCATAGCAGAGCACGCCATAGGCCCAGTCGTCCGTGCCTTTCGAAGCCTCCCGCTCACTCTGACAGGCAAGGGCAACCTCCCGAGCAGCCCAGGAATCTTCTTCCTCGGCCATGTAGACCGCCCGGTCATCCCAATACTCATTGGCAAATATCTTTCTGGTATCGCCCCCAAAGGCCTTGATGATCTCCGGCAGATTCTCATTGACCGCATCCAAGTGGATGCCCTGCTCCTTACAGAAGTTCACAGCATCGTCCAGAGGCTTATCCCGCCGGTTGGTCCAAAGAATGACCTTGGCGCCATTAGCCTGCTCTTGCTTGAGCCTGGAGATGGTCTTGTTGATCGGTTCGCCGACCTCCGGAAATTTGTTCGTGGCCAGGCAGCCGTCGAAATCCACCGCGATGATCTTCGGCCGGGACTCTTTGTTTTCCGTAGTCTCAACTGCTTTTACATTCATCTCGTCCATGTGTGTTTCTCCTTTTCAAAATATCAAGATGTTTTACAGTCCACGAAGTTTGTTAATGGCTCTTTGTGCTGCTCCATTTCCGTTATCCCGATCGTAGAGCCATTCTTCAAAGCTGTCGTCATTGCTCAGATCCACCTTCATGACTCGACCTTTGAGGTAATCGAAGTGAGTGCTCGTTTTCAAAAGATCCTCAGCCTCCTCCTCAGTCATCGGAGCAGGATCGAAATGCAGAAACCCCAACCCTTGCGGCTTAGAATCGTTATAAAGTGCTGCCAGAACAGCGGACTTTTTTAGACCTTTTGTATCAACCATAGCGTTTTTTCTCTTTTTCAAAATATCAATCAGTAATGGTGAGTTCGCTAAGCGAAACTGTTGTCAGTGTGCCGTCCGGTCGCTTGATAACCGCCTTGTTTGCGAAGAGTCCAACGCCGAGCTGTAAAATATCAACCTCTTCACGTCGCACTCGCTTACACTCGGCACAGCTTTCAGGGGTTATCCAATCCATGTCGATGCAAGGGGTGCAACTTATCGGTCTGTTATAAATCCCTTTCATACTGCTCCTTTCCAGAAAATATAAATGCCCCGAACTGCTGTTACACAATTCGAGGCATTCTTTTTTTTGTATTTGATTTAATCCGAGGCTTTGAAGTTGTAAACGGGGCGTATGCGCTCCACGATGATTGCGGTGGGACCGATTTGGGAGACGATCTCATCTATGCTCTTGTAGGCCATCGGTGATTCATCCAGGGTGTCGGGCACTACGCAAGTTGTGTAGATGCCCTTCATCTCATTTTGGAACTCCTCCATAGAGAGGGTATTGAGCGCCGCACGACGGCTCATAAGGCGTCCGGCTCCATGTGGGGCAGAGCAGTTCCAGTCTTCATTTCCAGTGCCAATGCAGATCAAGCTACCGTCCCGCATGTTGATAGGGATGAGCAACTTTTCTCCCTTCTTGGCAGAAACAGAGCCCTTCCGAAGAATCATGGCATCCGTATCAATGTAGTTATGGATAGTGGTGAAAATATCCACGGCAGTGAGACCCATACCATTCAGGATAACGTCCACCATGGCTTTTCGATTGAGTACGGCGAACTGCTGTGTCAACTTCATATCGTGGATGTAGTCGTCAAACAGCTTGCCCTCCACATAGGCGAGGTCTTTGGGAATATCCAGCTCATGTTCCTTCTTCAGCGCCGTAATGATCTTCTGGATCTCCTGGAGCCGTCCTTCAACTTTGAGCTTTGCGATGGCCTCCTGGATCTGATGCTTGGCTCCGCCCCAGAGTGCGCGGCGTCCCTCATTCTGATAGTAGTCGGCCACTTCCGTTCCGAGGTGCCGGCTCCCGGAGTGAACGACCAGAAACAGCCGTCCGTCCCCGGCTTGGTCTATCTCAATAAAGTGGTTGCCGCCGCCCAAAGAACCGATGCTGCGAACCGCTCGGTCAAGGTTGACCTGGTCAGCACACCGAAGCTGGGTCAAGTCAATTTTGGAGTTGAGGGAGTGGGGGATATCGCGGATTTCCCAGCCATAGGGAATCTTCTCCCGAATCAGCGCATCCAGCTTAGCGAAGTCAATCTCACGCTCGGCCAGCTCCACCGTCTCCATTCCGCAGCCAATATCCACGCCCACCATACCGGGGACGATTTTGTCCTGGATGGTCATGGTGGTGCCGATGGTACAGCCCTTTCCGGCGTGAACATCAGGCATGATGCGGATTTTACAGCCTGCAAACTCAGGCCGGTCGCAAACAGCTTGAATCTGTTCCCGAGCCGCTCCTTCCAGCTCATTGGTGTAGCAAATAGCAGTGTCGTATTGCCCTTGAATAGTTATCACAGTTTTTCTCCTCGTATAATAAGATTTGCAGATGATTTTAAGTGTATCTGCTTAGTTCAC
>ERZ827037.1716-NODE-1716-length-21914-cov-92.332449_pt1 | contig 21914 bp, 16 predicted proteins | sample MGYA00519924_ERZ827037 | MGnify/ENA primary metagenome ERZ827037 (study PRJEB31778, sample SAMEA3449250) | human gut metagenome | biome: human gut; feature: human-associated habitat; material: faeces | place: United Kingdom | collected 2010/2012 ...
TATAAGTAAATGTCCCGTTCGATACCACTGATGCGCCAGAAGTCCTGGCATTCCAGATAGTTGGCATCGGAAAAGCGGTGTATCTGAATGGCAATGACATTCTTCCCTTTCTTGGCAATGGCGCTGACGTTGAAACGCGCCGGAGTCTTTGCATCTTTACTCATGCCTACAAACTTGCCGTTGAGGTAGTAGAAGGCTGCCCCGCGTACGCCGTCGGCACTCAGGAAAATTTCCTTATCGTCCCAGTCTCCCGGAAGAGTGAACTCGCGGCGGTAGGTGCCGGTGGGATTCCATTCTTGGGGAACGTATGGAGGATTGGGCTTGTCCCAATAAGGAGGATAGCCCGAAGAACAGAATTCATAAGGCTGGTTCACATAGATGGGCGTACCGAATCCCTGCAACTCCCAGTTTCCGGGTACATTGATGTCCGGCCAGCGGCTGGCGTCCACACGGTCCATCATGAAGTCCGTGGGGCGGTCGGCGAAGGTTTCCACATAATGGAATTTCCATTTCCCGTTAAGGGACAAGCGGAAGGTTCCGTTCTTGCGGTCATTGATGACGGCATCAGCCTCCGTGACGTAGGAGGTGAACGTGCTGCGGGCAGGCTCCCGGTTGATGCTTGTCAGCTTGGGGTTGGTAATCTCTTCGTAGCGATTGTTCTCCTGAGCAGTCAGGGCAAAGGGAAACGCTGCGAGGCAAGTGAGTAAAAAATACTTTTTATTCATAATTGCTTTTATTTCTTTGTGGTAGGTTCAGAGACCGGGAATACGAGCCCTTCACGCAACCACTTCTCCAGTTCTTCCGTCCATTGACGCTTGTAGGTGAAGTTGTCCCGGAATCCCCAGCCATGTCCGCCGGTAGGGTAGGCATGCAGGCTGGCAGGCACTTTGTGGTCGCGCAAGGCGAGGAAATAGCCAATGCCGTTGATGGGTGGCACTGCGTCGTCGTCCGAAGAAAGCATGATAAAAGCCTGCGGAGTGCGTGGGGACACTTGTCTTTCGAGGGAGTATTTTTGTTCCAGCTCCTGAGATGGATTTTCTCCGATAAGGTTCTTACGGGAACCTCCATGGGTAACGCCTTTCTGCATGGAAATCACCGGATAGAACAAGATCTGGAAGTCGGGACGGGTCTTGTCACCGCTGTATAGTGTGGCAAGCGAAGCTGCCAGATGGCCGCCGGCAGAAGCGCCCATGATGCCTACACGCTGAGGATTGACACCCCATTCGGCGGCATGTTCGCGTACCATGCGGATGGCTTGTTCGGCATCGGAAAGGGGCACTTCATGGTGCCCGTTGGGCATACGGTATTTCAGTACTGCATAGGTGATGCCTTGTGTGTTGAACCAGGGAGCCATGTCGTGTCCCTCGTGCTTCATGGCCAGCCCTCCGTAGCCACCTCCCGGACACATGATGATGGCCATGCCGTTGGGGTGGGAGGCAGGATACACCGTAAGGGTAGGGGTGGTGACATCGGACACCCATTCGTTGTTATGGTTCTGTCCGGAATTGGTCAGTTCGTTGTTATTGGGGGCACCGTTGGGCCATAGGGGCAGCTCAACGGGCTTTTGTGCAGATAACATGGTCGCTGCAAATAGAAAAGATAAAAGTAGAATCTTTTTCATGTTCTTGGTATTTAAAAGTTATTTGGTTTTCATGGAAGCTTTGATGAGGTAGAATATCAGAATGGCATAAGCACCCAGCGCCAGCACTTCGGACCAGGTGTTCTGCAACCATGCATCGTTTACGAGGTTGATTCCTCCGAAACGCATGGCAGCACTTGCCACACCCATCAATGCACCGCCGGCAATGAAACCGGAGGCAAGCAGGGTACCTTTCTCCCCGCGTTCGGCATTGAGAGCGGCATCCTTGCTGCGGCTGGTCACGTACCAGTTGATGGCACCGCCCACTACCAACGGAACATTCAGTTCCAATGGGATGAACATACCCAATGCAAATGCCAGTGCGGGAATCTTGCAGAAATTGAGGATGACGGCCAGCACTGCACCGATACCGTAGAGCGGCCAGGGCGCACCCACACCGTTCATCAACGGTTCGATAACGGCCGCCATGGCATTGGCTTGCGGAGCGGCCAGCTGTCCGCTGGTGAAACCGTATGTCTTGTTTAGGATAATCATTACACCACCTACGGTAGCGGCAGAAACGATGGTTCCGAGGAACTTCCAGGTCTCCTGCTTGGCAGGCGTGCTACCCAGCCAGTAACCGATTTTCAAGTCTGTGATGAAGCCTCCCGCCATGGACAGTGCCGTACATACAACACCGCCCATCACCAGTGCCGCAACCATCCCTTCGGGACCTTTCAGCCCTACGGCTACCATGACTACGGATGCCAGAATCAATGTCATCAGCGTCATTCCGGATACGGGGTTTGTGCCCACAATCGCAATGGCATTGGCTGCCACGGTGGTGAACAGGAAAGCGATACCTGCAACAAGCAGGATAGCTACAATGGTATGTGTCAAGTTGCCCTGCATCACATCGAAGTAGAAGAAGAGAACAACCAGCAGCAGCGTGATGATGGAACCGATGGCGATAATCTTCATAGAGATGTCCCGCTGTGTGCGTTTCACACTGGCTTCCACGTTGGACTTACCTCCCATTTCCTTGGCAGCCAGTCCTACGGCACTCTTGATGATGCCCCAAGACTTGATAATGCCGATGATACCTGCCATGGCAATGCCACCGATACCGATGCTCTTGGCATAGTATTTGAAGATTTCTTCCGGAGCCATAGCGCCTATGGTTGCCGTGATTTCGGGGTTCCATTGGTTCAGTACGGAATCTCCCCAAATCATGGACATACCGGGGATGATAATCCACCATACGGCCAGTGAGCCGGCACAGATGATGGACGCGTATTTCAGTCCCACAATATAACCCAGACCGAGCACGGCAGCACCCGTATTAACCTTGAATACCAGCTTGGCTTTCTCGGCCAGCATTTCGCCGAAGCCGCATACGCGGGTAGTGAAATTCTCGTTCCACCAGCCGAAGGTTGCCACGATGAAGTCGTATAGACCTCCGATAATACCAGCCATGAGTAATGGTTTTGCCTGGCTGCCGCCCTTTTCACCGGAGACGAGCACTTGTGTGGTGGCTGTCGCCTCGGGGAAGGGATACTTGCCGTGCATGTCGCTCACGAAATATTTGCGGAAGGGGATAAGGAAGAGAATACCCAGCACACCTCCCAGCAGGGAACTGATAAAGACTTGTGCAAAGGTGACGGTGATTTCTTTCGGATAGGTCTCTTGGAGAATATAGAGTGCCGGAAGGGTGAAGATGGCACCTGCCACGATGACACCCGAGCTGGCACCGATAGACTGGATAATGACGTTTTCGCCCAATGCGTTTTTGCGTTTGGCGGCACCCGATACGCCGACGGCAATGATGGCGATGGGGATGGCGGCTTCGAATACTTGCCCCACCTTCAGCCCCAGATAGGCGGCTGCGGCCGAAAAGAGGATGGCCATCAGAATACCCCATGTCACCGACCAGGCATTTACTTCTGAATACTTCTTATCCGGGCTCATCAGAGGGTTGTACACTTCTCCCGGTTTCAATTCACGGAACGCATTTTCCGGTAGTCCGGTAATAGGTTCTTCTTCTTGTTTCATAGGTTTTGTAGTTTTATGTTTTTCTTTAATAGACTTCAAAGATAGTGCAAACCGAATGCTGGATAAAATGAGCAAGCTCATTATTATTCTGCTGAGGTGCAGCCTATCTTCGCATTTTAGGCAAAGAAAGCAAAAAAAAAGGAGATTTAAAAAAATCTCCTTAATTCTGTATGGTAAAATGCTTATTTGGCATCTTTAGCGGTCATGTCCCCTTCGATAAATAATCGCATGATTTCCGTTTTGGCATTGGTGCGCAGGGTAATGGATTTCTTGAAGTGTCCGGGGTATCTTCCGGTTCCATTATAAGTTACTTTCACTGTTCCAGTCTTTCCCGGTGCTATCGGTTCTTGTGAATATTCGGGAACGGTACATCCGCAGGAAGCTACAGCCTGATGGATGACAAGCGGAGCATCGCCTACGTTCGTAAACTTAAAGGTGTAGCTGACCACAGGACTGTTTTCGGAGAATGTGCCGAAGTTGTGGGTGGTCTGTTCGAATTTGATGTCTGCCTTTCCTTGTGCATAGGCATAACCGATGCTCATAACCAGCAGCATCATATAAAAAACGACTTTCTTCATGTTCTTATCTTTTTTATATTTCAACGGCGCAAAGGTAACCCATTTTCATTAAAATAATGCCTATGGCGTGCGAAATTGTATTAAATCGGGCTCAAAAGGTCTCTGTACGAATGATAAGCAGGGAAAAATAGGGGAAGCGGATGGTCGCTATCCGCTTGCTGTCATTGATATACTTCTCTTCCGGAGTGCCTACATTCTCAAAATAGTGATACCGGTATTCGGGATGCAGGCGGATGCAGCGGTGAATCTCATCGGTGCATCTGGACAGCTTCATGATGACAACCGCACTGTTTTCGCTTGTCAGTTTCTCTATCTCTTCTGTCGTAGTAATGCCGGGTATCACCGTCAGCCGCTCTTCCTGGCTGGCCACATGGAGCCCGCCCAGTGCGCCGGCGGCAATGAAGGCGGGGATACCGGGGATGTGCTTCACGGGGATGCCGTCTGCCTGCAGTTTGTCATATACATAATGTATGGAAGAGTAGAATCCGGCATCTCCTTCGGCAACGATACAGACCTTCTTTCCTTGTTGCCGGAGGGTGGAGCTCTCCATATAGACCTCGTCGTAGGCGCTCAGGGCTTTTTCGCGCTGTTTGCTCATGGGGAGTGGAAAGCGGTGCACCGTGTTTTCCGGAATGTCGAGTTGCAATAGGATGTCGGCTGCGCGTGAAACTCTGTTTCCATCTTTGGCCAGTGTCTCGGGACAGAATATACAGTCGGCTGTCTGCAGGGCTTTCAAGCCTTTTACGGTAATCAGTTCCGGCTCGCCGGGACCGAGAGATACAAATATGACGGGGAACATTTGCATGAAGCATTAAAGGTTAAAAATTAAAGAACAGCAAAACGGCTACAAAAGTGGGGAAATAATCAGTAGCAAACAAGATATTCGCTATCTTTGTTATTTACTAAAACAATCTGTTTTTTATGGATTATCAACTGAACACCCGCTTGAATGGCAACATAGCCATGACTTCCAGCTACCATGAGCGTGCGTCGCTGCAACGTGACAAGACTCTGTATAAATTCATTTGGGTACAGAGCGGTACGCTGACTCTGGAAATAGACCATATCCCCATGCGCCTGGAAAAGGATGAAATCGTGACCTTGACCCCGTTGCATCACCTGGAGGTAAAAGAGGTGGACGGTGAATACCTGACGTTTGTATTCAACAGCAATTTTTATTGCATCTATGGACATGACAACGAGGTCTCTTGCAATGGATTCCTTTTTTATGGCTCTTCCAAGGTGATGAAACTGGCACTTTCTGCCGGGCAGTCTTCCAACCTGCATGACATAGTCCGCATTTTCCGGCAGGAATCGGTCATCCATGACAACCTGCAGGAGGAGATGCTGCGGATTGTCTTGAAACGTTTCATCATTACCTGCACACGCATTGCGCGCCAGCGTTTTGGGGTGGGGCAGGAGAAAGAAAAGACGTTTGACATCATCCGGCAGTATTACGTATTAGTGGACCGGCATTTCAAGGAGAAGAAGCAAGTGCAGGATTATGCCGATATTCTTTGCCGTTCTCCCAAGACACTTTCTAATCTGTTCTCGACCTGCGGGTTGCCTTCCCCTTTACGGGTGATTCATGACCGCATTGAGGCAGAAGCCATGAGATTGCTGCTGTATACCCACAAAAGCGCTAAGGAAATCAGCTCCATTCTGGGCTTCGAAGACTTGTCCGCGTTCAGCCGTTTTTTCAAGAAAATGACCGGCGAGAGTGTCTCGGACTACCGGAAAAGAGTGAAACGGGAAGAATTGCCAACTGTTGCGGAATAATTGCCATTTCGTACGTGGTGGAAAACAAGGAACTTTGCAAAAACAAAAATCAAGTCATATTACTGAAACCATTTAAAAAGTAGAACAAAGATGAAAACGAAATTGCAAAACTTGTTTATGGCTGCGTTGACGCTGGCCGCTTCCACTCAAAAGTTGGGTGTTAATTTGATTCGTGTAGCCATCCTGGTTATTTTCGTATGGATTGGTGGGTTGAAATTCTGGAATTATGAGGCTGAAGGGATTGTCCCTTTTGTGGCGAACAGCCCGTTCATGAGCTTCTTTTATACAAAGAGTGCCCCGGAGTACAAGGAGTATAAGCTGAAAGAGGGCGAGTTCAATGAGGCGAAACATCAGTGGCACGTGGAGAACAATACGTATGGTTTCTCCCACGGTCTGGGCATTCTGATTATGGCCATCGGCATCCTGACATTTCTGGGGATATTCTCTCCGAAAATCGGACTGGCGGGAGCCGCACTTGCCATTGTCATGACGATGGGTACCCTCTCTTTCCTGGTGACAACCCCTGAGGTGTGGGTGCCCGACTTGGGAAGCGGGGAGCACGGCTTTCCGTTGCTGACGGGGGCAGGGCGCTTGGTCATCAAGGATACGGCCATTCTTGCCGGTGCCATTGTCGTACTGTCTGACAGTGCAAAAAGAGTATTGAACCAATTAAGGAAATAGACGTATGAAACAGTATGATGCCATTATCATCGGATTCGGCAAAGGCGGAAAGACGCTGGCTGCCGAGTTGGCAAAACGGAAGCTGGACGTTGCCGTAGTGGAGCGTTCGGAAAAGATGTACGGAGGGACATGTATCAATATCGGTTGCATTCCCACAAAAACATTGGTGCATGCGGCAAAGCATGCGGACAAAGACGCTTCTTGGGAGGTCAAGAAGGCATACTATCGTCAGTCCATTGCAAGGAAGGAAGAGGTCGTCTCTTTCCTGCGTCAGAAGAATTATCACAATCTGGCCGACAATCCTCATATAACGGTCTATACGGGTATCGGCTCCTTTGCAGGTCCGGATGTGGTGGAAGTTGGGATGGTGGAAGGGACATTACAATTGCAAGCTCCCCGGATATTCATCAATACGGGTGCCGAAACCGTCATTCCACCGATAGAGGGGATACAAGGTAACCCACGGGTATATACCAGCACCTCCATTATGGAACTGACTGAGCTGCCGGCACAGCTCGTCATTGTAGGTGGGGGATACATCGGACTGGAATTTGCTTCCATGTATGCTTCGTTCGGTTCGCAAGTCACGGTGCTCGAGGGCTCTTCCGAACTGATATCCCGGGAGGACCGGGACATTGCGGACAGTGTCCGGGAGGTATTGGAACAGAAAGGAATCGTTTTCAGGCTGAATGCACGCGTGCAGTCCGTGAAAGACTCTGACGTCATTTACCGGGATGCGGTCACGGGAGAGGAACATCAGTTACACGCAGATGCCATCCTGCTGGCTACCGGCCGGCGTCCGAATACGGCTGGCTTGAATCTGGCGGCGGCAGGTGTAGAGGTGAATGAGCGCGGTGCCATTGTGGTGGACGACTATTTGCAGACTACCAACCCCAAGATACATGCTATCGGTGATGTAAAGGGCGGTTTGCAGTTTACCTACATTTCTTTGGATGATTACCGCATTCTGCGCGAAGACCTTTTCGGGGCGGGAGAACGCAAGGTGTCCGACCGTGACCCGGTGAGCTATTCGGTATTCATCGACCCGCCGCTTTCACGCATCGGGCTGAGCGAAGCGGAAGCACGCAAGAAGGGATTGAATATAAAGGTCAACAAGCTGCCGGTAGTCGCCATTCCGCGTGCCAGGACTTTGGGCGATACGAACGGACTCTTCAAGGTGGTGGTGGACGCCGATACGGACAAGATTTTGGGATGTACGCTGTTTGGCCCGGAATCGAGTGAGGTCATCAACCTGGTGGCAATGGCTATGAAGACCGGGCAGGAATATACCTTCCTCCGTGATTTTGTCTTTACACATCCCAGCATGAGTGAAGCACTGAATGACTTGATGGGCTTTTAAAGATTATTTAGGCACAATATCCGTCAATTTGCAGGAAGAGCATTTGCGTATCTCCCCAAAAATGACGAATATTGTGCCCGAATTCTATAAACCCCAATAGTCATGACCCGGATATCTGCCATAGGCATTGCACTGCTGTGCATTTTATGCGTAACCTCTTGCGGCTTAAAATCAAGACAGACTACTACCGAATCTTCTTCCGAAACGGGCTATTCTCCGGTTACGACAGACACGGCAGCTACCATTGTACCGTGCTATGCCAAAGGCTATACGGTGAAATATCTTCCGCACCATGTCCGTCTGGTGGATATACACGACCCTCAAAAAGAAAGCAGCAGCACTTTCCACTATGCGCTGGTACCGAAAGGCATAAAGCCTGTCGGCATACCGAGCGACTATACGGTGATTGAAACGCCGGTGGAGCACGTCATGTGTATGACATCCCTGCAACTTTCCAACTTCATCCGTCTGGATGCCTGCAATTATGTGGTGGGCATCACCAGTACGCGCCATCTCTTCAACAAGGAGATGAACGACCGTTTGAAGTCCGGCGAGACCGTGAAGATTGGTATCGAAGGGAACTTTGATAATGAATTGATAATGAGCATGAATCCGGATGTTATCTTTATCTCTCCTTTCAAGCGGGGTGGATATGATGCCATGCGGGAAATCGGTATTCCACTGGTTCCCCATTTGGGATATAAGGAGATGACCCCGTTGGGGCAGGCTGAATGGATAAAATTCATCGGCATGTTTATAGGCCAGGAAGTGGAGGCGAATGAAAAGTTTGCTGCGATAGAGAAGCGCTATAACGAATTGAAGGAGCTGGCTGCCAACGTGAAGAAGCGTCCGATGGTATTCAGCGGCGAGATACGGGGTGGCAACTGGTATGCAGTGGGAGGAAAGAGCTTTCTTGCCGAACTGTTCCGTGATGCCGGTGCGGATTATTTCTTGAAAGACGATCCCCGTTCGGGAGGTGTCACGCTGGATTTTGAAACCGTATATAGCCAGGCGGAGAGTGCCGACTATTGGCGCATTGTCAACAGCTATGACGGGACATTCACGTATGATGCCTTGAAGTCCCTCGACCCGCGTTATGCCGATTTCCGTGCGTTTCGTGAGAAGGGAGTGGTATACTGCAACATGCGTGAGAAACCCTTCTACGAAAGTATGCCCATGCAGCCCGAAATTGTATTGGAAGACTTGATACATGCTTTCCATCCCGATTTGTTGCCTGACTATAAACCGACTTACTACGAACTGCTGAAATGATAAAAAGACCCGTACTTCCGTTGATGTTGCTGACACTGGCATCTATCTTTCTTTTTTTCCTGCTGAACCTGCTTTTGGGGTCGGTTCACATTCCTCTGCGCTCCGTGTGGAACATATTGTGGGGAAATACGGATGAATCCGTTATTTGGCAGAATATTATCTGGAAGTCCCGCGTGCCCCAAGCGTTGACGGCATTGGTGGCGGGAGCAGGGCTGTCAGTCAGCGGTCTGCAGATGCAGACGGTGTTCCGCAATCCGCTGGCAGGGCCTTCGGTATTGGGCATCAGTTCAGGTGCCAGCCTGGGTGTGGCTTGTGTGGTATTGCTGTCCGGGGCGATGGGCGGTGTGGCATTGAGCCGTTTGGGGTATATGGGCGAGGTTGCCTTGTCGGTTGCCGCCATTATCGGTGCGCTGGCTGTGATGGCGCTCATTGTCTATGTCTCCCAGAAGGTGAAGGGCAACGTGACGCTGCTGATAATCGGTGTGATGATAGGCTATGTGGCAAGTGCCGTCATCGGCGTATTGAAATATTTCAGTGTGGAGGAAGATATACGTGCATATGTCATTTGGGGATTGGGTAGCTTTGCCCGTGTTTCGGGCGACCAGATGGTGCTGTTTGTCTGCATCATGGCTGTGCTGCTTCCGTTGTCCTTCCTGCTGATAAAGACGATGAATCTGTTGCTGCTGGGCGATGGCTATGCACGCAATCTGGGACTGAACATCAAGCGGGCACGCCTGCTGGTTATCTCATGCTCCGGTGTGCTGGTGGCTATTGTAACGGCCTATTGCGGTCCGATTATGTTTATCGGATTGGCGGTTCCCCATCTGTGCCGTGCCATCTTCCACTCTTCGGACCATCGGGTGTTGATGCCTGCCACATTGCTGGTAGGCGCTTCCCTGGCATTGGTCTGCAATCTGATAGCCCGTATGCCCGGCTTTGAGGGAGCTTTGCCGGTCAACTCGGTGACGGCACTGGTAGGTGCGCCGGTAGTGGCTTCTGTACTTTTTAGAAAACGGAAAGGAGAATTGAATGAATAAGGAAACCATACATATAGAGAATCTTTCCATCGGTTACCCCGGCAAGGGGGATGTGAAAGTGGTGGCAGACGGCATTTGCGCCAGAATCAACAGTGGTGAGCTGACTTGCTTGTTGGGAGCTAATGGAGTGGGGAAGTCCACGCTGCTTCGTACGTTGTCTGCCTTCCAGCCGAAACTTGGCGGAAACATATTTATTGAAGGAAAAGAGATTGGGAACTATACCGACAAGCAGCTTTCGCGCGTCATTAGTGTGGTGCTGACGGAGAAGTGCGATATACGCAATATGTCCGTCGTAGAACTGATAGGTCTGGGGCGTAGCCCCTACACCGGTTTCTGGGGAACTCTTTCGAAAGAGGACAAGACTGTGGTGGACAAATCCATCGCCCTGGTAGGCATTCCCCATCTGGCACACCGCATGGTGCATACGCTGAGTGACGGTGAACGGCAGAAGGTGATGATAGCCAAGGCGCTCGCCCAGGAAACTCCCGTCATCTATCTGGATGAACCGACAGCTTTCCTTGATTTTCCCAGTAAAGTAGAGATGATGCAACTGCTTCACCAGCTCAGCCGGCAAACGGACAAGACGATTTTCCTTTCTACTCACGACCTGGAACTGGCCCTGCAGATAGCGGACAAAATATGGCTGATGGACAAGGTGAACGGCGTAACTATCGGTACGCCCGAGGACCTTTCGTTGAACGGCAGCCTGAGCAACTTCTTTGCCCGTAAGGGTATTGCCTTTGATTTGGAAACGGGACTGTTCAGGGTAGCCAATGAATATACCTCCCAGATACGCTTGGCGGGCCACGGGCAGAAGTATGCCATGGTGCGCAAGGCACTCCAGAGAAACGGGATTCTGGCAAACCGGAATGTTGAATCGGAGATTTATATCGAAACCGGAGATTTGAAGGGAGACGGCAGCTTCGTATTCCATCGACCGGGCAAGGAGCCGGTAACAGTGTACTCCATTGAGAAATTGCTGCAAATAGTCTTGTCATTCCATTCCCTATGATGCACCATTCTGCAAAGGATAATTATGTCCACTTAACGACGACTCCGGTCCCCCGGCTGATTACGTCATTGGCTGTGCCGACCATCATCAGCATGCTGGTGACGTCCTTCTACAACATGGCAGATACCTATTTTGTGGGTAAAATAAATACCCAGTCTACGGCTGCCGTAGGTATCGTGTTTTCTGTGATGTCCATTATCCAGGCTGTGGGATTCTTCTTCGGTCATGGTTCGGGGAACTACATCTCCCGTAAGTTGGGGGCGCAGGAAACGGAGAGTGCCGAGAAGATGGCATCCACCGGCTTCTTTTTTGCCTTGTTTATCGGAGCGGCTCTGGCTGTGCTGGGATTGCTGTTCCTTACACCGCTTTCCCTTGCTTTGGGGTCGACGCCTACTATTCTTCCGTATACGGAGCGCTATTTGGGAATCATTCTGCTGGGTACTCCTTTTATGACCGCCTCATTGGTGCTGAATAACCAAATACGTTTTCAAGGTAATGCGGCGTATGCCATGGTGGGGATTGTGAGTGGGGCGGTCATCAACGTGGTGCTCGACCCTATCCTGATTTTTGTATGCGATATGGGCATATCCGGTGCCGCACTTGCCACAGTAGTCAGCCAGATATGTAGTTTCATCCTTTTGCTATATATGGGGCGCAGAGGAGGAAATATACGTATACGTTACAGAAACTTTACGCCTACACTGGCTTTCATCAAGGAAATTATTGGGGGTGGAACTCCGTCACTCACCCGGCAGGGACTGGCAAGCGTGGCAACCATTTTGCTGAACGTGGCGGCCGGTGCATATGGTGACGCAGCTATTGCAGGGATGTCCATTGTGACGCGTATCTCTATGTTTATCAATGCTTTCCTAATTGGTTTCGGGCAAGGCTTCCAACCGGTATGCGGATTCAATTATGGTGCCGGGCTGTATGCCAGAGTGCGCCAAGGATTCTGGTTCTGTGTGAAGGTAGGCTTTTTCTTTTTGCTGGTTTGTGCGGTGGCAGGTATGGGATATGCCGAGGAGATTGTCTCCATCTTCCGCAAGGGAGACCCTGCTGTTGTAGCTACCGGTGCGGCAGCATTGCGCTGGCAGTTCATCACCTATCCGTTGGGTGCATGGATTGTGGTCAGCAACATGATGCTGCAGACTATCCGCAAGCCCGTACGCGCTACGATACTTTCCTCTGCCCGTCAAGGGCTGTTCTTCATCCCCCTCATCTTCATTCTTCCTTATTTCTTAGGACTGAAAGGGGTGGAAATGTGCCAGGCGGCGTCGGACATGCTGACCTTCTTCCTCGCCATTCCATTGACCTGCGGGGTGCTGGCGGAGATGAAGAGGAAGGAGGCGGAACAACTGCAACAGCGGCAATCTTGAAGTTTCTGCGTCCCTATTCAATTTTCACGGGAGCTATCGGTTGCCGCTTCACTTTATCGAGGGGAGCTGCATGGTACTCGATGCGCCCGAAGTCTATCTGTCTCAAATCAATGCTTCTGATTGTACTGTTGTACATGGTGCGATAGTAGATGATACCGTTTGTCATATCTGTGGCCGATGTCCATTGGGTGGCACTTGGAATATTGGCAGGAACCTGGCCGAGGGGAAACTCGATGCCTACGGGTATATCAAAGTTATTCAGTATCTGAAAACATTGGAGAACGGTTTCCTGTGCGGTATTCTGTGGTGGTGTAGAAGTCTGGTAGAAAGCGGCACGGATAAAGCGGGAAGGGGGAGTCACATCTCCCGGAATTCCCAAAAAGCCGCTTCCCGAACCGAAAGGGGCTATAGTCACATTGCCCAGCGATTTGCTTTTGGCACTGCCCGGGTAGAGGTTCACATAATTGTTTAAGTTGGTCATCTGCCAGTCAAAGCCGGGGGAGTTTGTCAATACTCCCAGTTTGTTTTCATAGAAACGGGGCTGTCCGTCGATGAACTCCAATACCAGTTGGCGGCCGGTCTTGTCTGCAATCCGCCAATGTACGGTGGAGGCGCGTGGGTCAATGGCTATGACCGTCACATTTTCAATAGCCTCCTTTACCTCGTCCACAGTAGAAAAGCTTCCCAACAGCCATGATACCAATTGTAAATCGGCTATGCTCGACGCTTTTCGTGTGGGGTCGTACTCCTCATATTTGCCATATCCGGGAAAGTAGAACAGCCCGGCGGAGAGCCCGGCTTCATTCAGACCTTCGGCCACGAACTCCTTTTGCTCCACTGCCAGGCCTACGTAGCCATAGCGTGAGGTGAACTCCATGCCGGACAGACTGCCTCCGGGTGTCAGTGATTGTTGCGAATAACCGCGCGGTACGATGACGTACTGGCTGTTCAGCTCACTGCCTCCCCATTCGATGGTGCGAGCTACGACGTGCGCATTGTCTTTGGCCGTCAGGGTGATACCGGTACATGCCTCTGCTGTTTGAGGGGCGAAGGTGAGGGCTGTCATTGCTGCCAGCAGGATAGGAATTCTTTTTGCCATATTATTCAGTTTATATTGTTGAGTATCTGTTTGTATACTAAACAACTCTGTATGGCAAAATGTTCCCTTACCAGAACCGGTACCCCAGCGTAAAGAATGCGGCGAAGTTCTTGGGAAAATATCCTCCTTCTTCCGAATGACCTATCATCTGGTTTATCTGCTCATTGACTTTTACCAGTCCCACTTGTGTCTCTGCACCGATGATGAATCTTCTGTATTCAAAAGTAAGTCCCAGGGCAATACCTGCATCGAAACGGTTGTTACCCATTTTCCCGTCTACCATACTGCCGAAAGTGTCTATCTTGAACTGGTATCCTCCCTGCATACTGCTGCTGCTATAATCGTAGGTCTCGCCGGAGGTCTTGCCTGCCACGCCTATGGCCGCATAAGGGCCGACGCTCAGCGAGGCATGATAATCCCTGCCCAGATGGAGGCGGGCCGCTATCATGAGGGGGATTTGCAGATACAGTTCATGCATTTTGGCCTTGCCGATGTGGCTTATCTCGTCTTTACCGCCGATGGACACAAACTCCAATGCGGATTGCAGCACCCAGGTCTTGTTGAGGACATATTCTGTACCGACACCAGCTTTGTAAGCTATTTGGGTGTCACTACTGGAGTGTTTTCCATGAAAATGGGAGGTACCGATTCCTGCTTTTGCATGAAAGGACAGCGGGCTTTGTGCCAGACCGGTCAGTACGGTCATTGCCATACAGACGGTAATGATTATCTTCTTCTTCATGAGTAAATTTTTCCGTTTTCGGTTATGAGTAATATTGTTAGTTCGCCATTGGGCAGTAAGGGGGCACAGTGCCGGTGACAGAGCTCAATCAGTGCCTTGCCAAACTTTTCCAGCAGCTCTTCGGGAATGATGTCCCAGAGTTCGCGCGCCAGGTTCATCTGTCCGATGGCGGCAAGTGTTTCTTCGCTGCATCCCGTCTGGCGTGCCAGGTCTTGAATGAATTCCTTATTCATGGTCACTTTCTTGCTGTGGGTATCCAGATTGCCTTCGGCCAGTTTCACGGCCTTTCCCATCATCACGCCGAGGGTGACGTGCGGTACTTGCTCTTCGGCTGCTATTTTCAAGGTTTCGCCGATAAAGTTGCCGTAATGCACGAAAGCCTGGGCGGGGAGGTCGGGATAATACGCCTTGATGAAACGTTCGCTCTTTGCGCCGGAGCTGATGACGATACGAGGGTTCCGGGTTGCCTTTGCCACTTCCATGGACTTCCGGATGGAATTGATGAAGGCTTCCGAGGAGAATGGCTTCACGATGCCGGAGGTCCCGATAATGGAAATGCCTCCTTCGATACCGAGGCGGGGATTGAAGGTGCGTTTGGCTATTTCTTCTCCACCGGGGATGGAGATGGTAATGAGAATAGGATTGGGCTGTTTGGCAATATGGAGGCGTTCAAGCCATAGCTTGACGTTCTTCTTTATCATTTCGCGTGGGGTGTCGTTGATGGCAGAGCTACCGAGCTCAAGTCCCAGACCGGGCATGGTGACGACACCTACGCCTTCGCCGCCGCAGACGATGATGTTGTAGTCGTCCTGGGGAGTGTCTTCCGGCAGCGGGTCGTCTATGCGGAAAGGTATGGCTATATTGGCCACAACTTTCATTCCGTTGGTGATGTCCGGGTCGTCGCCGGCATCCTTGATGACGGTAGCGCTTGTCTCGAACATGCCGTCACCGTTTTCCAGAAGGTCGGAGTGGGGAATATGGTGCTGAGGCTCTACGGGAACCTGGATGGTTTCTCCGTTGGGAAGAACTACCGGAAATTCCGTAGGACGCTTTTTGAAGTAGATATTGAATACATCCCAGGTGGCGGCTACGGCGGCAGCGGCGGCACATGTTCCGGTGGTCAGTCCGCTGCGCAGGGGGAAGAAGTCGGGTAAATGTTTCTCGATTATGCGGCGCAGGCCATGCTCGCCGTTTACACAGATAAACTTGTCGGATGTCTTGGGGCGGCAGATGGCAAAGATGCGTATACCCAGTTGCCGGGCAGCTTCCACCTTTTCGCAGAATCCGCCCGATATCCCGCTTTCTTTGAGGAGGATGGCTTCGGGATGAAGCTGTTTCATCAGGACTTGCTCGTCTTCTCCGGGCGTGTAGTAGTAGAGGTTCTTCTCGGAGAAACCTTGTTCCCGGGCGAGCTTGCGCGAGCTGTCACGGTCGAGGATGCGGAAGTAACAGCAGGCATTCTGCCACAAAGGCTTCAGCTTACCTATGGTCTGTACGCCGGTCAGTGCAAGTAAGATGAAAATCTTTTCTTTCTGTATCTTCTCGATGGCATCGTCATAATCCCTGCACCAGGTGATGTGTTCTTCATCGCGTTTCGGGAAGATACGCTCGAAACGGATGACGGGGATATTCGATTCCACGGAGACTTGTTCCAGAGTCTCATGCAGCTGTGTGGCAAAGGGGTGCGCGGCGTCTATCAGCAGCTTTATGTGATGCTGTGCACAGAATGTTTCTATTTCTATTGCATCCATCGCGCCTTGCAGGCGGATGCCATTATGCAGAAGTACGTCCTGCTCATCCCCTTTGGTAGAATAGTAGAAAGTTTTTCCGGCTTCTTCAAGGGTTTGGATGGCTATGCGTCCTTCGGTGGTTCCGCCAAATATTAATATCATGTTTGAATGTTTATGGGTGATTAATCGTTGATTTATTTCCGGTACAGATGCTTGAACTCGTGTGCATAGAGCCGTGACAGACCTTCACGGTTGCCGATGGCTTCGCCTACGACAATCATGGTTGTCAAGGTGAGGTTATTTTCCTTCACTATTCTGGCAAGGTCTTTGAGTTCCCCCCTGAATATTTGTTCGTCTTTCCATGTCAAGTGGTAGCAGACAGCTACGGGGGTAGTTTCCGGATATTCCTGCAACAGTTCTTCCTGCACCTGCTTCGCAATGCTTGCACTGAGGAAGATGCACATGGTACTTTGTGAGCGTGCCATGAGATGTAGCTTTTCGCGTTCGGGCATGGGCGTACGTCCTTCGCCGCGTGTTAGGATGATGCTTTGCACTTTTTCCGGAATGGTGAACTGCGACTTCAAGGCAGCTGCCGCCGCCTGGAAGGAGGATATGCCGGGGGTGATGTGGTAGCTCATACCGTGCTGGTCAAAGTAGTTCATTTGTTCCTGAATGGCACCATAGATACAAGGGTCACCCGTATGCAGGCGTACGATGAATTTTCCCTTGTCATAGAACTTCTTCATCACTTCAAATTGTTCTTCCAAATCCATGGAAGCGGAGCTGAGTACGGTAGCCCCGGCCTTGGCACAGAGAGTCAGCTCCCTGGGAACGAGACTGCCGGCATACAGAATGAGGTCGGCGCGTTCCAGCATTTGGCGTCCGCGTACGGAAACCAGGTCCGGGTCGCCCGGGCCGGCACCCACTATTTCGATGTGGCCCTGGCGCACAGTTCTTATGTCAAGGGCGGCGGCCACGGTATAGTTCTCTCCTTTCTTCTTGGGCACCAGCAGCCGGGAGTTGTTTGCACTCAGTAAGGCGGCGGCTTCGCTGACGCTGGGGGTACCCATGTGCTTCATGACGGTTTTGCTGGGATGGGGCACCTCTATCTCTGTCAGTTCCTCGGCTGTATAGAAGTAGACCGGGAACTTCTTTTGGAGCGCTTTCACTACCGGTTCGTCACTTTTGGCTTTAATCGTGGAGATGGAGGCGATGCTTTGGGGCATGATGCCGTATTCCTTCAGTGTGTTCATAATCTCTTTCTCCACTTTCCGCACGGGACCTGCCAGCCGGGCAAGGCCGATGCCGAGGTGTACGACACAGGGCACGTAGCATATCATAGGCATTTCCGGGAAGTTGGGGACTTGGGGAGATACGCACAGAATCAGTTTGAAGCGTGAAGGTTTAATGTCCTGCACCCGGTAGAATACTTCTACATGAGGCGGCAGGTGCGCCTCCATCCAGTCCGTGCCTTCATTGCGCACCGTGAGCAGCAGGGCGGTGGGCTTGCCGGAAACGAAGAGGCTGATATGCTCGTTCATGCATACTCTTTTTTTCTCTTCGGGCGTCTTGGCAAGTTCTGCCAACAGGAGGGTGGAGGGCTCGGCGTTGATGACCGGAAACCACCCGAAACGTTGGGGCAGGGTATCGAGTCCCCATAGACCGGTGCAGTCGCTTTGCGTGGTGACTACCGGTTCGGCCCCGAGGATATTCGCTACCTGGTGGGTCAGTTCGTTGGCTCCTCCGATGTGTCCGGAAAGTACGGAGATGGCAAATTTACCGGTACTGTCCACGCAAACCACGGCAGGGTCGGTATATTTGTTCTTCACGCAAGGAGCGATGGTGCGGACACAGATTCCCATGGCGCCAATGAAGACAAAGGCATCATAGCGGTTGAAGTTTTCCGCTGTGAATTTGCCGGCGGATTCTATATGTGTGCATCCCTCTTCGTGCCTGAGGGTGAAGATTTCGGAGTCGGGAAGTTCGTTGAGTAGTGATTGGGCTATGCTCAAACCGGCTTCGGAGATTAGAATAATAGCTGTTTTCATAATGGGTATGTTTAAGAAAGCGTGGCTTTCATAATTTCAATGGGGTTATATTCGTTCAAGGCGATATGGGTGGAAGGGTGGAGCACCATTCCGTTCCGCTCGATTCCTCGGCAGAACGCCTCCTTGCTTTCTGCCGATACGGAGTTGAAGACGATGCAGCCTTCGGGGTGCAGCACTTGTTTCACTTTCTCTATCATTTCCTCCAGATGTCCGCCGTGTCCACCGATGAAGACGGCATCGGGGCGGGCAAAGGGAGTGAGGTCGGTGTGCAGGAAATCTCCGGTTACCGCCGTAATGCCCGGTGCGCCGAAGCGGCGGGAGTTGGTGTCCATCAGCTCTTTTCCTTCGGGGCGTATCTCGAAGGAGATGACGGCGAGATGGGGGAATTGCAGGCGGGCTTCGATGGAGACGGAACCGGTACAGAAACCGATGTCCCAGAAGACGCGGCGGCGGTTCAGTTCCAATGCCTGCAGGGTGAGCAGGCGGATGGGAGCCTTGGTTATCATGCGGGCGCGTCCGTCAAGATGTGCAAACTCTTCATCGGGGATGCCGAAGGGACGGACTGGAAAGTCCGGGGCTTGTACGCTGCCGTGCAGGGAGTTTGTGCGGCATTGTCCGGGATGGCTGTCCAGCAGCAGGCAGTTGGGATGTTCGAAGTCGCCGGCAACCGCTTCCCGGGGTGTCATCCGGCGTATGCGTTCCTTTTCGGGATTGCCGAGATGCTCGCCGATGTATAGTGTGTAGTGGGAGTACCCGTATTCCAGCATGCGGGCGGCAATGGTGGCCGGGGTATGTTCGCGGTCGGTGAGGATGCCTATTTTGGGGGCACGCTCTATGAGGGCACGGTCGAACTCCTGCCAGGGACGTCCTGTCAGGGAGACGGTGCGCATGTCGTCATACGGCATGACGAGGCGGTGTGCCAATGTCTGCAAGGAATTGAAAGCGGGATAGAGCAGAATGTCTGCCCCGGGAAGCTTGCGCTTTATGGTATTGGCAAAACCGAAGAACAACGGGTCGCCGGAAGCGAATACAATGATGGAGTCGTCCGTCGCCGTCTCTTCGAAGCGGGCAAATATTTCTTCATAACGGGAAAAGACGCGGTCCAGCGGTACGGTGATGGAAATCCATTCGGCCCCGGCAGGCAGCAGAGGACCGACAATCTCCTTATGCCGTATGCCACCGGAGAAAACCTTCCCCTTCCGTATCTGCGCCAGTGCTTCCGGTGGAAAGAAGGGGGAACGGTTGTCATCCATTCCTATGATTATAAATCTGTGTTTCATTCAACGGGTAATCTTATGAAAATATCAAGTAATGTAAAGGGGCATAACAAGTAATGTTATCGGTCGTAACAAGTAATGTTATGGAATGTCTTTTTTCACTTACACATCCCTGCCCGGGCGCAACTGCTCCGCATCGTTGTAGCACAACACGGAGTTCACCAGCGTGGCAGCCAAGTTGCTGCCTCCCTTACGTCCTTCTACGATAATCTTGGGTATTTCCGTAAAGGGTTTCACCATGTGTTTGGACTCTTGCACATGCACAAAGCCTACCGGTGCGGCAACAATGCCCGCCGGATGTGCCTTGCCCTTACGTATCAGGTCGCAGAGTTCCATAAGTGCCGTAGGTGCATTGCCGAATACAAAGAAAGCATCGGGATGCTCCTCCACAGCCAGGCGGATGCCTGCCTGGGTACGGGTGATGCCTTTCTCTGCAGCCATCGTCGCTGTGCGCAGGTCGCCAAGGTAACATTTCACCTCTACGCCCAGCCGCTGCAAAGCTCCTTTGCGGATACCGCTGGCTGCCATCGTGACGTCTGTGACAATCGTCTTGATTCCGCCTTTCTCGATGGCTTGATACAAGGAAGCCACGGCACCTTCGTCCGTATGCAGCAGATGCTCCATTTCAAAATCGGCGGTGGTATGTATGGCATGGAGTAAAGCCCATTTATGGTCGAGGGGAATATGCTTGTTCTTCAGTTCCTTTTCGATGGTACGGAAACTGCGAATCATGATGTCTTGCCCGATGCCCGTGGCTTCGGTATTCGTGTCCCGGTAATAGCCGCGCGGAGTGATGAAGGCTCCGTTCCATTCGTAGGACTGTGAGTTGCCTATCAATACGACTGTAAACATATCCACCTCTTCGGGATTGAAATCTCCCAGCGTGGTGATGTGTACCGCTTGTTCCGGGCGTCCTGCCTGGCGCACATATCCCACGGGCGTTTCCGGTGAGCGTCCTTCCTGCAGAAAGAGTTCTTTCAAGCGGTAAAGCTGCCAGTAGCGTCCTTCACTTTTGGGGTTGTAGACTGCCGTCACGAAGTCGGCGGCAGCGGCTGCGATGATACGCCTTTCAATACGCTCCCAGGGAGTCATCAGGTCTGAAAGGGAGATGACACAGAAGTCATGTCCTACGGGAGCTCCCAGCAGTGAGGCTGCCTTTTGGAAAGCGCTGATGCCCGGCAGCGAAACGATTTCCACGTCGCTGTTCCTTTCCCGCTTCATCTCGTAGACAAGCGGCGTCATACCATAAATGCCCGCATCCCCGGAACTGATGACGCAGACCGTCTTTCCCTGCTCCGCCAGCTCGAAAGCCTGCTCGGCACGGGCGCGCTCACGCTTCATGCCGGTATCTATGCATGCTGTTGAGGGGTGGAGATAAGGGGTTACAAATTGGAAATAGTACTTATATCCCACCACTACATCTGATTCTTGCAAAGCGGAAATTACGGCGGGAGTTATATCCGATTCATTGCCCGGTCCGATGCCGGCAACAATTATTTTGGGGTGTTTCATATCCATATGTTCTATTGGCATACAAAGATAGAACTTATATTTGATGAAACCGAAAAAACTCTGTGTTAATCCGCGTAATCTGTGGTGAATCCTTATTGTCTAAACCTGTAAGTGCCGGTATTCGCTCGGAGTATAGCCTACGTTCTTCTTGAACACGCGGTTGAAGTGCTGCGAATACTGGTATCCCAGCTCATAGGCAATCTGGCTGACCGTCTTCCCGCTTCCTATAATCATTTCTTTGGCCAGGTCGATGATTTTGTTCTGGATATATTCCTGCGCCGTCTTTCCGGTTTCCTTCTTCACCAAATCTCCGAAATAGTTGGAGGAGAGGAACACTTTGTCTGCGAAGTATTTCACGGAAGGCAGTCCTTCGGTCTGCGGTTTGTCGCTCTGGAAATAGTCGTCTATCAGTGCTTCAAATTTCATCAGGATGTCTTTGTTGGCTGCCGAGCGGGTGATGAACTGGCGTTCGTAGAAACGCATGCAGTAGTCCAGCAGTAGCTCGATGTTGCGTGCAATCAGACCCTTGCTGTGCTTGTCGATGGGGCGTTGGATTTCCATCTTAATCTTCTTCAGACAGTCGAGGAAGATTTCTTTCTCGTCTTCGGACAAATGCAGTGCCTCGGTAGAGGAATAGGAAAAGAAGGAATACTGCTTTATTCCCTGTCCCAGCGAGGTGCCTTTTATCAAGTCGGGGTGGAACAGCAGGCCGGAGGCGCTGGGCTGCATACCTTCCAGCATGTTGACCTCGGTCACCTGGCCCGGGGCGAAGCTGGTTAC
>ERZ827037.1719-NODE-1719-length-21871-cov-11.526586_pt1 | contig 21871 bp, 12 predicted proteins | sample MGYA00519924_ERZ827037 | MGnify/ENA primary metagenome ERZ827037 (study PRJEB31778, sample SAMEA3449250) | human gut metagenome | biome: human gut; feature: human-associated habitat; material: faeces | place: United Kingdom | collected 2010/2012 ...
TTCGTAAACTTGGGTAAGATTTGAGAGATATTGTTTGGAGAGGACTTAGAATTCATCTCCTTTGTCTCTCTTGCGAGAGAAAGATCAGCGTACTATCACCTTTTCGACCTTGACCGTGCCGTCCTTGCCTTCGGCATGGACAACATAGACACCGGCCGGCAGGTTGAAGGTGTACTGGGGCGTATTCAAGTTCACGTAGTTTTTGACCATCGCGCCGCTGAGGGAGTAAACTTTGATGTTACGGACTTCTTGGGTGGACGAGACAATCACCTTGCCACTTTGCACCGAATAGATCGCGATCGCATTATCCCCCACACTTCCGATAGCGGAACTGCGCAGATAGTAGCGTCCATGACTTTCGCCGGAGATTTCCAGCGTATGGCTATCCCCTTCCAGCAGTGTGCTCTTGCGTGTATAAGCATCATACAGATAGAGCGGCTCAGCCAATTGGGCCATCCCTTCGATCATCACGGTCACATCTCCCTTGCGGCTATTGTAAACTCCTACCGGGATATTGTCGATACTCCGCAGGGCATTCACCTGTGCGGCGCGGTTGCCGGCAACGGAATAGACCATAGGTGCATCTAGTTCGGAGTCAAGAAGGACGACGGCGTCTTCCGATTCTTTATAATTATTGTCAGCTTTATCAGACGTTATCAATCTCGCCACACTTCTCACGTCACCTCTTTCAGCAGTCAAGGTGATAATCGGATTGACAGCTGAAGCGGATTTGGTTGATGGGCCTTTTTCGGACTTCTTGGTAGTAATCATCATTTCAGGAGTAAAGATGACAGTACTATTTGCAGCATTCAACTCTCCATCCAACTCCACAAAGAAAGCTTGCATCGGTTCAACGATTCCATTTTCACCTTCTCCACCCTCGAATCCGACATCAGGAGTACCGACTACTGTTGCACTCGTAGCACCATCTTTTAACACCCAATATTTTTTTACCAATTTGCCTTGTCCTGCTTCTTGATTTCCATTTTTCTCGAAGAATCTTTCCATATCCAAATTGCTCATAAACGGGTTGCCGATCAAGAAATGTTTGCCATCTCCATATACTTCATTCAAGTTTAAAGTAAACCCTAATTCTCCATCATTATTCTCCATATTAACCAGTTTTCCTGAGTTCGTTTTGGAAAGTTCGGCCCTTAAAGCAGTAGACTTTGTTTCATACTTATATTCACTAACCGCATCAGCCTTTGGTAAACGGACCAAAGCGCTTCCGCCACCCGTTACATCTTCCACACTAAGATAAAAACCCTTACCTATTTTATAAGGAACATTCACATCATTATATTCAATACTCCAATTGGATTGAACGGCATCTACCGACTGTGGAGACGCTCCATCCGGAGTTGTATAATATGTTACTGCCTCATTCCATGCTTTCTGATAGAAAGCCGGATTCCAACGGCTATAAGTACCATTAGTATAATTAATCGGGGCAAATGCCTCAGTTTCCTGTCTGCCAGATGTCGGTGCATAAATATCACCGGCGTACACATCCTGTAAGGGAGAGGTCATCCAACGTTTTCCTTTATCGGGAATTTCAAATTCCACCCAGGCCTTACTATAATCCAAACGATGTTGATTCACCAATTTAGCTTTCGGTTTGAAGTAGATTTCGCTTACTTTATTGATATAGTAAGGTTTCACTTTTAAGTTTCCTTCTTGATCCTTATCGACAGCCAGATCGTATTGGATGTTCTCGGTTGCTTTGCCATTAGTAGTAATAGATAAGAAACCGTCTCCATCCTCATTTGGTTCCTCCAATACCAATTCTCCACTACTACCTCTCTTATTCGGATCGATCGTGATCTTTGTGAAGTACAGAGGAGCAAAGGCATTTTCTATCGGGTCGGAACCGTTGGCATCAGTGTTCTCTCCATTGCTACCCATATACAGTTCCTTTTCTGTCGATTGGTTCCAATTGTTATCGTTGTACCAAACGGCATCCGCATCACCTTTCCAGGTCAGGTATTCGGGGACGACTTTGATTTCCACACTTAACAAACCATCACATTCCGAACTCGCAACTTCGTCTGTATCTTTGTTTCTCTGCACAAACGGGACAAGCAAATGGAAAATGCCACCTTCTTTAAAATATTGCTTAGCATCCGCATTCCATTTCAGTTTTAATGTGTTCGGACTATTATCTTTACCCACTTCCAGACTTTCAAGCGTTCCTATTTCCGGATAATCCAAGTCTAAACTATCCAGGTGTACAGACGCACTTCCTGCTGCCGGCGCACCTAAATAATATGTTTTGTTATCAACAATCTTTATATTATCTGTTCTAAGAGGAATTGTCAGTTCTTGTTTATCATCCAAATGCATTAACCCCAAACGCAAAGGAGCACCTCCTACAAATGTTTCCGGATATGTTACAGCAGACATTCCCGGATATAATTCCGGAATTGCACTTTCAGCCAAATCAAAATCGACAGTAGCTTCATTCGTGCAATACAAGATCGCAAATCCACCATCTGTCGTCAGACCGGTTTTAATATAAGGCATCGCGACAATCTGCTCTCCGTTCACTTTTAAAAGGAAATCCTCTTTCGGCTTTGTATAAGTCGCTAAAAGTCCTGCTTCAAGCAAATCTTTCAATGTAGTTGCTATCGCTTCTTTTTCAGTTACCTCTAAACTAGAATTACTCCAATTATCAATATCCGATACCGTGATAGATTCCACGCTTGTATTTTCTCCTCTGAACATCTCTATAGCTTGCTTCAATGACATTCCTGTATTACCAATCTTTATCTTGTCATATTCCTCCTTTGTGTCCAGATACCAATCAAAGAAATAGTCGTTTGTATTAATCTCAACAGGCTCAAGCGTATTTTCATTAAATCCGTTCAAAACCACATTCAACTTTCTCAATGCCCCAGCGCATAATGCCACTTCCGGCATCGGTGTTTCCGTATCGACCTGTATATTCATGGCACCTTTTACGGTAAAAGGAGAAAGCAATGCACAACTTTCCGTTGGTTTTGCAGAACTTCCCGGCGCTGATACCTCCAGTGCACTGAACATCATAACATGATATTTACCAGTAGCTTGTTTTCCCGTATTTACAAGATTGCCATTTTGGTCTATTTCTTTCAAGTACTCTCCTTCATATTTCAAATGCGTATTAGTTACATCTATGCTGCTTAAGTAAATTGTATTGCTTTTTCTCCAAGGGCAACGGATACGCGGTATTTGCAACTTGTTGTAAAGTTGGATAATTGCAGCTTGATATTCCGCATCAGTAATATTACTATCAACATCACCTATTTGGATCTCTGCCCCCGGATTATCTTCATTATAATCCCTCACAGCTTGGATATTTAAAGCCCTTTCAGCTTGCATGGCTACCGCCGAATCAGTTGGGATCAAGTTTAGATTAGTGGAAAGTGCCACACGGATAGCAAAATAGGCTCCTGCCGCCGTAACATTTTCATTATCCACAGCCTCTTGATTTATAACCACCCAATGATACCCACCTCCTGTCGGAACACCGGAACCTTTAAAATCAGTAACATCATCCTGACCGGGTAACGGATCCCCATTACTATCCACTTTCAGATTTTCAACAAAACTGAAATAGACATTACCTACGGTCGTCAAGTCCTTTCCATAATCACCACCCAGATTTAAATTTTTCAATCCATAACGATATTTTTTCAAATTGGGATTTTCATTTACCAAATCGATACCCGGCACATCCTCATTTTCCGTCCAGCCCATGTTTTCAAGCAACTCTTTGAAGTTAGATTGAACCAGCAAAGTCGATGTCTCGCATTCATTCTTACGATTCACTTCTATATCGGGCAAGGAACGCCAGATCTGAATATCGTCGATACCATAATCCGCACCATTGGATGAAGGCGTATTGTTGGCTATTTCCAAAATATAATCATCGCCTTCATCCGCTTCCGTTATGGAGAACTGGAAAAAGACTTGTTTCCATTGAGCCGTATTACCACTCGTTGCACGCCCGACTTTTCCGGAATAGAATTTAGAAAGAATGATTTCTTTTTCCTCACTACTCGTTCCATCTTTATGTAACCGCTTGAAAGTAAATCCGACATCAGCTTTTTCGGCACCCTCACTATACACCATATCACAAATCCATGCGCTAACAATCAATGTCGTGTACCGGCAAAGCTGCCCGACATTAATTTTAGTAATCACACCCGGATCATCCGTTGCGTCCAAATATAGGAAACTCCCATAACTGTTGCCACTTTTTTCTTTCAGGCGGTCCACCATTTGTATATTTTGGTAGCTGCCATTCGTCATAAAGAAGTCATTATAATCTTGATCCGTTGTAGACACATCTGATACATTCAGCGATCGATAAAAAGCATACTCGCCACGACCGGCAGAACGACGCTGATTTTTTCTGTGTTGATTATCGCCGGGATTTGCAAACGCATAGTAAGACTGGATATCATCTCTTGTTTCTGTCAGATAATTATTTTGCCAATTCAAAGCTGTTTCTATAGACTCATCAAAAGAAATCTCTTTTACCAATTTATATCTCAACCCCTCTTCCTTCAAGTATTCTTCCGAGCGCTCTTGGTAATGCTCAGGGTCACTTTGAACCTTAGCTGCCAGTTCTAATTGCGTCAAAGCCTCTGAATAGGGTTCCAAATATACGGTCAAGAATGAAACCGGATGCCAAGAAGCAGTAGCTTCCGGAGCATTCGTTGTGCTCGTGCCATAAGCGACCTCTGCTGTCAGATAGTAAGTGTATCGTTTATCAAGGTCAGTAAAATTAAATGTGTAGTTATTTACATTTGAATTATATTTGTAAATTTCACTTCCACTGATAAAGTCTCCTTTTTCATCATACGCCTTCCAACGGACCCAGTTGGGAGCTATAATCCCATTAGGTCCTCTAGGCACATAATAGTTTGCCAAAGGTTCAGCCAAGCGGTAATTCGTACCCGCCTCGATCGGGGTATGAATTTCGTAGCTTTCCAAGAACATGTTTTTGAACGTAACCATCTTTTCCGGTTTATCCAAAGGAATTTTAGACTCTGTCAATTCAGCTGAAGTCCTGGCGTCATCAATCACATGTATCTCATAAACAGTTTTTACAGCTATATCGGGAGTTTTAATACTATTAGTACCTCCTTGTGATGCGTTATTATTAGCACTCGCTTCACAAACAAGATAATAGACCATATCCTTCGGTGCATCATTCGGAACCGTATAAATCACCGTACTTGCTCCGACAGGAGAACTATCTACCGTTGTCTCGAAATTTTCACTTACGGTTGTCCATGCAGAATATTCATAATTAGTATTAAAAGCAACCCAATCTCCACCACCGGAAGAACGAGGTTGCCATCTAAGACATAATTTCAAATGATAACCGTCCTCTGTGTGCTTTGTTGTTTCGCCTCTCAACCAAGCCAATCCATTGCCGAAACGAAAACCTGTTTCGTTATCTCCATTCCACTTTGCAGACCACTCCAAATTTGCAGGGGCAGATGCAGAGTCTCCGTTTTCATCCGTAATATACCAACGTAAAAAACCATCCAAGTTTTCAGATCCTCCGGCATCTTGGAATTTGATACTTTTTGGTTCGCCTGCGTGAGCATAAATCACTCTTGTTGCCTTTCCGTGTATACTCTCATCAGATGTATTTTGTAATGTAATGTTTTGCGGTTCGGTATAATTTAAACCTCTAGGCCATTTTGTATTAAAGCTATAAGTGATATTAGCCAAATCCCATTCGATATCAATGATCCAAGCAGAATCTTTTCCTGCTCCTGTATCATACTCTTCGTAACGTTGTTTCCCAGTAGAATACCATTCGTCGACTGGAATGTTAGCAACACCATAATCATTTTCTATTGTACTACCTCCACTAGTTTTTGAAAAGGCTGTAATAAAATTTTTTACCGCAGTATCAGAGGGATCAGCAGGCTTTTCAGGTCTTCTTTGCTGGCCCTGTCCCCAGACATCCCCAACTCCCAATGCGCCAAGCACGGTGACAAGGAGCATCAGTTTGCATGTATTATATAATGTATAGTGTTTCATAATCAATTACCTCCTTCCTGTGTTTGAACATTCTTATTTCTAATAACAATCGTATAGGGAACGACTAAAATTTTTGTTACTCCATCAGTCGTTGTACCTTCGATAACTAAGTTCAGGCGAATGGTGGCCTCAGCCGATTTTGCAAGTTCCTGGGTCGTGACGGTAAAAGAACCGCTTTTGCCATCCGCTCCTGCTTTCAATGTGTAAGCGACAGCATCTTGATCGGTCAGCCAAGGGGCTGCATCATGATTCGTCGGCACATTGATCAACAGATCAGACGCATTATCTCCCTCTTTCAATACGGCACTTGTAAACGGATGTTGGTTGGTGCTCCCTTCCCATCTATCACCACTTATATAATGCTTTATCGTTGCATTGTTCAATGAAGAAACCTCATCTAAGCGATACGAAACCTCGATATCCCCTCCATGATCCTGTGTCCAATAGGTTGCAAAAGGTATTGTAAGTCCGGCAGGGATAGTAATCGAAGTCGGGAGTCCGCCGATCGGCATATGTTTCATATCGAAAGAAATCGTTGTTTTAATATTGGACAATTGCAACGGTATTTTCAGCCAGTCGTTACGGCGGATGAAGCTGAAATCGGTCGGCTTCGGCTGATTGTCTTTATCCTTGACATCGGCTGTTATTTGTAAACTATTCAATCCTGAAATAGCCGAGAAGTCTGTTTCATTTGCATAAAACGTATATGTTTTGCTATTGTCGCCATCCCCCGTACCCAATGTGACAGATTCGCCCTCTGGTATAAGATTTTTAGACGTATAATCAGTTGTTGTGGTGCTCGGGAAAGACGGTTGATAAGTCTCCTGCATATCCTCATTCAATAAATTCCGAGTGCTCCCTTCCGCGTCATAGGGGAACAAATAAATATCACCTGCCGTACGGAACTTATCCAATACCAAACTATTGATTGTAGCTTCACTGCCGGTAGCATTTGTGACTTCCACACTTACTTTCCCTAACAGGCGGATCAGTGGAATCGACACATTGTTCAGTCCTTCATCCTGAATTGTATATGTATAACCGTAACTGCTCATCGGGATACGCGCAGAAGCACTTGCATCTGCTGCCGGTATTGCATAATCAGACATATCTTTCAAAGAAACGGCTTTTTTCAAGTCTAACACATCGCCTTCTGCCAAGTTGCTGATATAATCAGCTCCGGTACCTAAATCATCCAAATTGGCAAAAGCATAGAAAGTATATGTTTCATTGATGATTAAATCCAATTCAACATTCGTTTCCGAATCAGGGTTCGGGTTAGTTGAAGCCTGTCCTCCCGTCTTATCGGAAACAACCCGGTCAACCTTCCCGTCTTTCAGAACAACGATCCACCAATGTTTGATATAACGTTCATGAATATCATCTTCCTCAACACTCGGCTCAACCGTTTCCGCCTTCGTATAACTCGGCCTCGCATTGTCCGCGCTCCCCAGCGTGATCGTCAGTTTGGCGTACTTCGTTTCGGGGATGTCGGGGGTGCTGCCGCTTTCGTCGGAGCAGGCGGGGAGCAGAAAGAGCAAGAGCAGTAGTGAGGGCACTACTGCTTTTGCGGTTTTATATAGTTTGTTCTTCATATTTTTCTGTTTTTGTAAGTTCACCTTTTTGTTGTTCACCTTTGTAGTTCACTTTTTACAGGTCGGCATCGTTGATGCGGATCACCCAGTTTTTGACCTGGACCTTCAGGCAGGTGTAATTCACGATCGGGATGTCGGGATCGGGGATGACCGGATCGGGGTCGGGATCAGGATCGGGCGTAGGTTCAGGATCCGGATCGGGGTCCGGGTCGGGATCGGGTTTCGGGTCGGGACAATCCGGGCAGTAGGTCGGGGTCAGGAAGAAGACGATGGAGTATTCGTCCTGACGGTCGAGGTATTCCTGCGCGCTGATGTCATGGCCCTCCATCTGGGTGAGGAGGAGGTAGTTGTTGAGGTTGATGTTGAGGACGTCCTTTTCCCAATTCTTGTGGCGCACGATGAGGCGGTAGTTTTCGCCCGCCATCAGGCGCATGGTGTTCATCTCGGCAACGGCGACGGTTTGCATGGCGGGTTTACCCATCAGGCTGTCGCCTTCGGCGATGTTGACGTTTTCGGTAAAGTAAGGGAGGTAGGTGATCACGGGATCGTCGAGAAGGCTGTTGTCATGGTCCATATAGCCATTGTCGGCCTTGATCTCGAAGGTGAAGTCGCGCACGTCCATGCAGTTGCCGTCGGTGTCCTGGAGGACGAAGCGCAGCTTGTTGGTGTTCTTGGCGAGCGAGACGTATTTATCTTCGTGCGTGTTGCGGGTGACGACCAGGGTGTCGAGGCTGTGCCAAAGGGGAGTCAGCTCGCCCGGTTGCGTCGCGTCGGCCTCCCGCAGGGTGCGGAGGCGGAGTTCCTGGAGGGTGGTCGTTCCGGCTACGGGTGCGGGTCCGTCATAGGATTGCTCGTCGAGGCCGGCCCAGGTCACGGCATAATAGGTGCCCGGTTCGAGGTCCAGCTTGATGTTGTTGGCTTTCAGCTCTGCGCCTTCGATGTCGCGCCGCATGATGTAATTACCCTTGTTGTCGCAGATAAACAATGTGGCCTGATCGACCTCATGCTGGAAAGCATCGGCAAATTTCATATTATAATCGTAGACGAAGTGCAGCCGATATTCGCACGGTTGGAGCGAATCGTCGGAAAAGTAATCGCAAGCGGTCATCCCGGCCAGCATCATCGCACCGATTGTTCTTGTAAATATTGTTGATATATTTCTCATATTCAGTTTATACTTTTTTTGTTTTCTGCCAAGGATAACTTGGTATAGAAATCAGACTACAGATGCCCCCGGCCCTGCCTTCTCTCTCTGGCCGAAGCCGGGGCTTCTGTTTGAAGTTCCCCTTGGGTGCCGACGGGTTTGAACCGCCGGCGACCGCATGGGGTTTTATATATATAAGTTGGAATGGGATCAGAGGATGATGCCGCCGTTGTTGCGGACTACCCAGTTCTTGACATGGATATTGACAACCATTCTTGCATCGCCATCTTCGTCCGGATCTTCAGGATCTGGAACATCCGATCCGGAGAGTCCTAACTGGCTTATCTGTGACACTGTCAGATCATAGATGTTGTTACGGACTATTCCAAATTCCATAACGCCCATTTCAGCAGGTTTGCCATTGTTTGCATGGCGGATCCAATAGGGATAATAGCATGTGCCAAATGCGTATTCACGAACGTTCGTCTTGTTAAATGCAGTATTTTCTTGAAATTTTTCAAAAGAATCAGCTTCTTCAAAAGCTGTTTTGCTCATACTAGCATCCTCTATGACCTTTTTCAAATAATCGATATATCCAAACTCATCCTTCACATTGAAAACTTTACTTTTCTGAAAATTTTCAAATGTTATATCCTTAATATTGGAGGAGTTGAATTTAGAAATTGTCAAGTCTCCAGGTTGTAGTGCCTCACCCAATGCCGCATTCAAAAATTCAGCTAAAATAGCTTCATAGTTTTCATAAATTGTCTGATTGTATACGTAGAAAGTTTTCCCTTGGGGTAATGTGGTAGCATTAGGAGTTACCATAGTACTAGCTGCCCCTTGGGTGCCGCCACTTACATACACTACCGGAACAGATCCTGTATTATCGCCATCAGTAACAGCTGTCCACTCATTAGGATAATATATAGCCCGGAACAATGCACCTGTTGAATATCCATTCAAAGAGTTGTCAGCTGATGTTGTATTTTCCATCGTGTAGCAAAGAAGCAATGGGGATGTTCTTTCAGCGTTGTTATTCAATTTGACTTGGCTATATTCTGTTGGAGTAGTCACCGTATGTTGCATCCACAAACCATTATAACTATCTCCTGTAAAAGGATTGGCATAGTTCAAAGAGACCTCTCCATATTTTATATTAGAATAATTCTTAACATCGCCTAATTTTTTTAAGGTTGTCCAAGGATCAATTACATAGTTTGTGGCATCTCCTCCAGCTAAAGGAAGTTCATCTCCCAAATATGTGATATCACCATCTATATCAGAATCAGCTGTCGCACGTTTCAACAGATAAGAACCACTTGTCAACTGATTTACAACAAGTGCATGCTCCAATACGACACGATCACCACCTAAACCATACACAAAATTACCTAAATGTCTGTTGCCAGAAGATTCAGTTGAGGGCGCCTCTTCGTTAATACGAACTTTGGCAGCCAAACGTTCAACGAAAACTTCAGCCTCCGGTGGATTACTTTCATTAGCGCCAGCCTCAAGTGTGATCGTTGTTGGTATATTCTTCCAAGTTGTAGCATGTGTCGACATTACAAAGCCATCATCAGCTGTCTTGTATGTTGTCTGCAAATAATCTGCCAACTGGTCGCCTTTTGTAATCGTAGACTGCTTTCCATTTATTGCCTCTAACAAGTCGTTGTCTTCTCCCAAGTTTGTTACAGCTATAATACCAAAAGTCTCTCCGTCCCACTCTCCGGCCTGGTCAGTAAAAGACAGTTTTACTGTAGCCTTCCAATCATGTTTATCAACTGTGCCACTTGTCATTCCGCCTGTATTTTCTGCCCAACCGGCAGCGATAATATCGTTGTCCGCACCGACAAAATTATAATCGTCGCCAGGTTGGCCACTAGCCTTATACAAAATAACCGTAACATCCTTTACTTTTGATTCCTCAGGAGAACCATTCTCGTCTCCATCACCCTCTTCGCCGCCAGTCGGATTGGCGCGAGTCGTAATTTCAGAATTAACAATAACCTTCATATAGGCAGACTGCCCCTGAAGCTCATTGTCATTTCCTCCTTTGTTCGGATTATCCATGTCGTCCGAACAGGACACCGCCGCGCAAGCGAAGGCGAGTGCCCATAAAGTACTTTTCATTTTCATTTCTGTTTGTTTTTAGAATTAGTAAAAAAGATTGTTTATTAAATTGATTTTCTTATTCTCTCATCTGCTTGATCATCTCCAAGTTGGCAGCTGCGGCTTCCGCCACTTCCGGCTTCCCGGCGAGGCGGCTGAGGGCCGTTTCGGCTTCGTCCCACTTGTCTTCGAGCATCAGGAGGATCGCTTCGGCAAGCTCCTTCTGCGGGGAGGGGGCTGCTTTGGCGAGGTAGCGGCGGGCCTTGTCGGCCTGGCGGTTTTGCAGGGCGATGTTGGCGGCGTTGAGGTTCGAGACAGAGTCGTCGGGATACATGCGGACGGCGATCTCGAACACCTCCTTATATTCGTCGCTTCCGGCCGGGTAGCTGAGCGCGACGCGGTGCATCTCTTCGAGGCTCAGTTGCGAAGGGTCGCGGTAGATGATGTCGCGGGCTTCTTCGAGGGTGAAGTTGCGGATGTTGTATTCCACCACATAGTCCGAACGGCGCAGGGCGGGATAGATATCGGCCAGTATCTGCCGGTAGGCAGGCAGTTGCTTCAGTTTCCATTCGCGAGCGTCGGGGTCGGCGGGCTCGCCGGCACGGATGATGGCGAGGGCCTCTTCACGGCCTTCGATGTCGGAGGCGGCGAGGCGCGTTTCCAGTCCTTGCCAGTCTTCCGGCTCGGAGGCGACGTCGCAGGGCACGCCGCTGAAATCATACAACTCCTTTACGTAGCCGAGCAAGGCTTCGGCACGTCCTTCCGCCAGGCGTTCGTTGTTGGTGTAGGCGCCTTCGGGCGAAGCGAAGCCTTTGATGGAAACGTGGGTGATGGTCGCGTTCTTATTGTTTTCGACAGCTTCGATCGTGCTGCGAATGGCGGCCAGTTCGCCGGGGTTCTTGCGGTAGTCGGGGCGGATCACGATGCTGTTTACAGGGAAATCCAGGTAGGCTTGCCCGTTCAAGGCACGCCGTTTCACCTCTTCGGCGGCAGGGGCCAGGAAGGCGGGCACCGGTTTCATTTCGGGCGCTTTCAAATTGACGGCAAAGAGATGGGATTTGTCATTCTGGAGCGCCTTCCACCCGCAACCGCAGAGATCGGTCACCATCGACACATCCGCCCGATTCATCCACGCGCGGTAAGGGATTTTCACCAGGTAGTCCACCTTCTGCTCCGTATTGTTCTTGCGCCGCACCACCACTTCGCCGGGCTGCACGAGGGCGGCCCCGTCGCGGCGTTCGTAGGCGATCTGGCGCGTGCGTCCGTTCACCACCACCGGTGGCAAGACCAGCAGGCTGTCGCCTTTTTCGAGCAGGGGCGTGCAGACCACCGTGCGGTTGCGCCCCAATTCCATATTACTGATGTCGACGCGCATATTCACGACCAGGTCGGAACCGGAACGCTGCACGGACTGCCGTTCGACCGTGACGGGCGACTGCGCATTGAGGGCCGAGGCTGCGCACAACCCCATCAGCATACTGCCTATAGTCTTTTTCATCATACGTTTCATACGTTTACTGTTAGAATAGATAAATGAAGTTCAATGCGGCCTGCGTGGGACCGAAATAGTTTTTGTGGCGGCCCGTCTCGCGGTTGCCGCAGTCGGTACAGGGATAGCGATCGTATTCAAAGTAGATATACCCTACCCCGACGGTCGCCTCCATGCTCCAGTGCTTCGAGAGCATCCACTGGTAGCCGTAGCTCAGGCCTACGCCGGCGCCCCAGCCTTCGCGTCGTTCGTCTTCGAGGCCGATCAGCTTGACGTCCGCTACATTATATAAATAGTACGGGACGTGGAGACCAAGGAAATGGCCGTTGTTGGCTTCGCAGAACCAATAACGCAGTTCCGGCTGGATGCGCAGGTGCTTGAGAGACCGGTCGTAGGTCCCGTCATCATTCTTTCCGTCGAACGGGTTAAATCCGGCTTCAATATCCAATGACCACTTTTTGGCGAGGCGGAATTCCAGCCCGGCATTAAACGTTGCCGTCCCCCAATAAGGAAGGTTTGTCTTAAGCCCGACGACAGGAGCTTTCCCCTTGCCAATCTCGGTTTGGGCATAGGTGCAAAGCGAAACGCAGAGCAGCAATGCCGCAAAAAAAAGCTTCTTCAATTTCATTTGGATTGTATCTAAGTTGTTAATAAATTCGATCGTTCACACCTGTTTTTCCTCCAAAAGGTCGGCGTTCATCTTTTCGAACAACGTTTTTCCGGGATTGAACTTCACGGATGTGCGGGGTTCGAGCATACAGGGTTCTCCTGTCCGCGGATTGCGGACAGGGCGGCTGGTTTGTTCCCAAGGCCTGAAGGAGCCGAAATGCTGTATGGTCACATGGTGTCCGTACATCAGGCAATCGGAAACTGTCTCTAAAAAGGCCTGGACAAAGGGTTGTACCGTTGTTACCGGGACTCCGAGTCTGGCGGCTGTAATTTTTTCAATGTCTTTTCTATTCATAGATATATATCTTTTTTTCATCAGTTACATAGGGGCAATAGTCCGAATGTCAATATCAAAGAATATGGGCTTATTTATGAAATAAGATAACGGCATTTTTCGATATTGAAAATAATCTTTAATTATCATAGATTATTTTAGTAAATAAAACTTCTTCTAAGGCCATAAAAAGGGCAGACAAACAAATTTAAGATCTGGTTAAAGTCGAAATAAAGAACATCGGCAATAATAACGATTGTTAAATTAATGGCTGACCTAGGAAAGTACTATCTTATAGATTTATAATTGGCTAATAAATGGTTTAGATAGATAAAAAAACACAATAAATCACCTACCGGTTTCCAGCAATAGAAATGAAAACCAACAATTCAAGCAAAAAAACAGAAAATATCTTGTTTTTCTAAAATGTATACATTTCCTTTGCACAAAAGAAATGAAAAATCATCTCGTTCGAGACTTTATTATATAAAGAAAAGACCTGATACAGCGAATGGTTTTTCGGGCTTTTTCACTTATTTCATAAATAAGTTTACTCTCTTTTTTGAAAGAAAACATCCAATATGCCAGTTATCTGTTTGTTTGCTTTATTTAACACTGAGGCATCCAATTGCTCCAAATAAATGCGGGTTGTTTTTTCGGACGTGTGTCCCATTGCCTGGCTGATAACCGTGATCGGGATATTGCAGCGCAAAGCTTCCGAAGCCCAAGTATGACGCATAACGTACGAGGTCAGCTTCACAGGGACATGCAATAGCCGGCCGATCTTTTTCAATGACTCGTTATGCACGGCCAACAAAGACTTATAACCATGATAACCGGTATAGTCGGTCAACACGGGGAACAGATAGGAACCTTTGTTTTTATGCTTATCGATCAAAATCTGCATCCCGATCGTTATCTTGATACGGATCTGGACGCCTGTTTTGTGGCGGTTATAGATGATTTCGTCTCCGTCGATATTCTCCTTTTTCAGGTGTACGATATCGATAAAGGGCATGCCGTAAGCCATGAAACTGAAAAGTGAAAGATCGGCTGCCAGATCCAGCCTCGGATCTTCAGTAAAATCCATTGCAGCCATTTTTTTGACAAACTCCACTGAAACCGCCCGTTTGGCCGTCATTTCACGTTTCAACTTCAGGCCGGAAAAAGGATGTTCCTTTACTTTGACGATACGGCTTTGCAAAGCGGCATTGAATATGGCTCGCAAACTGCTCAGATAGCTGTTGATCGTATTCGTCTTCAGCCGGAGGCTTTGCAGGTAATGGACGAAGTCAGCTACTAAGGTTGGATTCAAATCCGACAAACGACAATCTTCTTTTCCATAGAAATTCCGGAAATGGTAGCCTGCCGCCTGATAGAGATCGGCCGTGCTGTACTTTCCAAGAGAACGTTTATTCTGTACACGTTCATCTACATAATCCTCCAACGTAAGGATTTTTCTCTTTTTGATCAGCCTATAATTTTCTCCCATATCATATAGTCTTTGTATGTTAATAAACTTCCTTTTATAACAAGCAAAATTATGAGAGTGCAAGCAAATATTGTCTTTTTTGCAATTTATATATACATTTGTGTGTTTCGAAACTTCATAAAATACGGTCCGAAAGAATAACAATGAAAAGAAAAAAGAAAATACTGACAATCATCGTCCTGGCTGTTGTTACCCTGATATTCATACTCCCGGCTATCGGGTTCAGCATTCTGAACTGGGGAGTACTGCCTCCGGAGAAACTGACACCGCTGGTTATCGAGCAGGCAAATAAGTTCATCGATGCACATTTGGATTGCGAACGGGTGGAACTGACCTATTTCGAAACCTATCCTTATTTAGGTGTAAAGCTGACGAACGGCCACCTGATCTCGCACGCAGCCGAAGATTCGACCGCCCATGAAGAGGAACTGGCAATTCCTTCCGATTCACTGCTTGCTTTCAGCCGGGCCACCCTGTCCCTACAACCGCTCGATTACCTTTTCGGCGGTAAGATCACTATCAAGGACTTTTCCATTGAGAACCCACGTTTCTATGGATTCGTCAATAAGGACGGACATGCGAACTGGGATATCTACGAAAGTGAGACGGATTCGACAGAGGCCAATGCAGGTAAAAAGCCTTTGCCTCCTATCGACTTGCAAAAGGTACGCATCTACGGAGGACATTTCACGTATGACGACCGCCAGACAGACCTTTTTACCGAAATCGGGGGCTTCTTCGTACGCCTCGACGGCTCATTGGCGGGAGGAGCCAATACGCTCGATTTTGAAACGGGGTGTTCATCCCTTTTATTCAGCAACCCTACTTATACTTTGAAAAACGACCTGTCGCTTCGTCTCAAAAGTAGATTAGTGCTTGCCGAACACTACAATTCGATCACTTTGAAAGATGCAGAATTGATGGTCAACAATCTACCTTTCACCGCCGATGGAGCGATACGCCACTTCCCGGAAGACCAGCGCACCCGTATCGATATGGACATGGGATTGAAAATCTCGGACATGAACGATCTACTGAAATTCATACCCGATGCGTATTTTCAGAATCGCGACAAGACACTGGCGGAAGGTTCGATCCTCGTGGAAGGAAGTATTCACGGCTTCTTGGGAGACAGTATCATACCTAATGTGAACCTGTGTTGCAAAATAGAAAACGGCTCCTATCATATCAAGGATATCAAACAAGGTATCGACACACTGGAAATGGACCTGGATATCCATCTGAACGGACCTTTTCCGGATTCTTCCTTCGTCTCGCTCGAACAACTCACGATGAAAGGGCTCAACACTTCATTGGATATGCAGGCCAAAGTGACCAACCTGTTCAAGAACCCGTCCGTCCGGGCCGGGATGAAAGGAAAGGTGGACTTTACCCGGTTGGGGCAAGAATTCCTTAATCCGGACACGTTGTTGGTGGAAGGCGTAATGGATGCAGATCTGTCGACCACCTTTACCGTGAATGATCTTGTCGAAAGCCGGTTCGGAAAGATACACAGTTCGGGAAAGCTCGATATTGACAAACTGAAAGCGTTCAGCCAGCCGCTCGGCATGGATATTTTCATTTCCGGTGCCTATCTGGCAATCGACACGACACACCAGAAAAGCCTCTACATCGAATCGCAAAACCTGATGCGAATGACGATGGGAATAGACAGTCTGAACATCCGATATAAAGATGAAATCAGCACGAATATAAGCAAATTGGAGATGCTTGCCCAGACATCGCCTGTTATCGACACAACAGCCGTCATACCGATGACCGGACGGTTGGCTTTCGGCCATCTGAGGACCCGCACAGCCGATTCCGTCTGGATCATGGCCGGACGTTCCGAACTGAAAGGTGGCATCAAACCGTCTGCATCCGACAAATTAACCCCGACAGCTGCCGCCGTCATTTCAATCGACACGCTGAAATACATCAGTGTACCTTTACGAACAGGACTCTCCCTGACGGAAAGTTCGTTTACGATCGAAGCCCTTCCCTATCGGGATGCACGGCGCCAGCAGATGGCAAACCGGCAACGGCGCACACTGACCGACGAACAACGGGCGCGTCTGGCAGAAAGACGGAAGAACATGGCCGGGAAAACCGCCACCGGCGACAGTACCGAAACAGAAGGTCAATTCCTTCGCAAATGGGAAGCACGGGGCAGTCTCTCTTTCAAACAAATGCGCGGGTTCAGCCGCATGTTCCCGCTCCCGATGTGGATGGAGCCGACGACGATGAAGTTCAACACAAACGATATCACACTGACAGATGCCCGCCTACATCTCGGCAAGAGCAATTTCACCCTTAACGGCGAGATCAGCCAGATCCGGAGGGCAATGCTTCGCGGAGGAAAATTGAAAGGAGATTTCAATCTAAATTCGGACTACATCGATTGCAACCAGTTGATGCAGGCGATCAACAGTGGCATGCAATATGCGGAAAGTTCGGACTTGCTGATGCTCAGTGATGAAAATATCGCACAGCTCAATACCGAATCGCTGCAAGATAGTATCACGCAAACGGAAATCGACACGACCAGCCAATTATTCGTTCTTCCGGCCTTTCTCGACATGGCTCTCCATACGAACGCGAAACGTATCGATTTTAAAGACCTGGAATTAGAAAACGTGGTCGGAGAGGTTGTCCTGCGCGACCAGAGTATCAACCTGAGCAAGCTCAATATACAATCCAATATGGGGAATGGGAACCTGACAATGGTCTACCGAGCTAAGAACGGACAGGAGGCGACCGCCGGTTTAGACCTCGACATGGAAGATGTGAAGGTGGAGAAGCTGATCGCCCTCTTCCCTTCCATCGACACATTAGTCCCGATGCTCCGTTCGTTCGAAGGTGTCTTGGATTGCCAAGTCACGGCTACTTGCAGAATGGATTCGACCATGTCTCTCATTATGCCGTCCATTAACTCGTCTTGCTATCTGCACGGGGACAATATGGTGCTGCTCGATGGAGAGACATTTACCGAGATATCGAAGACGCTGATGTTCAAAAACAAGAAGCGGAATATGATAGACAGTATCTCGGTGGACCTTGCCATCAAAGACAATAAGATTGAAGTTTTCCCATTCTTGGTGGAGATGGATCGCTATAAAGTGGCTGTTGGTGGAACGCATAATCTGGATATGACGTTCAATTACCATCTATCAGTCCTCAAATCGCCCGTTCCTTTCAAGCTGGGAATCGACATCACCGGCAACTTGGATGATTTCAAGTATAAGATCACGAAATGTAAATACAAGGATATATTCAAACCGGCTAAGCAAGCGGAACTGGACAGCACACGCAAGAACATCCGGAAAGATATTCGCGACGCAGTACGCAAACAGATCGAAGAAGCGGCACCGGAGTTGGGGAAAAACTTAGCTCTGGTAAGGGCAGCGGAGAGAAGGGAACCTTAACGGTTCCCGTACATCTGCTCGTAATATTTCATATAATCTCCTCCTGTGATATCTTCTACCCATTTCTGGTTATCCAGATACCAGCGGATCGTTTTGACAATACCGATCTCGAAAGAAGTCTCGGGTGTCCAGCCTAATTCGTTTGTGATCTTTGTCGGATCGATGGCATAACGCTGGTCATGGCCCAAACGGTCTTTTACAAAAGTAATCAAGCTTTCGTTGATCCAGTCGATGGAAATCTGCCCGTCCGCACCCATCTCTTTTTTCTTCAGAACCTGGCGATATTCGGGTTGTTCCGTCATTAATCGGTGGATGGTGCTGATCGTCAGCTTCACGATCTCTATATTCTGCTTTTCGTTATGCCCGCCTACGTTATAGACCTCTCCTGCCCGTCCCTTATGGATCACCAGGTCGATAGCCTTGCAGTGATCTTCCACGTACAGCCAGTCACGTACATTTGTCCCGTCACCATAAACCGGAAGCGGCTTGCCTTCGAGGATATTTTTAATAATCAGCGGTATCAGCTTTTCTGGAAAGTGATACGGACCGTAATTGTTGGAACAGCGGGTGATGCTGACCGGCATCTTATAAGTTTCGGAGTAAGCCTGTACAAACAGGTCGGCACTCGTTTTGGATGCACTATACGGACTGCGCGGATCCAACGGAGTCGTTTCATGGAAATAGCCTTCAGCACCCAGACTGCCATACACCTCGTCAGTAGATACTTGGTGGAAGCGGACTCCTTCGCGCCACTCGGGATAACCGGTAGCCGCTTTTCCCGTCACCCACGCTTTACGAGCGGAATCGAGCAAGTTTTGAGTACCTAATATATTCGTTACCAAGAAAAGCTGTGGATTTTCGATACTGCGGTCCACATGGCTTTCCGCTGCAAAATTAACGACATAATCGAACTGGTATTTGGCAAAGAGCCCGTCCGTCAACGCACGGTCGCAGATATCACCTTTTACAAACTCGCAACGCTCCCCGTCGATGTCTTCGGCAATCGTTCCGAGATTACCTGCGTAGGTCAGCAGATCCAGCACTACGATCTTTATTTCCGGATATTTCGCTAACATATATTTAATAAAGTTCGCGCCTATAAAACCGGCGGCTCCGGTAACCAAATAAGTCTTCATAAATGGATAATTAGGAATTAATAATTAAAGAATGAAAAAAGGGGTTAATATTTAAAGTTTATTTCTGCATCTTGCAACAAGGGGGCGTTCCTGTCTTTATCCGACAAGTTGAGAATAGACAGGTCCATGATCTTCCAATCCACACCGACTACAGGATCATCAAAACGCAATCCGCGTTCATGGGTAGGCGTATAAGGATTATCGACCTTATAAGTAAAAACAGCCTCCTCGCTCAAGACGTGGAAACCGTGAGCGAATCCTTGCGGGATAAAAAACTGACGTTTATTCTCGTCCGACAACTCTACGGCAACATACTTCCCAAATGTCGGAGAACCTTTGCGCAGATCGACAGCCACATCCAACACACATCCTTTTATCACACGTACCAACTTGGACTGCGAGTAAGGAGCCAGTTGGTAATGCAAACCTCGCAACACGCCTTTCGACGAACAAGACTCGTTATCCTGCACAAATTCCACTTTGCCGATATGCTCTTCAAACTCAGCCTTCTTCCAAGCCTCCATAAAATAACCGCGTGCATCTTTAAAAACTTTCGGTTCAATGATCCACACGCCGGGAATTTCAGTTTCAATATATGTCATTACCTTATTGTTTATGCTAACAGATGACAAAGTAACTTCTTTTTCCTAATATCTCCAAACCCTAGGCTTTTCCTGTAGAACCAACCGCCCCCCCTTCCGCTTTGCCCTTATATCTTTTTGACACCTTTATAGAGGCAATACTGTACTTTTTGAAACGTTAAAAAATATTACCCGCAGTACTAATTCCAAAAACATGGGGTAGTAATCCGATTTTGATGGGGTAGTGATTTCATTTTGACAATCATAAAAAGCTTTACATAAAAGGGCCAAAACAAAAAGGAAGAAAAAGATTTGCATATTCCAAATATATTATCTTTCTTTGCACTCGCAAAACCGGAATGGTTGTTTAAAATGTACTGGTTCCTTGGATGAGTGGCTTAGTCAGCGGTCTGCAAAACCGTGTACGGCGGTTCGAATCCGCCAGGAACCTCTTAAAAAAAACTCTTGTAACTAACTGAATTTCAGTATATGTTACAAGAGTTTTTTCTTTTTAGGATTAGAAGGGGCTCACCGTAAAAATCTTGACTATGTTCCTCCCTTCAGGCATACTCGCTTACTTTGATTTAGTCAATCATGTCTCCTGAGCAACTTGCTTCATCCTCTTCCTTGAGGAAAAGTCTTCGATTCCTGAAAAATACTCCCATTTACATCTTCATTCCAAAGGCTTCTTTCCGGAAATAGAAGTACAAGACTTCCCCATTCGCGGCAAGGCAGTATACCTTCGTATCAAACGTCGTCGTTGGGAAGATCCTGAAACAGGTCAGACCTATAGTCACGATTGGAAAAGAGGCCAGAGCAAAGAGAGAAAGCTATGAGCCGGAGGTCTTTAGCAACGGGGATACTCTTAGGCAATTGTTGGCTAGAAGCCGGTATCTACTGTTCAAGGCACCGGGCAAGTGGACGGACAGCCAAAAACGGAGGGCTGGAATCCTGTTCAAGCAATTCCCGGATATAAAGGCCGTGTGTTATTATGCGTTAAGATTGGGAAAGATTTTTACTGATTATATAGACAAGGATGTGGCGTGTGCCAAAAACTTAGAGGTGGGTGTTAAGAATAGAACTTTTATAATGGAAGTGTGCTGTATCTAAGTACTTTTTAGTAGTTTTGCATAATAATGAAATCGAGAAATAAAATCTCTCTTTTAAGCAATAGATAGGATATATGAAACATATCTTCAATAAGGAACAATGCCAAAAAGCAACATTCATTCTTGAAAGCCCTTTGGCTAAATTGTCGGAACTTTACTCAAGCGAGATAAAAGACTTGGCTGTTGTATGGTGCTATTATTCGGGGAGAATAGAGGGTAATACCTATACCTATGTTGAAACAGAAGCATTACTTAAGGACGGCATCACTTCCGAAAAAAAATATGAAGATGCTAAAATGCTGAAAAATCTATATAATACATTCATTTCCAAACTGGAATATATTCATCAAGAGAAAAATAAGGAGATTATAGATGAACGTACTCTTTTCAGACTTCATCAATCTATTTCCACAGGTTTGGTTTCTAATGAGGAATCAGGCTTTTTAAGGACACGTGCAGTTAGGATCAGCGGTACTGATTATGCTCCTCCAAAAGATTTGCAAGAAATAAAAAGTAAATTGGGAGAGATATTATATGAGCAAGACGTTTATACTAATCCATTGGAAAAGGCAGTTTTCTTACATTGTAATATTGCACGGCTGCAACCTTTTATAGATGGGAATAAAAGAACTTCTCGCATGATAGAAAGTGTTGTCATGATGAATGCTGATATTATTCCTGTATATTCAGCAAAAGATGCTGATATTTTGAATTACAGGAAAGGGTTGATAGCTTTTTATGAAACCGAAGATTATTCTCTTTATGCTGATTATTTTCTAAACAGGCAAGTGGAGCGAATA
>ERZ827037.1722-NODE-1722-length-21853-cov-3.635517_pt1 | contig 21853 bp, 21 predicted proteins | sample MGYA00519924_ERZ827037 | MGnify/ENA primary metagenome ERZ827037 (study PRJEB31778, sample SAMEA3449250) | human gut metagenome | biome: human gut; feature: human-associated habitat; material: faeces | place: United Kingdom | collected 2010/2012 ...
GGTCAACCGGGAGTCCAACACCATCGGCTCCAAGTGCAACGATGTGGCCATTGCCCAGGTGGTGGTCCAGCTCAAAGCCGAGGTGGAGAAGATGCGCGAGCAGGTCCAAAATATCGAGTGAGGCCCTGCCTATGAAACTCATCAACATCGGCTTCGGCAATCTGGTGTCGGAGGAGCGTCTGGTGGCCATCGTCAGCCCGGATTCCGCCCCCATCAAGCGGATGGTCCAGGAGACCCGGGAGCGGGGTATGCTCATCGACGCCACTTATGGCCGCAAAACTGCGTCCATTTTTATCATGGACAGCGACCATGTGATTCTTTCCGCTCTGCCGCCGGAAAAATTCGGCCAGCGGGCGCAAAGTGAACGAGAGGAGACCTGACCAATGAGAAGAGGAAGAACCTTCATCATCTCCGGCCCCTCCGGGGTTGGCAAGAGCACTGTGCTCCACGCCCTGATGGAGAAACGCAAGAACGTCTATTTTTCTGTGTCCGCCACCACCCGGGACCCCCGTCCCGGCGAGATCGACGGCGTACATTACCACTTCCTGGACGTGGATACCTTCCGCAATTGGATCGCCAAGGACGAGTTCCTGGAGTATGCGGAGTATGTGGGCAACTTCTACGGCACCCCCAAAAAGTACGTGGACGCCGCCATGAACGAGGGCAAGGACGTGATTTTGGACATCGAGGTCCAGGGTGCTATCCAAGTCACCAGCAAGCGGCCCGACACCGTTCGGATCTTTATCGCGCCGCCCAGCTGGTCTGAGTTGGAGCGCCGCCTTACTGAGCGCGGCACCGACACTGAGGAGAAAATCCAAAAGCGCCTGCTGCGGGCCAAGGTGGAGTTCCAGACCGCCCACACCTACGACTATTTCGTAATCAATGACACGGTGGAGAACGCTGTGGAGGAGCTCAATGCCATCATGACGGCAGAGCACTGCAAACCCAAGGAACGGATGGAGATCATCAGCGGCCGCTGATGGTTTTCCCGCTTTCTCAGATATTTTGAGCCGAAAACGGCAGAATGGAAGTTGATTATTATGATGCTCTATCCCGCAATGAACAAACTGACCTCTTATATTCCCAACCGCTACATGCTGGTCAACGTGGTGGCCCGTCGGGCCCGCCAGATCGCAGACGCGGCCGAGGAGACCGGTGAGCACCTGGATGAAAAGCCGGTGACGCTGGCCATCCATGAGGTGGCGGACGGCAAACTGGATGCCAGCCATATGGATCTGACCATCGAAGAGCCGGAGGATATGGAGGCATAAGCACGAAAGGGAGGGGCGAGGCATGGAGACCGCAGAGATTGTAAAAGTCGCGGTCAGCGCCGCGCCCTATTCCATTGACCGGCCCTTTGACTACCAGATCCCGGCACCCCTACTGGAACGGGCGCTGCCCGGTGTACGGGTCATCGTTCCCTTCGGGCGGGGCAACCGCACCAGCGAGGGCATTATTCTGGCCCGAGGCAGCGGTGAAAAGCTGCCGGGGCTCAAGCCGCTGGAGGCAGTGCTGGACGACGCCCCGGTGCTGGACAGCCAGGGGATTGCCCTGGCCCTTTGGATGCGCCAGCGCTATTTCTGCACCATGTTTGAGGCGGTCAAGACCATTCTGCCGGCGGGGCTTTGGTACCGCCTGCGGGAGATCTGGCGTCTGGCAGACGGTCTGGACCGTACCGGTGCGGAAGCCCTGTGCGGCCGGATGAAGCGGGCCGGCGCCGTGCTGGACGCCCTGGAGGCCCACGGAGGCTCCGCAGAGCTGGAAACCCTTCGGGAGTTGTGCGGAGACGAGGTCTCCGCCACCCTCTCCGCCATGAAACGGGCAGGGGCCGTGGTCTGTGAGACCGCAGCGCAGAGGAAGGTGGGAGACCGGACCCGGCGGATGGTCTCTCTGGCGGCGGACGCTGGGGAGCTGCTCTCCCCGGGAGAGGGTCGGCGCATCTCCCCCCAGCGGCGGGACGTCATCATGCTGCTGGCTGCTGCGGGATGCGTGCCTGCTCAGGAGGTGTGCTACTTCACCGGCGTGGGGATGTCCACCCTCCGGAACATGGAAAAAGGGGGGCTTGTGACCTTCTCCGAGGAGGAAGCGCTGCGGCTGCCGCCGCCCCGGGACGTTCCGCCCGGGCCGCCCATCGTCCTCAGCGAGGAGCAGCAGGCAGCCTTTTCCCAGATCCTCGATCTGACCCGCAGCCAAAAGCCGGAGGCGGTGCTGCTCCAGGGCGTCACTGGCAGCGGAAAGACCCAGGTCTATCTGCGGCTGGTACAGGAGGTGCTCGCTGCCGGACGCACCGCCATCGTGTTGGTGCCGGAGATCGTCCTCACCCCCCAGATGATGCGTAAATTCGCCTCCTATTTCGGAGACCGGGTGGCTATGCTTCACAGCGGCCTGCGGATGACGGAGCGGTATGACCAGTGGAAGCGCATCCGCCGTGGGGAGGTCCAGGTGGTCCTGGGCACCCGATCTGCCGTGTTCGCCCCGCTGAAAAATCTGGGACTCATCGTGCTGGACGAGGAGCAAGAAGGGAGCTACCAGTCGGAAAACGCCCCCCGCTACCACGCCCGGGACATCGCCAAGTACCTCTGCGCCCGGGACCACGCCACGCTGGTGCTGGGCTCCGCCACCCCGGCGGTGGAGAGCGCCTGGTGGGCGGAGCAGGGGATCTATCACCACGCGCTGCTGCGCAGACGCTACAACGACCACAGCCTTCCCCAGGTGGTGATTGCAGATCTCCGGCAGGAGGTCCGTTCCGGAAATCCCGGCCTGATCGGGGAGATGCTCCAGGCGGAGTTAGAGGAAAACCTCCGCCGGGGCGAGCAGAGTATTCTCTTTTTGAATCGTCGTGGAAGCAGCCGGATGCTGCTTTGCGGCGAGTGCGGCTATGTGCCGGAATGTCCCCGGTGCAGTGTGGCGCTGACATACCACTCCGCCAACGGACGGCTCATGTGCCACTACTGCGGTCACTCCCAGCGCTCCAGCGATACCTGCCCCGTCTGCGGCGGCATCATGAAGCATGTGGGCACTGGGACCCAGAAGGTGGAAGAGGAGCTGCAGGAGCGGTTCCCCGATATTCCCATCCTTCGGATGGACGCCGACACTGCCTCCGGCGGACACGAACAGATCCTAAGCCGCTTTGAAAAGGAGCGGATCCCCATCCTCCTGGGCACCCAGATGGTGGCCAAGGGACTGGACTTTGAAAATGTGACGCTGGTGGGGGTCCTGGCGGCGGACCTCTCCTTGTATGTAGACAACTACCGCGCCGCCGAACGGACCTTCAGCCTGCTCACCCAGGTGGTGGGCCGGGCCGGACGGGGCACCCGGCAGGGTAGGGCGGTCATCCAGACCTACACCCCGGAAAACGACGTCATCCAATGCGCCGCCCGGCAGGATTACGAATCCTTCTACCGGGGGGAGATCCGGCTGCGGCAGCTGCGGCGCTGCCCGCCCTTTGCAGACCTCTTCACCGTCACTGTCTCCGGAACGGAGGAGGGACGGGTACTGCGGGGAGCCGCCTTGGTGCGGGAGAGGCTGCGCCAGCTCTGTCCCGGATCGGAAAATGAGGTCCTGGGTCCCGCCCCGGCGCCGGTATTAAAGCTCAACAACCGCTTCCGCTACCGCTGCACGCTGGTGGGACATAACGACCGTGCCACCCGGGAATCCCTCAGCTGTCTGCTGAAAGAATTTGCAAACGACCGCGCAAACCGCGGACTGAATATTTATGTGGACTGCAACACCATGGAGTGACGCAGCCAAGGAGGAGATACAATCATGGCATTGCGTAAGATCGTGGAAATGGGCGAAGACTGCCTGAATAAGGTCTGCCGTCCCGTGACGGAGTTCAACCCCCACCTGCACGTCCTGCTGGACGATATGGCGGAGACCCTGGCGGATGCCAACGGCGCTGGTCTGGCAGCACCCCAGGTAGGCGTGCTGCGTCGGGTCTGCCTGGTATTGGACGAGGACAGCGGGGAATACATTGAGCTCATCAACCCCAAGATCATCACCTGGAGCGGCGAGCAGACGGGCCTGGAGGGCTGCCTGAGCGTCCCCGGAAAGTGGGGCATCGTTACCCGGCCCAACGTAGTGCGGGTCCGCGCCCAAGACCGCAACGGAAACTGGTTTGAGGCACAGGGCGAGGGATTGACGGCCCGGGCCTTCTGCCACGAGATCGAGCATCTGGACGGCCACCTCTTTGTGGAGCATATCGACCACTTCCTCTCCGACGAGGAGCTCCGGGAATATCTGGAGCAGGAGGAACGCCAGGTCCAGCAGGGGGAGGAGTGAGCCCATGCGCATCCTGTTTATGGGAACGCCGGACTTTGCCGTGGCCTCGCTGCGGCGGTTGGTGGAGGACGGCCACGAGATCTGCGGTGTGTTAACCCAGCCCGATAAGCCCAAAAACCGGGGGCACAAGCTGCTGCCAACTCCTGTAAAGGAATATGCCCTGTCACAAAATCTCCCGGTTTACCAACCGGAGAAGATGCGGGATGGTACGGCTCTGACCATCGTGCAGGAGCTGGCGCCGGAGCTGATCGTGGTGGCAGCCTACGGCCGGATTCTGCCGGTGGACATTCTGGAGACCCCAAAGTATGGCTCCATCAACGTCCATGCGTCGATTTTGCCGAAATATCGGGGTGCTGCGCCCATCAACTGGGCAATACTAAATGACGAGCCGGAGACCGGCGTGTCCATCATGTATATGGCCCAGGCGCTGGATGCCGGCGATGTGCTCCGGGTGGCCCGGACTCCCATCGGCCCGGAGGAGGATCTGCCCTCTCTCTGGAACCGGCTGGCGGAGTTGGGTGCCCAGGCGCTCTCCGAGACCATTCCTACCCTGGCGGATGGTACCGCCGTCCGCACGCCCCAGGACGAGACCCAGATGACCTACGCGCCCATGCTCAGCAAGGAACTCTCTCCCATCGACTGGAGCCGCAGCGCCCGGGCCATCGACTGTCAGGTCCGGGGCCTGCAGCCCTGGCCCTGCGCCGCGGCGGAGCTAGCCGGGACGTCCTTTAAGATCTACCGCACCGCCCCCGGTGCTTCCTGCACCCAGACACCCGGCACCATTCTCTCCGCCGGTAAGCAGGGGATCGAGGTGGCCTGCGGCGACGGGATGAGCCTGTTCGTTACGGAGCTTCAGGCCCAAGGCGGAAAGCGCATGAGCGCCGCGGCCTATCTGCTGGGGCACCCCATTTCCCTTTGAAAAGTGAGTGATAACGTTTTATGTTCTACCCTTACGGCTATGGCTATTACGGCTACGGAGACTTTCTGGCCAACAACCTCTATGTGCTGTTGCTGATTCCGGTAATGCTGCTCTCGCTGTGGGCGCAGTTCCAGGTATCCGGCAACTTCCGGCGCTATAACGCCGTCAACAACCGTCGGCATCTTACCGGCGCCCAGGCGGCGGAGGCGGTGCTGCGGGCCCACGGGGTCTTTGACGTGGGCATTCGTATGTGCCGTGGGCACCTGACGGACCACTACGACCCCCGGGACAACACCATCTACCTCTCCGAGGAGGTGTACAACGCCCCCACCATTGCGGCGGTGGGTGTGGCAGCCCATGAGGCGGGCCATGCCGTGCAGTATGCGGAACACTACGGCCCTGTGCGGCTGCGGACGGCCATCATCCCCATTACCCAGCTTGGGTCCAACCTGTCCATGATTTTACTTCTGATCGGGTTGTTTTTGTACAGCCAGACGCTGTTCCTGGTGGGTATCATTCTCTTTTCCTTCACCACCTTCTTCCAGCTGGTGACGCTGCCGGTGGAATTCAACGCCTCCCACCGGGCCATTGAGACCATCGGCGGAAGCGGTCTTTTGGAGGAGGATGAGCTTTATGGCGCCCGGAAGGTATTGCGGGCCGCCGCGCTGACGTATGTAGCGGCGCTGCTGATGTCGCTGGTGCAGCTGCTGCGGTTCGTGCTGATCTTTCTGGCCCGGGGCGGCAGCGGGAACCGGGGAGGAGGCCGTGAATGAGCCATTCTGCCCGTGATACCGCGCTGAAGGTCCTGATCGACTGCCGGACCCACGGTGCCTGGGCGGACGCCGCCCTGAAGGCCCAGCTGGCCCGGGAACAGTTGTCCCCCCAGGATGCGGCCCTTTGCAGCCGCATGGTGTACGGCGTGACGCAGAACCGCCTGCTGCTGGACTTTTACCTGGCCGCATACTGCTCCCAGAAGCCGGATCACCTTCAGCCTCCGCTGTTGGACATCCTGCGACTGGGCGCCTACCAGATCCTCTTTCTGGATAAGGTGCCGGACCGGGCCGCCGTCAGTGAGGCGGTGGAGCTTGCCAAGCGGTCCGGCCGGGGCCAGGCCGCGGGGCTGGTGAACGCTGTGCTGCGCAAGCTTTCTCAAAATAAAAATGCGCTGCCATCTATTCCTGACCGGGATGAGGCGAAATTCCTCTCCATCCGGTACAGCCATCCCAAGTGGCTGGTCAAGCGGCTTTTGGAGCTGCTGGGCAGGGAGGATGCGGAGGCGTTCCTGGCGGCGGACAACACCGCCGCACCGCTGACTGTGCAGGTCAACCCTCTGAAAACCACCCCCGAAGCGCTGACAGCAGAGCTGGAGGCCCTGGGCGTCCGTGTGACGCCTCACGCCTGGGTGCCCGGCTGTCTGGAACTCTCCGGCACCGGTGATCTGACCGCTCTGGAGCCTTTCCAGGCGGGACATTTCCTGGTGCAGGACGGCGCGGCGGCGCTGGCAGCCCGGGCCGCGGCGGTGACGCCGGGCCAGCGGGTGCTGGATGTATGCGCCGCCCCCGGCGGGAAGTCCTTTGGTTCCGCCTTCGCCATGGAGGACCGGGGCAAGATCCTGGCGTGTGACCTCCACGAAAACAAGCTCAAGCGCATTCAGGACGGTGCCCGGCGGCTGGGACTCACTTCCATCTGCACAGCGGCCGCCGACGGCCGGGAATTCCGGCCGGAATGGGAGGCAGCCTTTGATACCGTGCTGGTGGACGCCCCCTGTTCGGGCCTGGGCATCATCCGAAAAAAGCCGGACACCCGGTATAAAAAGGCCGACGATCTGTTTACCCTTCCTGTGGTGCAGCAGGCCATCCTGGACAATGCCTGCCGGTATGTGAAACCCGGCGGCGTGCTGGTCTATTCCACCTGCACCATTTTGCCGGAGGAGAATCAGCAAGTGACGGACGCGTTCCTGGCCCAGCACCGGGACTTTTCCTGGGAGGACCTCCCACTGCCGGATCAGGCGGGTCAGGCGGACGGCCAGGTGACGCTGTGGCCTCACCGCCATGACACCGACGGCTTTTACATCTGCCGCATGCGGCGGCAAGCATAAGAGGGAAAACTCCTATGACTGACTTGAAATCCAAAACACTGCCGGAGCTGACTGACTTCCTCAAATCTATGGGGCAGCCGGCGTTTCGGGGCAAACAGGTGTTCACTTGGCTCCACCGGGGCGTTCGTTCCTTTGAGGAGATGACCAATCTTCCCAAGGCACTGCGGGATCAGCTGACGGAAAACTGTGTTATTACCGCCCCTACCGTGGCTCGCAAACAGGTCTCCGCGTTGGACGGGACCCGGAAATACCTGTGGGAGCTCTCCGACGGCAACTGCATCGAGACCGTTCTCATGCAGTACCACCACGGAAATACGGTGTGCATCTCCTCCCAGGTGGGCTGTCGGATGGGCTGTGCCTTCTGCGCCTCCACCATTGCGGGTAAGGTGCGGGACCTAACGCCCTCGGAGATGCTGGATCAGGTGCTCTTCACCCAACTGGACTCCGGGTTGGAGATCTCCAACATCGTGCTGATGGGAATCGGCGAGCCCATGGATAACCTGGATAACGTACTGCGGTTTTTGGAGCTGGTAAACCACCCCGACGGGCTGAACATCGGCATGCGGCACATCTCGCTTTCCACCTGCGGCGTCATCCCCGGCATCCGCCGCCTGGCGGAACTGGGACTGCAGCTGACGCTGTCTGTGTCGCTCCACGCACCGGACAGCGAGACCCGCTCCAAGATCATGCCGGTGAACCGGGCCTACGACGTGGAGCAGCTCTTTGATGCCTGCCATGACTACTTCCAGAAGACCGGGCGGCGCATCTCCTTTGAATACGCCATGATCGACGGGGTCAACGACCACGACTGGCAGGCGGATCTCATTGCCCAGAAGCTCCGGGGTATGCCGGGACACGTGAATCTGATCCCCCTCAACGATGTAGCGGAGAGCCCCTTCAAGCCCTCCCGCCGGATCGAGGCATTTCAAAAACGGCTGGAATCCCACCATATCACTGCCACAGTCCGACGGAGCCTGGGCGGAGATATTGACGCCTCCTGCGGACAGCTCCGCCGGAAGGCCATGCTGGAACAAGCAAAGAAAGGGGAGCGATCCCAATGAATCCGATGAAATTATGGACCATGACGGACGTAGGCCTGGTTCGTAAGGACAACCAGGACGCTTTCGCCACCCGGCAGCTGGAGAGCGGCTGCACGATCTGCGTGGTGTGCGACGGCATGGGCGGCGCCGCCGGCGGCCAGCTGGCCAGCCACATCGCGTCGGAGACCTTCATATCCGAGTTGGAGAAGGTCCTGAAGCCGGAGATGACGCCGGAGCAGCTGCGGGAGGCATCTTCCTACGCGGTGGCCCTGGCTAACCGGGCTGTACGGGAGGCCGCCAGCACCAATCCGGAGTGCCGTAACATGGGCACCACCTTGGTCGCTGCTGTGAGCTATGAAGGCGGCACGGTGATCTCCAACGTGGGGGACAGCCGGGCTTACCACATCACGGAAGGCGGCATCGTCCGGGTCACCAAGGATCACTCTCTAGTGGAAAGTATGGTGGACCGGGGTGACATCACTGCGGAGGAGGCCCGCCGCCATCCCAACCGCAACCTGATCACGCGGGCTCTGGGACCGGACATCAGTGCTGTCTGTGATGGGTACATATGCCCTATGGCAGCGGGGGACTTCCTGCTGTTGTGTACAGATGGACTGGTGGACACAGTGACGGACCAGGAGATGCTCTTTGAAGTGATCCATGGCAGCGATCCGGACACCTGTCTCGGGCGGCTGCTGGAAATTTCCAAGAGCCGCGGCGCCGCGGACAACGTGACTGCCGTGCTGATGCAAAAGCAGTAAGGGGGGAGAGACATGGAACACAAAGACCCGTATATCGGAAGAATGCTGGATAACCGCTACGAAATCCTGGAACGTATCGGGACCGGCGGTATGGCCGTGGTCTACAAGGCCAAGTGCCATCGACTCAACCGGCTGGTTGCCATCAAGATCTTAAAGGCGGACCTTGCTCAGGATGAGGACTTCCGGCGCCGCTTCAACGCCGAGTCCCAGGCCGTCGCACAGCTCTCTCATCCCAACATCGTCTCGGTGTATGATGTCTCCCGGGGCGGGGACACCGAGTATATCGTCATGGAACTCATTGACGGTATCACGCTCAAGCAGTATATGGAAAAGCGGGGCCAGCTGAATTGGCGGGAGTCTCTGCACTTCATCACCCAGATCATGCGGGGCCTGAGCCATGCTCACAGCCGCGGCATCGTCCACCGGGACATCAAGCCTCAGAATGTGATGGTGCTGCGGGACGGCAGTGTGAAGGTGGCCGACTTCGGCATCGCCTGCCTGGAAAACGCTGCCCAGACCCTGACCCAGGAGGCATTGGGCTCCGTTCACTATATCTCTCCGGAACAGGCACGGGGAGATCGGATCGACGCCCGCAGCGACATTTACTCCGCCGGTGTCGTCCTCTACGAGATGCTCACTGGGCGGCTGCCCTTTGAAGGGGACAGCGCCGTGTCCGTAGCCATCCAGCACCTGAGTTCCATCCCCCTGGCACCCCGGGAGATCAATCCCGACATCCCTGAGCAGCTGGAACTCATCTGCATGAAAGCCATGACGCCGGACCTGGAGAAGCGTTACCCCTCGGCAGACGCCATGATCGCCGACCTGGAGGCCTTCCGAAAGAATCCTGGCGTGAATCTGGATTTCCAGATGGAAGACCTGCGGCCGGAGGAGCCGGATGAGCCTACCCGTCTGCTGCGGACCGGATCTTACGCCGCAGCCGCCGCTTCCAGCCACGCTTCTGCCCGGGAGCCCGTGCGCGAGCGGGAACGCCGCCGGGAGGACTACTACTACGATGAGCCTGCTCCCAGGAACAGCAAACAACGCACCGCCATCATCGCGGGCGCGGCGGTGGTGGCTGTGGTGGTCATTTTCCTGCTGTTCCGTACCATTCTGGGGTCCTTCGGCTCTGTGGACGAGTATACAGTCCCGAGCGTGACGGGCATGACTCAGGAGGAAGCCGAGGAATTTCTGGAGGAGCAGGGGCTGGATACCATCTTCACGCTGGATTACCAGGGCAGTGAGGAGAGCAAAGACGTGGATGCCGGAGACATCCTGCGCCAGAGCCCGGAAGCTGATAAGGCCGTCAAGAAACCCGATGAGGAGCTTTTGACCATCAAGATCTGGGTCAGCTCCGGCATGGAAGAGGATGTGATGCCCGATCTGGTCTCCTCCAAAAATTACAGTCTTGCCAGCGCCCGCCTGGAGATGGCAGACCTGCTGAAAAAGTATGATATTGAGATCGAGGAGGCCGGTCAGGAGGCATCCGACGACGTGGAAGCCGGTATGATCCTCTCCACGGACCCGGCAGCCGGTGAACCCCTGGAAGAAGGCCGGAACATCCAGGTCATTATCAGCAGCGGCAAGGAAAAGGTCAAAGTCCCGCCCTTCACCAACATGCCCATTGACGGCGTGCTCAGCCAGCTCGAGACTATGGGTCTGGAGCAGGGAGATATTACAGAAGAGGAGAGCGACAAGGCCAAGGGCACCGTTCTGGAACAAAGCATCCCCGCCGACACAGAGGTGGACAAGGGCACGAAGATTGATTTCGTCATCAGCTCCGGTCCCTCTACCGACGAGGAAGGAGGAAGCTCCGGCTCCGGCTCTCAGGGAACCGACTCCATCTCCGTCCCACTGCCCTCGGATCAGGACAGCGGCCGGATCACGGTCTATATGAACGGGGAGAGCGTCTTTGACGCGGATCTGAACTTCCAGGATCTGAACTGGACCTTCTTCCATACGTTCTACGGCTCCGGCACCGCGGAGGCGGAGGTCTATCTCAACGGAGAACCCTACAAGACTTATTCGCTGGATTTTGGCAATGGCTAAGGGAAGGATTATCAAAGCCCTCAGCGGCTTCTACTATGTACAGACGGAGGAGGGCCTCCTGACCTGCCGTGCCCGAGGCAAGTTCCGCAAGGAGGGAATCTCCCCCCTGGTGGGGGATTGGGCAGAGGTCCGCCCCTTGGGCAACCAGGAGGGATTTGTGGAGGCCATTCTGCCCCGTCGCAACGCCTTTGACCGACCGGCGGTGGCCAATATCGACCAGTTAGTGGTCATCGGTTCCGGCGCCATCCCCAAAACAGATCCTTTCCTCATTGACCGGGTTGCATCCATCGCCGCGCTGAAGGGGTGTGACGTCATCGTGGTGCTCAATAAATGCGACTTGGACAGCGCCGACAATCTCTATGACCTCTACCGGGCCGCCGGCTTCCAGACTCTTCGGGTAAGTGCCGAGACCGGGGAGGGAATCGAGGAGTTAAAGCCCCTGATCTCCGGGAAGCTATCTGCCTTTACAGGGAATTCCGGCGTAGGGAAATCCAGCATTTTGAACGCCCTGGACCCCACGTTTCACATCCAGGTGGGAGAGGTCAGCACGGCCCTTGGCCGTGGACGGCACACCACCCGCCATGTGGAGCTCTATCGTCTGGACTGCGGGGCAGATGTGGTGGACTCCCCAGGCTTTTCCTCCTTCGAGACCGATGCGCTGAACCTGGAACTCAAGGCCCATTTGCCGGAGACCTTCCGGGAGTTTGTGCCGTATCTGGGCAAGTGCCGCTTTGTGGGGTGCAGCCATACTAAGGAGGCAGGTTGCGCCGTACTGGAGGCCGTTCGCAGCGGCTCCATTCAGAAGCGCCGTCACGAGAGCTATCTGCGGCTCTATGAAGAACTCAAGCCACTGCAGGAGTGGCAGCAAAAAAGAAAGAAATAACCGCCGGCCGCCGGACACCCACAGTGTCCGGCGGTTTTTTTCGCACGCCCGGACACCTAGGTGGATATACTGATACTGAGAAAGGGGTGTGTGCGGCATGTTTCGAAGAGGCGGAAGCTGCTGGATGTTGGGCGTGTGCGCGGTGGCGTTGGGCGCTGGAATCCTGATCGCGGCAATCTTTCCGGTGGGCGCGCTGCTGTTTCTGGTGGCCTTTTTGCTGATCGCGTGCGGCTGCGCCTGCTGCAGACATTGAGAAAGGGGCATTGCAATGAATATTGTGGTTTGGAAATCTCCCAAGGCGCTGCGGGGTATTTTGCGCAGACTCTTCAAAGTTCAGGAATAAGCCCTGCCGGCGGTTCATACAGTAGAGCAGAACATGAACAGCCGGAAAGGAAGGGCGCAAGATGGAACTGGAATTGAAAAAAGCTGGGTTCGACACCTATGAGATCGGTGGGGAGCTGACGCTGACCCAGGAAGAGACAGCGGAGACCATCGTCCCGGATTACTGCCCGGACATCGCCCGGATCATTGAGACGGAGGGGCGGGTCTTTCTACATAGCCGGGAACTGCGGGACGGAAAGGCGGAGCTCTCCGGCACGGTCCGGGTGACGGTGCTGTATACGCCGGAGGCGGAGGGCGGCATCCGCACCCTGGAATTCGCCATGCCCTTCACGGTGGAGAGCGAATCCAGAGCGCTGCCGGACTGCACGGTGCTCACCGCCCAGACCCAGGCGGAGTTCCTGGAGACACGGATGCTCAATCCCCGCAAGATCTTCACCCACTGCAAGCTGGTCAGCCGCCTCACCGGCTACCGGCGCTCCCCGGTGGTATTTTGTACGGACGCAGCGCCGGAGGATGAAACCCTATGCCTGGAAAAGCGGCAGGAGCGGCAGCGGGTGTTTTTGCTGACTCACATCGCAGAGAAGGACTTCACATGTTCGGAGGAAATGAATCTTTCCCCAGGGCGGGACGGCGCCGCCGAGCTTCTCACCAGCCAGGTCACCAGCTCTGTCACGGAAACCAAGCTGGTGGGCAGCAAGCTGATCCTCAAGGGGGTCTTTACGGTGAGCCTTCTCTACCGCACCGCGGACGGCCGCTGCTGCTCCAGCACCGGTGAGCTGCCCTTCTCCCAGATTCTGGAGGTGGAGGGTGCTGCCGAAGGCGCTGTGGCCTCGGTGATGCTGCAGCTCACCGGTACAGATCTGCAGATCGACGGAGGAGATCCGGAGGGGCGACAGATCGCCGTAACACTGTATCTTCATGCCACGGCGCTGCTGCGGCAGGAGCAGGAGGTAACGCTGCTGAGCGATCTCTACTCCACCGCCTACGACGTGGCCTACGATGCCGCTCCGCTGGCACTTACCGGGCTGTGGGAGCCCATGACCCGCCGCCAGAACGTGCGGGAGGTGCTGGAGATCGGCGTGGTGGCGGATGCGCTCCTCTCGCTGTCGGTGACCTGCGGCACGGTAAACGTCAGCCGGGAAGGGGAGTCGGTAGTACTGCGAACCGGTGCCGCAGTAAGGGCACTGTATCTGGACGAGGGCGGCTCGCCGTTGGTGGCAGAGCGGACGGTGGAGGTTTCCTGCCAGCTGGAGCTGCCGGAGGAGTGTACTGTCTCCGCCCGGGCCATCTGTGCCGACGAGATCCAGGGAAGTCTCACCGCCGGCGGCATCGAAGTGCGTTTCCCGGTGGACTTCCGGGCAGAGGCCGCCAGCCGATGCAAGCGAGTGTGCATCACCGCAGCACGGGTGGATACGGAGCATCCCAAGGACCTCTCCGGGGCACCGTCCCTGGTGCTGCGATGCCTGGGAAAGCAGGAGAATGCATGGGATCTGGCAAAGCGGTACAACACCACCATCCCCGCCATCCTTGCTGCCAATCAGCTGGATGGGGAGGAGGCTCTGCCCCGGGACCAGCTGCTGCTGATCCCCCGGAAACGGGGCTGAAACCAAACACGCCCGCAGGCCGTTTTCGGCGGCCTGCGGGCGCTCTTTGTTCCGTGGACAAGACAGCAGGTGCCTGCGGCGGTCCTTGCTGCCGAAGGAAAAAACGCGGCCCTGCCTTTTGGCAGGGCCGCACTCGCTGCAAGAAATCAATTTTCCGCATAGTGGGAGAGGAATTGCCGGGTACGCTCCTCCCGGGGATGGTCGATGACCTGGTGGGGATCGCCCTGTTCCACGATCACGCCGCCATCCATGAAGATCACCTGGTCCGCCACATCCCGGGCAAAGGCCATCTCATGGGTCACAATGATCATTGTGGTTTTCTGCTCCGCCAGGTTCCGGATCACCCGCAGCACTTCGCCGGTAAGCTCGGGATCCAAAGCGGAGGTGGGCTCGTCAAAGCAAAGGATGTCCGGGTGCAGCGCCAGGGCACGGGCAATAGCCACACGCTGCTGCTGACCACCAGAGAGCTGATGCGGATAATGGCCCGCCCGGTCCGCCAGGCCCATCTGGGCCAAAAGCTCCCGGCCAGCAGTCTCGATCTGCTCCTTGGTCTCGCCGCCCCGCTCCTTGGAGAGGAGCTCCCGGGCCAGCGTCACGTTCTGAAGGGCCGTGTACTGGGGGAAGAGGTTGAAGTTCTGGAACACCAGGCCGAAGTGGAGCCGCTTTTTCCGGATCTCGCTTTCCAGCTGCGTCTTGGGGTCCGCTGCGTCAAAGAGGGTCTCGCCCCGGACGGAAATGGAACCGCCGTCGGGCTTTTCCAGGAAATTCAGGCACCGCAGCAGCGTGGTCTTGCCGCTGCCGGAGGAGCCGATGATAGAGATGGCCTGCCCCTCCTCCAGGGTAAAGCTGATGTCATTGAGCACCTGGGTGGCACCGAAGTGCTTTTCAATGTGTTTGACTTCCAGAATGGACATTTCGGTGCCTCCTTAGCGGAAATAGCTGAGCTTCTTCTCAACCCAGCCGAAGAGCAGCGTCAGTGCGCCGTTGAAGATCAGATAGTATACGCCGGTGAAAAACAGCGGCCACAGCAGTCCTTTGTAGCCGTGGGAGCTCTTCAAAAACGCGTAGCCCGCCCAGATGACCTCCTGCAGTGAAATGATGCGGGCGATGGAGGTATCCTTCACCAGTGTGATGATCTCGTTGGACATGGGAGGGACGATGCGCTTGATCATCTGGAGCAGCGTGACCTTGAAGAAAATCTGGCTCTTGGTCATGCCCAGCACCTCGCCGGCCTCCTGCTGGCCCACGGGAACGCCCTGGATACCGCCCCGGTAGATCTCGGAGAAGTAGCAGGCGTAATTGATGATGAAGGCCACAGCGGAGGCCAGGAACCGGCCGCTTTCGCCGCTGGGCCACGGGCTGCCGCTTTCGAGCAGATACCCGGGAATGTAGAAGATGATGATGAGCTGGAGCATCAGCGGCGTGCCGCGGATGACCCAGACGACGGTCTTGGTGAGCCACCGCAGGGGGGTGAAGCGGCTCATGGAGCCGAAGGACACCACCAGCCCCAGGGGGATGGCGCCGATCAGCGTGACCGCGAACAGCTTTAAGGTTTGGAGGAAACCCTCATTCAGGGCTCCGATGACGGTTGCAAACATGCTTTGGAACCTGCCTTTTCTCGTTCTTTCGACTGGGAAAAACCGCCCAAAAGCAGAGGACGAGGCCTCTGCTTTTGGGATAAGTGTTTTAAATTTTCAGACGTTTACTCCTGCACCAGAGCGTCCTGCACGCCATAGGTCTCCGCCAGGGTCTGGATGGAGCCGTCGGCATACTTGCCGTCCAGGAACTCATTGAGGGCGGCGGCCAGGTCAGAACCCTTCCGGAAGCCCACACCGTACTCCTCGCTGGTGAGAGCCACGGTGGAGGTCAGATCGGCATAGCTGGTGCCCTCGCCGATCATGGCACCGGCCATGAGGGAATCGATGATGGCGGCATCGGCGGTACCCGAGGCGACCTCCAGCAGCGCAGTAGCCTGGTCGGCGACCTCAGTGTAGTTGTAGCCGTTGGCAGCGGCAATCTCGTAGCCTGCGGAACCGATCTCCACGGCGAATGCCAGATCCGTCAGACTGTCCTCGCTCTGATACTGGTCGGCCACAGCTGCGGGGACCACCACCACCTGCTGGTTGATGAGGTAAGGCTGGGAGCACTCCATGGCGCTGGTGACGTCCTCGGTGAGGGTCATACCGTTCCAGACCACGTCAATGGTCTTGCCGTCCAGCTCCATGATCTTGCTGTCCCAGTCGATGATCTGGAACTGGGCCTCCACGCCCAGGCTCTCAGCAAACTCCTTGGCAAGGTCGGCGTCAAAGCCCACCCATTCACCACTCTCGTTCTGATAATCCATAGGCTCAAACTCTGTGATGCCTACCACCAGCGTGCCCTTATCCTGCACATAGGCCAGATCACTGGCCTCGGCGGTGTCGGTATTCTCCGCATCACTTGTATCTTCCGCTGTATCGCCGCAGGCGGCCAGGGAGAACACCATCGCAAGCGCCATCAGCAGCGCCCAGAGCTTCTTTGCTTTCATCGTTCATCCTCCAAATCCCGAAGCGGTGACCCGCTCGTTTAATTCATTAGCAGTTTACCATACTAAATCATCCCTGTAAAGATGCAAAACAAGACAAGAAGCCCCGCTATTTTACTGCTTGTTTTTGTGCAACACGCCCAACAGAAGACGGGCCGTCATACTTTTGGGACCATGGACATAGAGATGGAACATGACTATGGAGCGGAAAAAGGACGGGATGCTATGAATACCAGTATCTATCAGAATATTGCCACCCGCACCGCCGGAGACATCTATATCGGCGTGGTGGGGCCGGTGCGGACAGGCAAGTCCACTTTTATCAAGCGGTTCATGGAGACCCAGGTGATCCCCAACATCGAAAATGTGTACCGGAAGGAGCGGGCCCGGGATGAACTGCCCCAGAGCGGGTCCGGCCGGACCATCATGACTGCCGAGCCCAAGTTCGTTCCCGAGGAGGCGGCCCAGATCCAGCTGCCGGACGGTGCCGCTTTTTCTGTGCGGCTGATCGACTGCGTGGGGTACATGGTGCCGGGGGCCATCGGCCAGTACGAAGATGACGCCCCCCGGATGGTCACAACCCCCTGGTTCGACCACGAGATCCCCATGACCGAGGCGGCGGAAATCGGCACCCGGAAGGTCATCACGGAGCACTCCACCATCGGCATCGTCATCACCACCGACGGCACCATCTCCGACATCCCCCGGGAGGACTATCTGGAAGCAGAGGAGCGGGTGATCCGGGAGCTGCAGGAGTTGGGAAAGCCCTTCATCGTCCTGCTTAACTCTGCCGAGCCCCGCAGTGACCGGGCCCAGGCCATCGCCCGGGATGTGACCTCCCGTTACGAGGTTCGCTGCATGCCGGTAAACTGCCTGGAACTGGGAGAAGAGGACGTGACAGAGATCCTCAAGGCGGTGCTCTATGAATTCCCCATGCAGGAGCTGGATCTCTACCTGCCGCCCTGGGTGGACGCGCTGCCCGCCGAACATCCCATCAAGGCGGGACTCTACGACGCCGTGCGACAGGGAACGGGCCAACTCCGCCACATCCGGGAGGTGGAAGGCGTCATCGCGGCGCTGGGGGCCAGTGAAAACATCAGCGAGGCCAAGATCACTTCCATTGACCTGGGCACCGGCGTAGCTGCCGCTCGGCTGGGTCTGCCGCGGGAACTGTTCTACAAGACCCTCTCCGAACAGTCCGGCTTCGATGTCTCCGACGATGGGGACCTGATGAGCCTGCTGACCAAGCTGGCTGCGGTAAAGTCGGAATACGACAAGGTGGCCGGCGCCCTGAAGGACGTGCGGGAGACCGGGTACGGCATCGTGGTCCCCGGCATCGACGAGCTGAAGCTGGAAGAGCCGGAGATCATGAAACAGGGAGGCCGGTATGGCGTGCGCCTCAAGGCCAGCGCCCCCAGCATCCACATGATCCGGGCGGACATCGAGACCGCCGTCTCGCCCATCGTGGGCAATGAGAAGCAGTCCGAAGACATGGTCAACTACCTGCTCCAGGAATTCGAGGGAGACACCAGCAAGATCTGGCAATCCAACATCTTCGGACGCAGTTTTCACGAATTGGTCAACGAGGACCTGCAGGCCAAACTTAAGCGTATGCCGGAAGATGCCCGGAAAAAGCTGCAGGAGACCTTGACCCGCATCATCAACGAGGGCAGCGGGGGACTGATCTGCATCATTTTATAATGGCAAGAGTGGAACCGGGGAGAGGCGCTGAGAAATACACAGCGCCTCTCCCATTTGCGTCCATATTTCAGAGAACTTGCTCTAATTCTCTTTTTTCAACTCTTGTAAAGTGATATTCCATCACAGAGCCGTCCCGTGCTTCGGGACATAGAGATGAGAAAAATCCGCCCCCTCCAGCGTCAGCAGGAACCTTTTTTTCTCCACGCCGCCGGCGTAGCCCGTCAGGCTCCCATCCGCCCCCACGCAGCGGTGGCAGGGGATGAGGATGGAGATGGGGTTGTGGCCCACCGCGCCGCCCACCGCCTGGGGAGCGGCGGAGATTCCACGTTGGCGCAGCCGCCTGGCCAGCGCGCCGTAGGTGGTAGTCTCACCGTAGGGAATCTCCAGCAGCAGCTGCCAGACCGCCTGGCGGAAGTCGCTGCCCACCGGGGCTAAAGGCGGCAAAGCGGGAAGGAGACGCCTCGCAAAATAAGCATCCAGCCATGATGCCGCCTGCCGGAATACCGGCAGATCATCCCGCCGGAGGGCATCCGACGGCAGGGTGGCGGCAAAGTATTTTTGCCCCGGCAGCCAGAGCCCAGTCAGTGCCTCCTCACTGCCCGCCAGGGTCAATGTCCCCAACGGGGAGTCGTAATTGGTCCATGCGTACATTCTTGCGCTCCTTTCCATCTGTACGGTCCCGGAAACACCCTGCGGGGCAAAGGACGCTGTCACGCTTCGGCCCGGGTCCGCGTGAGCCGCCTTTATTTTACCATAGATCCCGGCCCTGCCGCAACCATGGATTGGGATATGATTCCGCCCCTTGCAAGCCGAGGCGGAGCGTGATACCATGGAACGGTAAAACAATCCGCTGAAAGGGGAATTTTCATATGCTGCTTGCCATTGACGTAGGCAACTCCAATACTTCCGTGGGGCTTTTCGACCGGGACAAGAAGCTATGCTTCCTGGCGTCTTTGGATACCGACAGCCGGAAAACCGCTGATCAGATCTCTATTGATCTGATGAACCTTTTCACCCTCTACCGCTATCGCTTCTCCGACGTCACCGGTGCCATCTTGTGCAGCGTGGTGCCGCCGCTGAACTTCATGATGGAAAAGGCCCTGACCCGCCTGCTGGGAAAGCCACCCATGGTGGTGGGCCCCGGCGTCAAGACCGGGCTGAACATCCGTTTGGCAGTTCAGAGCCAGGTGGGTGCGGACATCGTTGCAGATGCCGTGGCTGCGCTGGAGAAATTCCATCCGCCCATTATCACCATCGACATGGGCACCGCCACCACCGTGGGCGTCATTTCGGAGGGCCGCAACTATGAGGGCGGTCTGCTGCTGCCGGGGGTCAACGTATCCCTGGACGCTTTGAGCCACCGGACAGCTCAACTCCCGGCCATCTCTCTTCAGCACCCTAAGACCCTCATCGGAAAAACCACCGAAGACTGCATGCGCTCCGGCATCGTCTACGGCACTGCCGGTATGCTGGACGGGATCATCGACCGCATCCGGGAGCAGTTCGGCGGGCAGGACATCAGCGTGGTGGCCACCGGCGGCAACGCCCCGGTGATCGTCAAATACTGCCGGAATAAAATCGTCTATGACAAGTATTTGCTGATGGACGGCCTCTGGGCCATCTACCAGAAGAACAAATGACTGCTGCAGCACAGCAGAAAAACAGCCGGAACGGACATCCGCTCCGGCTGTTTTGTATTTTGCAGGGAATCTTACTTCGCCAAGACCTTCTTAAGCTTGGCAAAGCGGGGGAGGGAGTCCTCCTTGGGAAGCGCGGGCTCACCCTGAATCAGGGGCAGCACATAGTCGATGAAGGGCTTCTCCACACCGTTATGGGCAGCGTTGATCCACTCCAGAGGAACCTTCTTCTCGGTGTTGGCCACGTCGGTCAGGGGCAGCAGCTTGGTCTTGCAGACGTACTTGCCGCCCTCGTAGCTGCGCTCAAAGCCCACCATCTTGTCGGTAATGCCGGCCACAGCGTTCTCCACGGCAGCCTTGCCGGACATATAGCTCTCCTCAATGTCGGTCTCGGAGGCCAGGTGTGCGCCGCAGCGCTGCAGCAGGCTCAGCTCGATGCCGCGGACCTTGGCGCCGGTGCGCTCCTTGACCACGTTGGCAAGCAGAGACGCCAAGCCGCCCAGCTGGGCATGACCGAAGCCGTCGGTAGCGGAGGTCTTGGCCTCGGAGACGAAGGTGCCGTCGGCATAGTGGATGCCCTCGGACACCGCCACCATGCAGTTGCCCTTCTCCTTATAAATCCGGTCCACATCCGCCAGGAACTGATCCATGTCGAAGTCCACCTCGGGCAGGTAGATCAGGTCGGGACCTGCGCCATAAGCGGTGGCAAGCCCTGCCGCACCGGCCAGCCAGCCGGCATGGCGGCCCATGATCTCGATGATGCAGACCATGCCGGTGTCGTACACCCGGGCGTCCTGATAGACCTCCATGCAGGAGGTTGCGATATACTTGGCCGCAGAGGCGAAGCCGGGGCAGTGATCTGTGCCGAAGAGGTCGTTATCGATGGTCTTGGGCACGCCCATCACACAGCACTCGTAGCCGACCTTCTGCATGTACTTGCTGATTTTGTTGCAGGTATCCATGGAGTCGTTGCCGCCGTTGTAGAAGAAATAGCGGACGTCGTACTTCTTGAAGATCTCCAGGATCCGCTTGTAATCGGTGTCGTCCACATCCGGGTCCTTCATCTTATACCGACAGGAACCCAGAGCGGAGGACGGGGTATACTTCAAAAGCTCCAGCTCCTTGGGGTCCTCCTGACCCATGTCAAAGAGACGGTCGTTCAGCACGCCCTTGATGCCATGCTCCGCGCCCAGAACCCGCGTGATGTTGGGGTTTTGCAGCGCGGTATGGATCACGCCGTACGCGCTGGCGTTGATGACGGAAGTGGGACCGCCGGACTGGCCAAAGATGCATGCGCCTTTCAATGCACTCATGGTGAAAGCCTCCTCAAAAATCTGTATTCTTACTATATCATCGGCAAAATCAATTGTAAATACTTGCATTTTAAAATTATTGTGATATTATCATAGAGGATAAACGTTTTCGCCTATGGGTATCGTGGAAATTTGACAATCAGTTAACAGGAACTTTACGATATTGCGGGCGGGACGGATCAAAGGATTAGGAGTTGATCTTATGGCACTGGTTACCACTACCGAGATGTTCAAAAAGGCCTATGACGGCGGATACGCTATCGGCGCATTCAATGTCAACAACATGGAGATCGTCCAGGGCATTACTGAGGCTGCCCGGGAGGAGAAGGCTCCGCTGATTCTGCAGGTTTCCAAGGGCGCCCGCGCCTACGCCAACCACACGTACCTTGTGAAGCTGGTGGAAGCCGCTGTGATTGAATGCCCCGAGATTCCCATCGCACTGCACCTGGACCACGGCCCCGACTTTGAGACCTGCAAGTCCTGCATTGACGGCGGCTTTACCTCTGTCATGATCGATGCCTCCAGCAAGCCCTTTGCGGAGAACATTGAGATCACCAAGAAGGTCGTGGAGTACGCCCATGATCACGGCGTGGTGGTGGAGGCTGAGCTTGGCGCTCTGGCCGGTATCGAGGATGACGTGAAGGTCTCTGCCGAGGAGTCCCACTACACCCATCCCGAAGAGGTGGAGGAGTTCGTCTCCAAGA
>ERZ827037.1740-NODE-1740-length-21620-cov-12.848134_pt1 | contig 21620 bp, 20 predicted proteins | sample MGYA00519924_ERZ827037 | MGnify/ENA primary metagenome ERZ827037 (study PRJEB31778, sample SAMEA3449250) | human gut metagenome | biome: human gut; feature: human-associated habitat; material: faeces | place: United Kingdom | collected 2010/2012 ...
TCGTCATCATTGTACGCTGTCGGCTGTTGCATTGTTGAATTTAGTTCGTCCATTTCTTAATGTATGCTCTTCTTGTCTTGTGATGTTCGCGTTTGAAATAATCCCACTGTGCCTGTACGGCATTGTTTGTTTCCAGCTCCGGATTGCTTTCTGCATAAACGGCTCCGACACTCTTGTAAACAGGAATCAGGTCATTGAACAGCAACGCGTTCACACCCTTGCTCTGATATTCCGGCAAGACTCCCGTCAGGTAGAGGTCGATCACTTTCGGCTTGCTCTTCAAAGCCTTCAGCAGGTGGATCCAGCCGAATGGGAAAAGATGCCCTTTCGCTTTCTGCATAGCCTTGGATAGGTTGGGAAGCGAGATGCCAAAGCCAACCACTTCGTCATCTTCCTCGCGGACGATAAGCGTCACCAGGTCGTAGCGAAGCATCGGAATGTACATATTAATGTAGTAGTCGATCTGCTTTTGGGTCAGACGTGCGAATCCATATAACGGTGCGTACGATTCGTTCAATGTCTGGAATACCTTCTGTGCGTACGGCATGATCGATTTTGCGTTCTTGAACTTCATTACCTTCAGCCCGTATTTCTTCTTTACGATCTCACCGATACGCAAATGTTTTTCCGGCACTCCGTCCGGTATATAGATCTTGAACTCGTGCCAGTCCTGGTCTTTCGTATATCCCATACGCTCCATTTGCTTCGGATAGTAAGGATAATTGTAGATGGTCGCCATCGTTCCGATCTGGTCGAACCCTTCGATCAGCATTCCTTCGTGGTCCATATCGGTAAAACCCATCGGCCCGTGCAGTGCGTCCATGCCTTGCTCTTTCGCCCATTTCTCTACGGCACCGAACAAAGCATCCACTACTTCAATATCGTCGATAAAGTCGACAAACCCGAAGCGTGCATGTTTCTGATTCCACGTCTCATTGCTCCGGCGGTTGATCATCCCTGCGATACGTCCCATAACCTTCCCGTCTTTATATGCTAAAAAGTAGATGGCATCACACACTTCGAACGCCGGATTCTTCTTTTTATCCAACGTCACCATCTCTTCTTCGATCAGGCCGGGCACGTGATACGGGTTGCCTTTATATAATTCGATATTGAACTTTACGAACTTTTTGAGTTCCTTCTTACTGGTAACTTCTTTAATTACTACGCTCATCGGTCATTTAGTTTGAACGGCAAATTTACACAATTAATTCATTTTTAGTGCCGGTTGGCAGGAAGAAATTGTTTTCTCTTCTTGATTATATGAAATCTTCGGCATCAATTTTGTGTTCGATGCAAGTGTAATTTGTTTTCGGCAATGTCGAATATGTTTTTGACAATGTCGTGTATATTTTCGACAACGTAGAGTATATACACGACAACGTCGAAAACAGATTACACTTGCACCGGAATTGAAACGGGCCGTAATGGTTGGCCGGTGAAATGGAAGGGATTGTGCTTTTTTATCTCTGTCTCGATCCTTTTGTACAAATAACTCGATTTTAAAGTGTGTAATGATTCCAATTTCTTATCTTTGTGGCGTTTTCGTTATTTCCTGTATGGGAGTGACGAACCTGTGTGTACTCCAAACTCTGCTTGGAGGCATTGATATCTAACATTTATTTGATTATAAAATCATGAAAATAGCTATCGTCGGGACAGGTTATGTGGGACTTGTCACCGGTACTTGTTTTGCAGAAATGGGAACCGAAGTTTTCTGCGTCGATGTAAATGCCGAAAAGATCACAAACCTGAAACAAGGTATCATCCCTATCTACGAACCCGGTCTTGAAGAGATGGTCCACCGTAACCAGCAAGCCGGCCGTCTCCATTTCACAACCGATTTGACAGAATGCCTGAACGAGGTCGAAGTCCTCTTCAGTGCTGTAGGTACTCCTCCCGACGAAGATGGCAGCGCCGACCTGAAATATGTGCTCGAAGTAGCCCGTACCGTTGGGCGCAACATGACCAAACATCTCCTTGTCGTGACGAAGAGCACCGTTCCGGTAGGTACGGCCCGTAAGGTGCGTGAGGCGATCCAGGAAGAGCTGGACAAACGAGGTTTACCGATCGAGTTCGATGTCGCTTCGAACCCCGAATTCTTGAAGGAGGGAGCGGCTATCAAGGACTTTATGAGTCCGGACCGTGTGGTGGTAGGCGTCGAATCGGAGCGTGCAAAGGAGCTGATGACTCGCCTGTACCGTCCGTTCTTGTTGAATAACTTCCGTGTGATTTTCATGGATGTACCATCCGCCGAGATGACGAAATATGCGGCCAATGCCATGTTAGCTACCCGTATCAGCTTTATGAACGATGTCGCGAACCTGTGTGAGATTGTCGGCGCCGATGTGAATATGGTGCGTAAGGGGATCGGCTCGGATGCCCGTATCGGCAATCGTTTTCTGTATGCCGGTATCGGCTATGGAGGTTCCTGTTTCCCGAAGGATATAAAAGCGTTGATCAAAACAGCTAATTCTAACGGTTACCGCATGCGTATTTTAGAAGCGGTCGAAGAGGTCAACGAAGAGCAGAAATCCATCTTGTTCCGTAAACTGGATGATTATTTCAAGGGTGATCTGAAAGGCAAGCGTGTCGCTATGTGGGGCTTGGCCTTCAAGCCGGAAACGGACGATATGCGCGAAGCTCCTTCTCTGATCCTGATCGATAGATTATTGGCTTCCGGTTGCGAAGTGTATGTCTACGATCCTGTCTCGATGGAAGAAACCCGCCGTCGCTTGGGAGACACCATCCATTATGCCAAAGATATCTATGATGCGGTAGTGGATGCCGACGCCCTCCTGCTCGTCACGGAATGGAAAGAATTCCGTATGCCTTCCTGGTCGGCTGTCAAAAAACTGATGGCAACCCCTCTGATCTTGGATGGCCGGAATATTTACGATGTGAAGGAGTTGGAGGAGAATGGGTTTGTTTATCATTGCGTAGGAAGATAATGGATAATCCGAGCTATTCGGGAGAGGGATATATATTAGTCGGATAACAATGATTGATTGTTGTTTGTTATAATAAAAAAGTTTAGCCATGTGTAAATTCTCAAATGAAAACAAACAAAAATTGGGAAATGCAATTGTTTATATTGCTTCCCATACAAAACAACTTAGTAAAACGAAGTTGTTAAAGTTGTTGTATTTGATGGAAGAATATATGGTAAAACGTTATCATTTACCATTCTTGAGTATGCCTTACGAAGTGTGGCAAGCCGGGCCTGTCGCAAAGGACGTATTCATTGATTTGTCCGATGGTCCGTTCCTTTTGAAGGATTTTGTGAAAACCGTGGTGTGTGAAGGAGGAACATTCATCTTGCCTATCTGTGATTTTAGCGATGATGAATTCATGGATTGTGAAATCGATATGATGGATGACATATTGCACAAATATGGTGCTATGACAGCAAAACAATTGGTTGCAGAAACCCATAAACCAGGAACACTTTGGTATCAAGAGGCGGAAAAGCATGGTTTGTTGGAGGCTTTTAGAAATCATGAATGTAATAATTCGGATTTTCGCATTGATTTTTCCCGAATCTTGCCGGAATGTGCAGCAGAAGACTATAAGAGGAGTTTGGAGATCCGAGAGACAGCAAACGAATTGAGGATAAAAGGGAGTGTTTGAAGAAGGAAATTTGTTATTGTTTACACCCTTTTATTTTAAGAACGGGGCCTTGCCTCAGCCTAAATTCTTTTTGGTGTTAAAAGTGTGTGATGGAAATATGTTACTTGCTTCTTTGCCGACTTCAAAAGATCATGTACCAAGTGATATGTCTGTTAAATCCGGATGTTTTGAAGATTCGAAACGCCAAGTGAATGTATTTGTATTTCTGGCTGGAGAGTCGGTGGCCTGTCATCCGTTAACAAACCGGGAATTTGCCTTTTCTCTGAATACATTTGTATATGGTGCCGATTTGGATACTTATCCAGTATCGGTATTTGAGAAGCAGATTGTAGATCATTTGTCAGAAGTTAATTTGATAGGAAAAATCCTGGAACCCGTATACCGTGATTTGAGAGAATGCCTGAAACATTCCCGTATGGTAAAAAACAAGTATAAGAGGTTGTTTTGATGGCGGTTTGATATCTGATAAACAGAACCATTCGAGACAGAAATATGTATTAGCCGGATAAAAACGAAATATTACAAGCTATCAAAACAACAGCCAAACAGATTATACCCTCTGGTACGCGAGTGATTTTGTTTGGCTCGCAAGTTCGTGGAGATGCTCGTGAAGATTCTGATTGGGATATTTTGATTCTTTTGAATAAAGAAAAGCTGGACAATTCAGATCATGATAACTATTCTGAATATCAATGCTCAAATACATCCCATGTTCTATACCACAAAAGATTGGTTGAAGCGAAATTTCTCTTTTTTGTATAAAAACATAGAGCAGGAGGGAATTGAGTTATGTTGACAATGGAGGTAATTGAGATTGGGAAAAGGGAGCTTGGATCTTAATGGATACGTCCGATAGTCTTAAAAACTAAAACCATGACAAAGAAAGAAGCAATCAAAATCTTTGAAGAAAAGAAAGTACGTACCCTTTGGGATGATGAGACGGAGGAATGGTATTTCTCTGTTGTTGATGTAGTGGGTGTACTGACGGACAGTGTAGATGGACGGAAGTATTGGAACAAACTCAAACAGAGGCTAAAAGCGGAAGGAAGTGAGTTGGTGACAAATTGTCACCAACTGAAATTACCATCAGCAGACGGTAAATATTATAAAACCGATGTCGCAACAACCGAGCAGTTGTTCCGCCTGATCCAATCTATCCCATCCCCTAAAGCCGAGCCGTTCAAACTCTGGATGGCACAAGTCGCCAAAGAACGTTTGGACGAGATGCAAGATCCGGAACTGACGATTGACCGGGCAATGAAGGAGTATAGTCTGCCGTATGTGTTCCATAATGGAAAGAAACTGTATTTTAAACGAGATATGTTGGTATCTACCGAAGCAGCGTATCGAGGACTTTTGATTGAACAAGATGAACGTTCTGCACATCGGTATGTTGATTCTTATGAAGAATTGAAAGGTAAAACATTATTGGATATTGGTGCGGCAGAGGCTATATTCACGCTTGATACAATTGAATATATAGATCATGCCTATCTTTTTGAATGTGACGAAAGCTGGATTGAGGCATTGGAAGCTACGTTTGCTCCCTATAATGAAAAAATAACGATTGTCCGCAAGTATGTAAGCGATGTTGATGACGAGGATAATATCAGGTTGGATACATTCTTTCAAGGTGAAGGAAAATCTATTGATAATTTATTCTTGAAAATGGATATAGAAGGATATGAGAGGAAAGCATTGGAAGGTGCTGTTCATATCTTGGAGCATGGACGACAAATCGGTGGATCAGTTTGTATTTATCATTTACATGATGATAAAAAGGTTATAGAGTCAGAATTGAAAAATTTTAATTTAAAGATAAACATACAGCCGGGTTATTTGTATTTTGAGAAAGAAATGCGTTCGGCTATTATACGGTTTTGGAGTTGATGGCAGAACAAGATAAAGGTTGTTAAGGAATTTTTGAAGGATTGATAAGCATGAACAATAATATCGTAGTAGTTATTCCTGTTTATAAGGCTTTTGTAACAAAAGCAGACATTGTTTCTTTGAAGCAATGTCTGCAGGTATTAAACAAATATCATATTTGTTTAATATGTCATGAAAAACTGGATTTATCGGAATATAAATCTTGTTTTTTAGATAGCCGAGTCGATTTTTGTGTCAGATATTTTAATGAACAATATTTTGATAGCGTTAAATCATATAATGAATTGATGTTATCTGTTGATTTTTATCGTTCTTTTCGAGAATATCAATATATGCTTATTTACCAATTAGATGCATTTGTTTTTGAAGACCAGTTAGAATATTGGTGTAATAAAGGATATGATTATATTGGTGCTCCTTGGATTAAAGCAAATAAGAAGTTTCATCCGACGTGTGGAAATGGAGGATTTTCTTTGAGGAAAATAGATTCATTTATTCAGTTATTGGAAGCATCTCCAAATAAAAGGCTTTTTTCATTGAAAGGATTATGGTGCTATTATAGATATAGGGGACCAATGCATAAGTTTAAATATGTTTTGTTAGGGTTACTTGGTGGTAGAAACACATTGAAATATTTTATCCAAGAAGAACAGACTAATGAGGATTTGTTTTTCTCTGCATTGAAATATGACCGGTTTTGTATACCAAGTTCTGAAGAGGCCATGTTTTTTTCTTTTGAAATGTATCCTTCTTTTTTATATCAAAAGACAGGAAGAGTTTTGCCTTTTGGTTGTCATGCATGGGAAAAAAATGAGTATAAAGAGTTTTGGTTTCGATATATAAAATTGACAGATTAAAATGGCAGAACAAACTCTGAAAGAAAAGACGGCGAAAGGTTTTTTTTGGGGAGGATTGAATGGAGGGATCCAGCAATTGCTGAATCTTTTCTTCGGGATATTCTTGGCTCGGCTATTATCTCCTGGAGACTATGGTATGATTGGTATGTTGGGGATTTTTATGGGGATAGCGACTGTTTTGCAAGATAGTGGTTTTGGTACTGCTTTGATAAGTAGGAAAGAAATAAAACATGAAGATTATAATTCGGTCTTTTGGTTCAGTCTGTCGGTAGGATGTATTTGTTATGTTGTCTTGTTTTTCTGTGCGCCATTAATTGCCTCTTTTTACGACAAACCGGAGTTGACGAACCTTTCCAGGGTGCTTTTTTTATGGCTTTTGATCAGTTCTACATCAATAGCCCATTCTGCTTTTTTGACCAAAAAACTGATGGTAAGAGAGCGAACAAAGATAGAAGTTAGTGCTTTGTTTGTTTCTGGGATGGTCGGTATTATTTTAGCGTATAATAGTTTTGCATATTGGGGAATTGCACTTCAAACAGTGACGCATGCTTTTGTTGGAAGTGTCTTACGCTGGTATTATGTCAAGTGGCGACCGACCTTCTCTTTTGATCTGAAACCATTGAAAGAAATGTTTTCTTTCGGAGTGAAAATAATGTTTACCAGTATCTTTGGGCAGATTAATGCGAATATATTTTCGGTGTTGTTAGGACGATTTTACAAAGAAGATCAAGTCGGGTATTATACACAAGGAAATAAATGGATGATGATGGGATATAACTTTATTTGGGGCATGGTTGGTAATGTCTCTTTGCCTGTTTTGTCAGAGGTCTCTTCTGATGTGGAACGGCAGCGTCAAGTATTCCGGAAAATGTTACGTTTCGTCTCATTTATATCATTCCCGGGTATGTTAGGATTGGCTTTTGTTGCAAAAGAATTGATTGTAATAAGCGTTTCCGATAAGTGGTTACCATGCGTCCCTGTGATGCAATTGATGTGTGTATGGGGAGCGGTGATGCCTATTAGTAATTTGTATACACATGTGTTGTTAAGTCATGGAAAATCGAATATATTCTTGTATAATACGGTTATATTGGGAATTGTACAATTAGTTTTAGCTGTTAGTCTGTTGTTTTTGGGTGTTTATTATATGGTTTTGGCTTTTGTAGTTGTAAATGTAGTATGGCTGTTTGTGTGGCATTATTTTGTAGCCAAGCAAATTCAGATTCGTCTGATTGATGTCTTTAAAGACGTACTGCCATTTTTGCTGTTGTTTATTGGAGCATTAGCCGTTTGTGGTGTTTTGATACAATTTTTATCTATAGATAATATTTATCAGTTGTTTATATTGAAAATATTAATAGTTTCTGCATTATATATCGCTATGTTATATTTTTCAGGTGCTGTAATATTTAAAGAGGCTCTTTCCTTTTTTAGGGGAAGACTTATTGATCGAAAATGAAGAAATTAACTTTAGTCCCTATGGGGGGATTAGCAAATAGGATATTTGCAATAACTGCCGCTATTTCCTTTTGCAAGGATCATGGCGTTTTTTTGAAGGTTTATTGGTTTCGAGATAAAGGAATGGGAGCTAACTTTGTTGACTTGTTCAATATCTCTCAGAAATTGGATAATGTAGAGATTATAGATGCAAAGTGGTTTCATTGTTTGTATGACAGACCTCGTAAAAAAAATCTTTGGTTGCCAAAGATTTATCAAAAAATATCTTTTGATAAAGTCTTGTATGAATATGAAGAAGAAGATGCGGCCATGAAGTGTCTATCATACGATTCTGTATATTTAGTACAATGGGGGCAATTCTATAAACAGAATGTTGATTTGTCTACTATATATCCTTGTGATAACATAAGACATATTGTAGATCAAAGGATGTTTAAAAACGGAAATGTTATTGGAATTCATATTCGTCGGACGGATAATATGCTATCAATACAGAATAGTCCGGATGAGTTATTTGTTCGTTTGATGAGAGAAGAAATTAATCGGAATAAGGATGTTAGATTCTATTTGGCATCAGATTCAATAGATGTAAAGCATAATATGGCAAAAGAGTTTGGCGATAGAATTGTGTTATTTGATAGCGTTTTAAAGCGCTCTGATAAGAGTGGAATCATTGACGCTTATGTGGAATTGATATTGCTGTCAAAAACATCTAAAATATATGGTTCCTATGGAAGTACATATTCTTTGTTAGCCTCTATGTTAGAGAATATCCCATTGTGTGTAATAAAATATGATAACCGATAATAATACAGAAATGGACTTGATTAAAAGTATAAAATCTTGTATGAGACATATTCTACAAAAAAGAGGATATGATATTTGTAAAGTATATAGAAAAAATATACGGAATGGTAAGCAATATATGAATATAGGTAATATTTCTTTAGCAATGCCTTTAGATCATGATTTACCCAATATATTATATTTACATCCTTTATATTCTCATAATTTGCCAGATATAGCAAGTTTTATGGTGAAAAAATATACGACATTGGGAATAGTGGATGTGGGTGCAAATATAGGTGATACTGTTGCGCTAATATTGAATAAAGTAAAGGATAATATCTCTTTTTTGTGTATAGAAGGGAACAATGAATATATTCCGTATTTGATAGATAATCTATCAGGGATCTACAATGTTGAAATTGTAGATTCCTATTTGTCTGATACTAATGCTAAAAGCACTGTAGAAGTAATTACTGAATATGGAAGTGCCCATGTAAAGGAAGGCGTTCGCTTGTCTGAAATAGAATTTACGACATTAGATAGTATAATGAATGACCATCAACAAGATGCTATGCGATATAAATTGCTTAAAATAGATACTGATGGATTTGATTTCAAGATAATAAGGGGAGGATTGAAATATATTGAAAAAGTCCGTCCTGTTATTTTCTTTGAATACGATAGGGATTTTTTGAATGAACAAAACGACTATGGATTTGAAATCTTTGATAGTTTGTTTGATATTGGATATGAAAAGTTGTTAGTATATGATTGTTTAGGAAACTTTTTATTACCAATAGAAAAAAACAATTTTAATACAGTCTTTTGTTATTTAGATAGATATATTAAGGGTAAACATAATGCAATAATGTATTTTGATATATGCTTATTTCATGACATGGATAGTGATTTATTTGATGAAATTATTGATTATGAGATAAATAAATGTTGATTTGCTTAATAAAGAATTTAAGGTGTTCTTAATTTATAGAAATGAAAATACTGTTTGATCATCAAATTTTTAATTGGCAAATTTATGGTGGTATTTCTCGCTATCATTATGAACTGTTGAAATCATTGCCCGCTTATGGCCTTGATGTCGAAATCGCAGTCAAGTATTCTAATAATTACTATTTGACGAAAGATGAACATTCTTATTGCAAGCGGTTTTTCCCGGGTTTTAATTTGAGAATAAGGAATGAGTTCATTAGGAATTCAAATAAATCTTATACATTGGAACGTTTGTCTACTCAAATGTTTGATATTTTTCATCCTACATTTTATGGCGACTATTTTTTAGAAAGCGGGTTGCTAAAGAATAAAGCATTTGTATTGACTGTCCATGATTTGATCCACGAGCGGTTTTATGAAAAAGAGCCTTCTATACCTCAAAAACATAATCTCATCAATCGTGCAGATCGTATAATTGCGATTAGTGAAAATACGAAGAATGATATACTTGCTTATTTACCTAAAATAGACCCAGATAAAATAAAAGTAATATATCACGGTAGTAGCTTAAAAAAGTTACTACCTTTTGCTGATTCTGTTAAATTGAAGGTGACAAATCGGGAATATGTATTGTTTGTAGGAGATAGAAGTGAATATAAAAATTTTGATCGGTTTATTAAGGCCTTTGCTTTGTTAGTAAAAAAATATAAAGATCTATTATTAGTTTGTACAGGGAAGTCTTTTACTCATAATGAAATTGTTATTTTAAAAGAGCTAGGGCTACAGGAGAAAGTAATATCAATATCGGTTGATGATGTGAAATTATTGTGTTTGTATAAACATGCTCAATTTTTTGTGTTTCCTTCGTTATATGAAGGTTTTGGAATCCCTATATTAGAGGCGTTTGATGCAGGATGTCCGATCGTCCTTAGTAAGGCAAGTTGTTTTCCTGAAATTGCAGGTGATGCTGGATTTTATTTTGATCCGTATGATATAGAATCAATGTATGCAAGTATGGAACAGGTATTGATTAGTAGTAGTATCAAAACAGATTTGGTCTTAAAAGGATACGAAAGGAGTAAATTCTTTTCATGGGGCAAAACCGCTAAATTAACGGCTGATCTATATAAAACATTAAAGAGATGAATATAGCAGTATTGTTGACATGTTTTAATCGAAAACAGAAGACATGTGAATGTTTGTCATCGTTTATCAAGGTAACCAAAAAGTACTCCGAATGTAATTTTGATATCTATCTTGTAGATGATCATTCGATTGATGGTACAGCTGAAATGATAAAAGAAGCTTTTCCATCAGTGAATCTTATTTCAGGAAACGGGTCGTTGTTTTGGGCTGGGGGTATGAGATTAGCATGGATGACTGCATTGGATAGGCCGCTACTGTATGATGGTTTTCTTTTGGTTAATGATGATGTCTGTTTTGTTGAGAATTTTTGGGATATTATATGTGAAACAAATAAATATGCGGAATCCCATTATGGGATGCAAGGTATTTATACTTTGTCTACGGCAGATAAAGATACCGGTAATATTTCATATGGTGGGCATTGTCTAAGAAAGAAGTTGTTTAAACACTCATATTACCAAGTTTGTCCATCAGATCTGCCTCAAGAATGTGAATTGACGAATGCAAATATATTGTTTGTTTCAAGTAATGTGGTTGAATCAATTGGAATTTTAGATACACATTATACCCATTTCTTGGCTGATTTTGATTATTCATTGGTTGCTAAAAAAAAAGGATTCCCTGTTCTTGTTTCACCTGGAATAGGAGGATATTGCAAAAATGATCATAGTGAAGACCCATTATCTCCCGATCTCTTAATAAAGAAAAGAATTAGGAATCTCTATGGGATTAAAGGATTAGCTTTAAATGAATATTTGTATTATTTGCGTAAGCATTTTTATTTTAAAGCACCTTATGCTTTTGTTGTTTTGTGGCTTAGAACTTTATTTCCTAAAATAATACCGGAAAAATAGAAGTGATAAAACATATAGTCATTTTCCATCCTGCTATTGCTCCTTATCGGATCGATTTTTTCAATTTGCTTAATGAGACCTTTGATGTCTCTTTTTATTTTGAGCATCGCGCTCCGTTAGAACAATCGTTTGACCAAGAAGAATTGAATAAACGCATTTGTTTCTCTTATTCTTTTTTAGCTTCGGGGCTGTTTGGTATAAAGAATTTGAGAGTTGGAATTTTGAAAATATTAAAGAGAGAGAAACCAGATATGGTATTCGTTTCTGAGTATACAATGTTGGGTTTGTTGGTGCTTCTGTATAAATTCTTTTTTAATTGGAAATTAAAGATCGTTATTACTTGTGATGATAACCTTGAAATGGCTGAATCTGCCAGCTTCGTTAAGCGCTGTGTCCGTTTCTTATTGCTTCACAATGTGGATTTAGTGCTTTTGGTGAATGACCAGGTGAAACATTGGTATGAAAAGTTTTTGCTTTTTAAGGCTCAATATTTTTATTTCCCTATAGTACAGTCTGATGAACAATTCCGAGAGCGGCTGCAAGCGGCAATGTCTTTGTCGAGCCGGTTGCGTGTGCAGTATAAATTGGAGGGTAAGAAAGTATTGTTATATGTGGGGCGTTTGGTTAAAGTCAAAAATGTAACTCTTTTGCTGAACGCCTTTAAAAATATATTTGAGGAGCGTAAGAACCTTGTTCTGATTATAGTTGGAGATGGCGATGAACGCCAGTCTTTGCAAAGATTGGTTAAGCCTCTTATAGAGGATGGTCATATAATCTTTGTGGGTAAAAAAGAAGGAAATGAATTGATGGCTTATTACAATTTAGGAGATATTTTTGTCTTACCCAGCCAATATGAACCATTTGGGACGGTTGTTAATGAAGCCCTATTATCCGGTTGTTATGTCCTTTGTTCCTCGGTAGCTGGAGCTTCATGTCTGATACAAGAGAATACGAATGGAAATGTTTTTGTTTCTAATGATTTGAATGATTTGGTTATTAAATTAAGGTACTCATTAAGTAAATCAGAAAAAAAAGGAAATAAAATGCTTTTTACTTTTGATTCATTTATGAAGTCTTTTGTAAAACGGCTTGGGGCAATTGAACAAAAAACAAATCAGTCGAAAATTGTATAACACTATGTGTATGAAACGTATCTGTAACCTATTCATATCCAATTTTCACATAATCGTCATCCTGTTCTTTTTGAACATACTCCCAGCCAGCTTTTATGTCCTAAGTACAGTAAGTGGAGTTTCTTTGATTTCAAAGTTGATACAAATCTGCTTGAACTCTTTTTTGTTGTCATTTGGAGTCATCGCTCTTTTGGGATGGCTGCGTTTGGGCAAGTTTATAAGAAGAGGTGTTTTGGTCTTGTTTAGCTTGGTTTCTGTAATAGAATTGTTTTTGGTCTTCAATTTTAAATCTACTTTTAGTATTCCTTTGCTCAATCTTGTTTATCAGACTGATCGGCAAGAAGCTATAAATTTTATGGAATCCTTTTTTGATGTAAAAACTTTATTGTCTCTATCATTGGTCGGTATTGTTGCAGGAGGTTGTTCATATGTGTTTCATAGGAAAAAAAGAACGATACAAAAGCAGTTGCTGAAAATTCCACATCTAAGTGTTGTTTTATCTCTTGTTGTAGCAGGAGGGATATTTTTATTCTGCTATCGTATGTTTTCTCCTTTTACGTTCTACAAGACCATCACGCCGATTCATCGCCTATTGGTTTCAGGTAAGGGGGGAGATGGAATTCGGGAGCAGAAAACCATAAATGAATATAGGAAATCTCATGCAATCCGGCTTACTAAGGAGGGTGATAAAATAAAGAATGTAGTCTTTGTCATAGGGGAATCGTTGAACAGAGACCACATGAGCCTATATGGTTATCCTTTGAAGACTACTCCAGCTTTGGATTTATTGAGAGGGAATATTTTCAAATATGAGGATGTCATCAGTTCTTCACCTTCAACATTCGTATCGATCAATAATATGTTCTCTTTTGCCGGGAATGATCCGTCTTCAAGCGGGTTATGGTATCAGAAAGGGCTTTTGCCGGATATAATGAAAGCGGCTGGTTATAGGACTTATTGGATTTCCAATCAAACAACACCTCTTTTGAGTGATGATATTTGCGATGTGGTTGTGTATAGGGACAAGGAGGTCGCTGAAGAACTGAAAGATGGATTGTATGATGAGCAGCTGTTTCCGATTCTTTAAAGAATCGCTATCCTGGAAGATAATCCAGGATAGTAAAATCCTTAGACAGGCCTTATATGACAGATGATATAATTCATACGATTTTGGATTTGACAGGGATTCATACATTTTATTATGACAGTACGAAAAGCGTAGTGAATGATTGTTATGATGGAACTCGTACAAGGCTTGTTAATGGTGTTGATTATGACGCTTATTTAAAAGGTTCCAATCGTGAATGGAAAGGCTTGTAGACCTTATATTGCTAAGTAGGAAGGTGTGGTCGTTTTAGACATAAATTTAGAAGAGTGTGATGTTTATAGAACAGTTAGAACAAATAAAAGGATGAACTATTGTTGAACAAAAGAATGAAAATTGTCATCTTAAACACATCAGAACGTACCGGCGGCGCAGCCGTAGCTGCCGGGCGTTTAGGTAAAGCATTAGAACGTGCCGGGATACAGGTTGATAAACTTATCTGTGAAAATACTTGGTTGAACCGTTTCCGATTCTATTGGGAGCGGTTGATTATTTTTTTATGTAACCATTTAAACCGTAAGAATCTGTTTGCGGTTTCTATCGCCAATACCGGAATGGATTTATCCGGATATCCTTTGGTAAAAGATGCTGATATTATCCATCTTCATTGGATTAATCAGGGTTTTCTTTCATTAAAGGATATAGAAGAATTGGTGAAACTGAACAAGCCCATTGTGTGGACTATGCATGATATGTGGCCTTGTACAGGTATTTGTCATCATGCAAGGGATTGTGAAAAGTTCCAGATGGGATGTGAGTCTTGTTTCTTTTTAAAGTCGAAAGGTAAGGATCTCTCGACTTCTGTCTTTGATAAAAAATTGTCCTTGTATAAGGAGGCCAATATAACTTTTGTCGGTTGTAGCCGATGGTTGTCCGGCAGGGCAAAAAAAAGTTATCTGCTACGGGATAAGACGGTTTTGTCTATTCCTAATCCGATCGATACGGAGGTCTATCATCCGATGGATCAGGGTATGGCTCGTGAGTTATTGGGGCTACCTTCAGGAAAGAGGCTTTTATTATTTGGGGCGTTGAATGTTACAGACAAGCGTAAAGGGATTGATTATTTGATCGAGGCTTTAAGGAAAATAAAAAAGCAAGATGTGGAGCTTGTCGTTTTTGGACAAGTAAAAGATGATATCCGAGGCCTTTTCCCCGTGCCAATTCATTCGATGGGATATTTGTCGGATGAATCTAAAATTGTAGCATTGTATAATGCTGTCGATATGTTTATCACTTCTTCTTTAGAGGAGAACCTTCCCAACACAATCATGGAGTCTATGGCGTGCGGAACTCCTTGTGTCGGATTTGAAATTGGCGGTATTCCAGAGATGATTGATCATTGTGTTAATGGATATATTGCTAATTATAAGGAAATTAAAGGGATATCCGACGGTATTCGGTGGGTTTTGGAGCATGAAGATCGGGAGGCTCTTTCGGCCGCCTGTGTGAAGAAAGTACAGGAGAGTTATGCGGAGGAAGTGGTAGCTGAACAGTATACTGCATTATATACAAAGTTATTGCGAGTGAAGTTGAACAGTTATGAGTGAGCTATTGAGAGGTGTTGTTTTGTTGCTTCGTCCAAGACAATGGGTGAAAAATGGATTTGTTTTGTTACCTTTATTTTTTGGACATAAACTGATGGAATATGATCTGTTAGTGAATTCGATCATTGCATTTTTGGTATTCTCTTGTATGTCAAGTGCGATATATTGCTTTAATGATATAGAAGACTTGGAATTTGATAAGATGCATCCGAAAAAATGTGATCGCCCTTTGGCTAGTGGGGTGATATCTTTGAGTTTGGGATGGCTTCTTTTCGTGTTTTTAGCTGTATTTGCCTGTATGTCTGCATATATTGTAAATCAAGGCTTGTTTGTGATAATGCTGATATATTTGATATTGAATTTATTTTACACGTTAAAATTAAAGCAATTTGCGATTATAGATGTGTTTATCATCGCTGTAGGTTTTGTTCTTCGTGTGTATGCAGGTAGTGTTGTCACAAACATAGCTTTATCAGAGTGGATTATCTTGATGACTTTCCTATTGGCGTTATTCTTAGGTTTTGCAAAACGAAGGGATGATGTTCTCATTTATGAGAAAACTAATGTACAATCTCGTAGAAACACATCTCAGTACAATATGATTTTTTTAAATTCAGTATTATCTATTATAACAGCAGTAATAATTGTTGCTTATATGATGTATTGTATGTCTGATGGAGTGGTCATTCACATGGGAAGTCGGAAAGTGTATTTTACATCGGTTTTTGTGATTTTAGGCTTGTTTCGTTATTTACAACATACATTTATTAATGAACAGACAGGATCGCCTACGCAAGTTTTGTTTACGGATCATTTTTTACAGTTGATACTTATGGGATGGATATTAACATTTACTTTTATCATTTATGTCTAAAATAAAGATTAAGGTAGTGCGTTTATGGAATGCTTTTATTGATATAATAAGAGCGACTTTACCACAGGATACAAATGAGAAAAAAATCTTTTTATTTTCTTTTGTTTTCTATTTTCTTTTGGGAGTTTTTTGGCTGTTTCATGTTAGCCCGGATAATGGGTTTACTTTATTGGGCTACGATACATACGAATATACAATAGGAGAATTTTTAATTCCTTATAAAGCTTTGTTTTTCAAATTGAGACATCCGTTAATGGCCTTTTGGCTGTTCCCGGTGTCAATGCTTGCTTATTTACCTGAATGGTTATTTGGGATAGCTTCGGTACTGCCTGTATTTACTATTGCTGCTAATCTGGCAATGGCTTTGTCTACGTCCTTGGTATGGCGTATTTGTAGATTGATGAATCCTTCTTCATTTTATGGAAATTTGGTTTGTACTGGTGTTTATTTCTCTTTTGCTCAGATAATTATCTTGTCTTTTGCTGTAGAGTCTTTCCCTTTTTCCTCTTTAGCTTTGTTATCTTATATTTCTTATGTTTGGCTTTCGCGTAACAAAGCAGATGTATATTCGGATAATTTATTTTTTGCGATTATTTCCGGCATTACGATTACAAATGGTTTGAAGTTTGTATTGGCACAATATGTTGTGGAAAGAAAACGAGATGGTGTCTTGAAGAGGGTGTTTAATAGCTCTTTTTTATTTCTTTTTTTTACCAGTATAGCTGTTTTAGTGGCTGTTGTACGTTGGGTATTTTTGATTCGTCCGGCTTCCCCTGATGTTTCTTTGGTTAGTTTATTGTTAGGAGATTCCATGAATTATGTGATACATTATGATTTCTTTCAATGGTTTAAAGTGGTAGGATATAATTTCTTTGTTTCTCCTATATTGTTATGTGTTGATGCGATCAATTTTGAAGGATTTGACTTCTCAGAAAAGGTTTTGGAAAATTTGTCATTGTGGGCTATTCCTTTGTTTCTTTTTTATGGAAGCCTTTTGCTGTCGTTATGGATAAATCGTAAAAAGCAATTGGTTCATGTTTTCCTCTGTTTTTTAGTAGTAGATGTGTTGGTTCATTTGATTTTAGGTTATGGGTTGAACGAAGGACATATTTTTTCTGCTCATTGGTTGTTTATGTTCCCTGTTTTGTTGGCTATGCTGTCAAACTTATTTAGAAGTGTTATTGTCAGAAATATATATTATTTATGTTTATTCTTTTTTAGTGGAGTATTGCTGATTCATAATCTATCATATATAGTAACGGGAATTGTGAATGTGAATTAATTTGAAATGAAATGGATTTTTTGTTTTTTCTCGGTCCTATTTTGGGGATGTTTAGAGGATAAATTGAATGAATATGAAGTCCGGAAAGAGTGTTCTATATCAGAATATTTGTCAGAGATAAAATATTTGCAGTCTGTCTTTTATGAAGAGGAATTATCTGCACCTCGTTTTTTCTGTTAGGAATGGGGCAGAATGATAAGTTTGTTTATAAAAATCCGGGGGAGATATGTGAAGCGTATTTTTTGACGGAATTAATCAAAAGAAATGAGGAAACGAACCATATCTCTTCTTTTAGGAAATTCTTAAATCTTTGTGATATGATAAATGACAAGAAATAAAAAAATTGATGTTACAACCTACATTTTCAATCATAACGATTACCTATAATGCCGTGCGTCTAGTGGAGCAGACGTTGTTGAATGTGCTGAGCCAGTCCTATCCGAATATCGAATATATCGTGATAGATGGCGGTTCGACGGACGGGACGGTGGATATTATCAAACGGTATGAATCGGGCCTTGCTTATTGGGTGAGCGAGCCGGACAAGGGGATATACGATGCTATGAACAAGGGGCTTCAAAAGGCGACGGGAGATTATGTCTGGTTTATCAATGCCGGTGATTCTCTTTGTTCGTCCGATACGGTCCAGTCGGTCGTTTCCAGATTACAGAAGAGGAAGACTTTGCCGGATATTATCTATGGAGAGACGAATATCGTCGATGAGGAAAGGCGGTCGTTGGGACTGCGCCGTCTCAGGGCTCCTCGGAAGCTTTCGTGGAAGAGTTTCAGGATGGGAATGCTGGTTTGCCACCAATCGTTCATACCAAAACGTGCGGTTGCTCCGTTATATGATTTGCAGTATCGCTATTCGGCCGATTTCGACTGGTGTATCCGCTGCATGAAGCAGGCTCGTTCGTTTTGCAATACGCATCTCACCCTGTCCGATTTCCTGGACGGCGGAACGAGTACGACGCAAAGAAAAGCATCATTGCGAGAGAGGTATGCGATTATGTGCAAATATTATGGTACTTTTGTTACGGTTTTGCTCCATGGGTGGTTCGCCATCCGTTTTTATACGGCTAAATGTCTGAAGGGGCGGGTTTGATAGTATGAATTTTAATGAGACATATATGAAGGATTTGCTAAAGCAATGGGGGAAACACGTTGTTGCCCTGATCTTGTTTTTGGGACTGGTGATGGTCTATTTTTCACCGGCGGTGTTTGATGGGAAAGTAATCATGCAAGGTGATAATATCAAAGCGACCGGAATGGGATCAAGCCAGATGGATCAATACGCCAAAACGGCACAGCCGGGTGAGTTCAGCGTCTGGTCGGATGCGATGTTCGGTGGGATGCCGTATGTGACAGGATATGGGCAGGCCGCACCGAGTATGCCTTCTTATTCGATTGTGGATGGTTGGTTGAAAAAGGTGGGATATGGCGATGCAGCTATGGTTTTCGTCGGATTGGTATGTTTTTACCTGCTGATGTGTGTCATGGGGGTAAACTGGTGGCTTGCGATTGCCGGGGCGTTCGCTTTTGCATTCGCATCTTATAATATCATTATTATCGAGGCGGGGCATATCGTGAAAGCCTATGTGATCGGTTATATGCCGGTGACGTTGGCCGGTATGGCTTTGCTTTTCAGGCGATCCTATCTGTGGGGAGCCGTCTTGTTCCTGTTGGGGGTAGCCTTGTCTCTGGCAAACGGGCATATCCAGATCACCTATTATCTGGTACTGCTTTGCGTACTGATCTATTTAGGGTATGCGATTAAAAAGATCCGGGAGAAAGCGTATGGCGAATGGTTGAAGACTTCCCTGATTATGGCAGCCTGTGTCGTATTGGCTGTATTGCCTAATGCGCAGGGGATGTATTCCAATTGGGACTTGGGGCAGCACTCCATCCGTGGGGCTTCGGAGCTGACGCCGAAACCGGATGCTTCGGGAAAAGTGGAGAAGGCTTCCACCGGTTTGGATAAGGATTATGCTTTTCAATGGAGTTACGGCTGGAAAGAGTTGATGACCGTTCTCGTACCGAACGTATATGGTGGTGGTTCGGGAGGCACGTTGGACAGTTCGTCCGAGTTATACAAGGAGTTGAAGAAAAACGGGGCCCAGGTGGGGAAAGAAGTACAAACCTATACCTATTGGGGGGATAAGATATTCACTTCTGGACCGGTCTATTTCGGGGCTTTGGTCTGCTTCTTGTTCGTTTTGGGAATGTTCGTGATCCGGAACCCGATGAAATGGTGGCTGTTGGCAGGATCGGTGTTCCTGACATTCCTTGCGTTGGGACGTAATTTCGATTCTTTCAACGACCTGATGTTCCATTATCTGCCTTTATACAATAAGTTCCGTACGGTCGAGATGGCGTTGGTAATACCGGGATTGGTATTCCCGATTGTCGGCATTTGGGGATTAAAAGAAATTTTGTCACAGAAAGTGGAGGAGGCCCGTTTGAAAAAAGGATTTCTTTGGGCTTTGGGGTTGACCGGAGGCCTTTGTGTGGTCCTTTGGCTGATGCCTTCCTTGCTGTTGGATTTCCGGTCTGCCTATGATGCACAGTTCCAGAACCAGGTTCCGGAATGGTATTACACTGCCTTATTGATGGACCGTGCTTCGCTGGCTTCGGCCGATGCGTTGCGTTCTTTGGTCTTCATCCTGCTGGGAGCCGGGCTGCTTGTCTGGTTCTGGAAAGCGAAGAACAAGAAGACTGCGGCGACTTTCGTGAGCGCAGGTGTGGCAGTTCTTATTTTGATTGATCTTTGGACGGTGGACCGCCGTTATCTGGATGACAGCAATTTCGTTAAGCAACAACCGGCGGAGATGTATAAGGAAACAGTTGCCGATAAAGCAATCCTGCAGGACACGGGTTCGACTTTCCGTGTGTTGAACATCAATAACCCGTGGCAGGAAACGAATACTTCCTATTATCATCATTCTATCGGGGGATATCATGCCGTCAAGTTGCGCCGTTATCAGGAGTTGATCGACCATCGGTTGGACGGTGAGTTGCGTGGGATTATCGGTGCTTTGCAGAAAGCACAGACGGCTGGGGATGTGATGTCCGCGCTGGCTGCTTGTCCTTCCTTGAATATGTTGAATACTCGCTATATCATCTATAACCCGGAACAGCAGCCGTTGAAGAATCCGTATGCATTCGGGAATGCCTGGTTTGTGGATAAGTTGGATATGGTGGAGAATGCGGATGCCGAAATAGAAGCCTTGAATACGATCGATCCGCTGGAAACGGCAGTTGTGGATAAGCGTTTCCAGAAGGATCTGGAAGGATTTGTTCCGCAGAAAGACTCAACCGCAACGATCGTGTTGGAAGAATACCGTCCGAATCGTCTGACTTATAAGAGTAAAACCGATAAAGAACAATTGGCAGTCTTCTCCGAAGTTTATTACCAGCCGGGTTGGAAGGCAACGATCGACGGCAAGGAAGTACCTCATTTCCGTGCAGACTGGATTTTGCGTGGCATGCGTGTGCCGGCAGGCGAACATACGATTGTATTCGAGTTCCGGCCTTCCGGTTATGTAACGGCTGCATACGTTTCTTCCTACAGCTCGTTCCTGATTCTGTTATTACTGATCGCTGCGATTGCTTGGTCGGGATGGAAATATTGGAAAAAGAGTAAAGAATAATATTGACACACCCTCCGACTGTCTTTGTTATCACGACGACCGTCCTCATCTCGATGAAGTCAATGTTCATGTGGGATGAAGACGGTCGTCGTAGAAATGAAGACGGTCGTCATGATAACGACCTTTGGTGTCTTTTATTTGTAGAACGTCTTTTGGAATGCCGAAAACTCCTCTTTCTTCAGAACCAGCCTGTTCCAGGCGGCATCTAAGAATCCGCATCCATATCCTATTAACTGGATAAAGGAGGCAATAATCGATAAGAATCCGATTTTGAGGCTTTTATTCTGAATCGAAGAATCCACAAAGATCAGCAAGCTGAAAAGTCCGAGCGGCAATAAACTCCAAGTGCAGAAGAGGCTTCCGACCAGGAAGAAAAATACTCCTAAAGTAAAGACTGCCGGTAATAGATGTACCAGTTTAAGCGAGTCCGGATATTTCTTGTACAAATTGATACGGG
>ERZ827037.1743-NODE-1743-length-21605-cov-3.607657_pt1 | contig 21605 bp, 14 predicted proteins | sample MGYA00519924_ERZ827037 | MGnify/ENA primary metagenome ERZ827037 (study PRJEB31778, sample SAMEA3449250) | human gut metagenome | biome: human gut; feature: human-associated habitat; material: faeces | place: United Kingdom | collected 2010/2012 ...
GCGGTAGCCGACGCAGGAGTGGCTTCGGCCGTGCCGTTGCCGTCGTCGGTTACGGTGATCTGGCTCGGAACGGCGGCGAACTCGGCTTTGATTTCGACGTTTGCGGCGGGCATCGCGAATGTCGTCGGGTTGGCCGTCGCACTTTTCAGTTCGGCGTCGCCGCTGACGACCGTCCATTTCGCGAACGAGAAATTTTCCTTGGGCGTCGCAGTCAGGGTTATCGTTTCGCCCGCGGTAGCCGACGCAGGAGTGGCTTCGGCCGTGCCGTTGCCGTCGTCGGTTACGGCAGTCGTGTACAGTTTCGGCTCTTTCGTCTCATCGGAACAAGAGGTGGCCGTCAGTGTGCAAACCGTCGCTGCGTAGAGAAGCGCGGATTTCCAAAATTTCATAGCAGAAGGGGTTTTAGTTAAAAAAAATAGGAATAAAATATTGTTGATGGTGTTTGCGGTGCCGTAGTGCCCGAAGGACGATATACTTACGATTTGTTATTCAAAATCCGGATTTGGTAAAAATATTGTACTTTTACCGGATAAATAGTGTGTAATCGTTTGTATAGGCTGTAATGTATCTTTCTCGTTGTTAGTATTTTATTGCTGCAATGTAATAATAATATCTGAAAGTGCAAATTTGTTACCGCATGTTTCGGCCTGAATCGGACCGGACCGGCACACCCCTATGCGGCGGGTCCGGCGGACGCCGGAAATACCCTTCTGCCGCTGCAATTTCGCCCGTCCGGGCCGGAGAAGCGGACGCGGGACGCTGAAAAATCAGAAATCCTTTCCGCCTTTCGCATTTAATGAATATCTTTGCGCATATGACAGTGATCAGATTGACAAAAGAGTTCTCCTTCGAAGCGGCGCACGCTCTGGACGGATACGACGGGCCATGCCGTGAGATTCACGGCCACTCCTACCGGCTTTTCGTGACCGTCAAGGGATGTCCGGCGGCCGGCGAAGGAGACCCTAAATGCGGGATGGTGATGGATTTCGGGGTGTTGAAGCGCATCGTCAACGAAGAGATCGTGTCGCACTTCGACCACTCCCTCGTCCTGCGTCAGACGCCGTGCAACGCGTCGCTGCGGGCCATGCTCGCCGAACGTTTCGGCAACATCGTCACGGTGGACTACCAGCCGACCTGCGAGAATATGCTCGGCGATTTCGCCCGCCGCATTTCGCGCCGACTGCCGGAGGGCGTGGAGCTGCATTCGCTCCGCCTGCATGAAACCGCGACTTCGTTCGCCGAGTGGTTTGCCGAAGATAACCGGTAAGGTGCGTCATTCGGAACACATGCCGTATGCGCTTCGCCCCGTTCCGGAGGGGCGGAGGATGCGGCGTCATCCATGCGAAATTATTATTGACGCGACTTCTTATATATGAAAAAACTTTTTCTCGTCGACGCCTATGCGTTGATCTTCAAGTATTACTATGCTTTTCTGGGCCGTCCGATGCGCAACCGCGCGGGCATGAACACCTCGGTGGTGTTCGGCTTCGTCAAGTTCCTGCGCGACATTCAGAAGCGCGAACGGCCCGACCTGCTGGGCGTGGCGTTCGACCCCAAGGGCGGCAGTTTCCGCCGCGAGGTTTTTCCGGAGTACAAGGCCAACCGCGCCGAGACTCCCGAAGACATCCTGCTTTCGGTTCCCTATGTGAAAAGGGTGCTGGAGGCGATGTGCATTCCGATTCTGGAGGTCGAAGGCTACGAGGCCGACGACGTGATCGGCACCCTGTCGCAAAAGGGCGTCGAAGCCGGCTACGAGGTCTTCATGGTGACGCCCGACAAGGACTACGGCCAGTTGGTGCGCGACAACTGTAAGATTTACAAGCAGAAAGGCGCGGACGGAAGCATCGAGATCGTGGACCGCGATTCGATCCGCGAGAAGTACGGCATCGACGATCCCGTCCTTGTGCGCGACATCCTCGCGTTGTGGGGCGACGCTTCGGACAACATTCCCGGCGTGCCGGGCATCGGCGAGAAGAGCGCCTGCAAACTGGTGCAGGAGTGGGGAACGGTGGAGAACATCCTCGACAACGTGTCGAAGATCAAGGGCAAGCAGGGCGAGAAAATCGCCGCGTGGGGCGATAAACTGCGTCTCGCCAAGCACCTGACCACGATCTGTCTCGACGTGCCGATTCCCTTTCGGCCAGAGGACCTTACGGTCTGCGATCCCCATATCGACGAACTCAAGGCCGTTTTCGCAGAACTGGATTTCAAGGCGTTTATGAACGACCTGACGAACCTCGCCCCTCCCGAAACCCTGCCCGAAGGTCCCCGGCAGGAGGCGCAGACGCAGCTGGCCGAGATGGCCCGCGCCAAGTCGGCGGCCGCGAAACGGGCCGCGCTGGTCGGTCAGGGCAACCTCTTCGGCGACCCGGTCGTGGAGATGCCTGCGGCGTCGGACGTTCCCGCTGCCGAATTGCAGGCCGAAGCCGAAGCGATGCAGTTCAAGACGGCGCAGACCACGCCTCACGACTACAGACTCGTGGAGGACGCCGCGCAGCTGCGCGAAGTGGTGGACGAAGTCGGGAAATACGAAGAGTTCTGCTTCGACACCGAGACGACGGGATTCGACATCTTCAACGACCGCATCGTCGGCATGTCGCTGGCCGTGAAGCCTTTCGAAGCGTGGTACATTCCTTTCAAGGAGGAGAATACGGCGGAATACGCCGAAATCGTGCGGCCGCTTTTCGAAAACGACCGGATCGCCAAGATCGGCCAGAACGTCAAGTTCGATCTGATGATGCTCCGCAGCGCCGGAATCGACGTGCGAGGTACGCTCTACGATACGATGATCGTCCACTATCTGCTCGATCCCGAATCGCGTCACGGCATGGATCATCTGGCGCGCATCTGTCTGAACTATTCGCCCGTGCCGATCGAGGAGCTGATCGGCAAGGGGGCGCGCCAGATCACGATGGACCGCGTTCCGGTCGAGCGTTGCGCCCGGTACGCGGCCGAGGACGCCGACGTGACGCTGCGGCTGAAGCGGCACTTGTGGCCGAGGCTCGAGGAAGCGGGTCTGACGGAGCTTTATCTCCGCATCGAGGAACCGCTGATCCGCGTGCTGGCCGACATCGAGATGACCGGCGTGAAGATCGATTCCGAGGCGCTGGCTGCCTCGGGGCGCGAGCTGACCTCCGAGCTGGCCGGTCTGGAGGACCGTATCCGCGAAATGACCGGAGACCCGTCGCTGAACGTCAATTCGGCCAAGCAGCTCGGCGACGCGCTGTTCGGCCGCATGAAGATCGATCCGAAGCCGCGCATGACCAAAACGAAGCAATATCGCACGGACGAGGAGTACCTGCAGATGCTTGCCGACCGGCATCCCGTCATCGGGCTGATCCTCGAGTATCGGGGGCTGCGCAAACTGCTTTCGACCTACGTCGAAGCGCTGCCGCAGTTGGTCAACCCTCGTACGGGGCGTATCCACACCTCGTTCAATCAGGCCGTCACGGCCACGGGGCGGCTCAGTTCGACGAATCCGAATCTGCAGAACATTCCGGTCCGTGACGAGCGGGGCCGCGAGATTCGCAAGGCGTTCGTCCCCTCGGACGGCGACCGTCTGCTGTTGTCGGCCGACTACTCTCAGGTCGAGCTGCGCCTGATGGCCCATCTGAGCGGCGACGAAGACATGATCGCGGCTTTCTCGCACGGCGAGGACATTCATACGGCGACGGCCGCCAAGCTGTTCGGCGTACCGCCCGAGCAGGTCACGCGCGAGCAGAGACGCCGGGCCAAGACGGCCAATTTCGGCATCATCTACGGTATATCGGCTTTCGGGCTTGCCCAGCGGCTGAACATTCCGCGGGCCGAGGCCAAGGAGATCATCGACGGCTATTTCGCAACCTATCCGGGCGTACGCCGCTACATCGACCGGGTGATCGCCGATGCCCGCGAGAAGGGTTACGTGGCGACTCTGTTCGGCCGCAAGCGGATGCTGCCCGACATCCGCTCGGGCAATGCGGTCGTGCGCGCGCTGGCCGAGCGGAATGCGGTGAACGCGCCGATACAGGGCGGGGCGGCCGACATCATGAAGCTGGCGATGATCGCCGTCCACCGCGAGCTCGGCCGGCGGGGCCTGAAGTCCAAGATCATCCTGCAGGTGCACGACGAGTTGGTGATCGACATGCTGCGCAGCGAGGAGGAACAGGTGCGCGAGTTGGTCGTGCGCTGTATGGAAGACGCGGCCGAGCTGCGCGTGCGGCTGATCGCCGAGTGCGGCGTCGGAGCGAATTGGGTCGAGGCGCATTAGCCCGTTTCCTTGGCGGCAGGGCTTTTCGCCTCTCGATTCGCAGGTGAGAATTGCGTTACGGAGGCCGGAATTATTCTGCCCAGGCGCGAAAATCGTTGACAGTTACAATTTTTTATTATAGCTTTGTGTTGAAATATCGACAAACGCTATTTCAAACTTTAAAAATTACCGCAAATGAAGAAAATGATTTTGGCTGCTGCGGCCCTGATGATGGCTGCGGGCGCATCGGCTCAGATGCCCAGCTTCGAATGGGGTGTCAAGGCCGGTCTGAACGTTTCGGGAGTCTCCAACATCGACGATTCTAAAATGAAAGCCAGCATCTACGTCGGCGCATTCGCCGAATTCCACGTGAACGACTGGCTCGGCATTCAGCCGGAGGTGATCTATTCCCGTCAGGGATTCGCTGTTGATGATAACAGTGTCGATTACGCCCGTGCTCGTCTGAACTATCTGAACATTCCGATCATGGGTAAGTTCTATGTGCTCGACAATCTGAGTTTCGAGACCGGTCCGCAGTTCGGTTTCCTTCTCAACGCACGGGAAAAGATTAAAGCCAACGGTACTTCGGTTAAGGCCGATATCGACGGCGCGAAGAACTTCGACGTATCGTGGGGCGTGGGCGTGTCGTACCGCATTTTCGATCCGCTGGACGTGACGTTCCGCTACAACATCGGCCTGACGAAAGTTTGGGATGCCCAGGACAATACGCCTAAGAACGGCGTGATCCAGATCGGTGTCGGCTATCGTTTCTAACGGTCCGCGATTTGATATAACGGTCTGGCACAGGAAAATCCCATTCCAAAGGGACGTTTGTGCAGGCCATGAAAAGAAAGGCTTTCTGAATCGAGATTCAGAAAGCCTTTCTTTTTTCGTGCCGGAACGATCCATGTGTTTTTCTGCTTGATACAACCTGTCCGGCATGTTTAGCGAGAGCAGATCGCGTCAGCCGATCTGCTCCGAGATGAAGTCGATCTCCTCGCACGAGCGGTCCGCGCCGATATAGTCCGTTCCCAAATAGTACTGCATCATGGCGGCCGAGCTGAGTACGAGCGCGCGAGTTTGAAGCAGGGCGGCCAGTCCGTTGAGCATGCCCCAGTCGTGGATCACTCCGTTGTATCGGACCGTCGTCGCATCGACGCCCGCCTCGGACAGTCTGCGTCCGAGCGCCTCGCCCTCGTCGCGCAAGATGTCGTTTTCGGCTACCTGAATGTAAGTCGGCGGCAGGCCGCGAAGCTCGTCGTCCGTGGCGCGCAACGGGGAGACATAGACCTCGCGCCGTTGCTGCGGGTCGGTCGTGTATTGGTCGAACATCCATTTCATCAGCGAATCGGTCAGGAATCGCTGCTTGGCATACCGGACGTAGGAGGCCGTGTCGAACGACGAGTCGGCGACGGGCCACATCGGAAGCAGCAGCTTGATCTGCGGTCCCTGTTCCCGTTTGGCGCGAAGAGCCGTAGCGATCGCCATGTTGCCGCCGACGCTGTTTCCTGCCAGCGCCATGCGCGAACCGTCGACTCCGATTCGGGCGCCGTTGCGCGCGATCCAACGTACGGCCGCGTATATTTCGTCCAGCGCCTGCGGGTATTTCGCCTCGGGCGAGGGCGTGTAGCGGATGAAAACGGCCGGGAATCCCGATGCGACGACCAGATCGCGCACGAGTCTCCGGTGGGTCGGGTAGTCGCCCAGAATCCATCCTCCGCCGTGAATGAAGACGAAGCACGGAGGCGAGCCGGCCGAGCCTTGAGGGCGCACGACCGTGAGCGGAACGGAAAGTCCGTTTTCGGTGATCGTCTGTTCCGACTCCACGATACCCGACAAATCTACTTGTACGGACGATTGGGCATCGGAGAGCACTTGCCGTGCGGCCTCCTTGGAAAGCGATTCGACCGGCTTCCCGGCATTGATTCCTTTTAAAAATTCTTTGACCGGCGGGTCGAGGTGCCGGTCTTCGGTGAAATCCGGCGCCTGTTGTACGTCCTTATTCATAGTCGCAAAGTTTATGGCGGTATTCCGCACTCTCGGGCGGGATATCTGTGGAAAGCGTCATAAACTGTGCCATGCGATTCGAACGGCTGGCGGCGGACAAGATCGCGGGGGACGTTTCGGTAAGGAGGAAAACTTTGCGGACGGGAAACAGAAGGAATAATTAAGGGAGTGGACGGAAAGAGAGACCGAGTCCCGGTGCGTTCTCTGCCGTCGTTGAGAAACGACGGCTCCGAAACATGGGAAGGGGCCGAACGGCCGGTCTGCATCCGTATCCTATCCTGCCGGGCGAGCTATTCTTTCGTGCGGATGTAGTTTCTGAATGCGAACGGCCGGTCGTACCTCTCTCCCCGTTCGTGTCGCTCTTCGGACAGCAAGGTCCATTCTTCCCGCTTCCATTCCGGGAAACGGGTATCGCCCTCGTAGTCGGAGTCGATCTCGGTCAGGTAGAGGCGGTCGGCCATCGGCATCGCCTGCGCGTAGATTTGCGCTCCTCCGATGATGAAGATTTCCTCGGACGGGTCGAACAGGCCGACAGCCTGTTCGAGCGATCCCGCGACGAGGCAGCCTTCGGGACGATAGTCCTTGCGACGCGTGACGACGACGTTGGTCCGGTTCGGGAGCGGGCATCCGATCGACTCGTAAGTCTTGCGGCCCATGATGACGGGATGGCCGGTCGTCAGCGCCTTGAACCGGCGCAGGTCTTCGGCGATGTGCCAGATCAGCGCGTTGCCGTTGCCGATCACGCCGTTGCGGGCTATGGCGACGATAATCGAGATCATACGGCTACCGGTGCTTTGATGGAAGGGTAGGGATCGTATCCGTCCAGCGAGAAATCCTCGTAACGGAAACCGAAGATCGACCGCACGTCGGGATTGATCCGCATGACGGGCAGCGGGCGGGGCGTTCGGGTCAGTTGCAGGGCGACCTGCTCGCGGTGATTCAGATAGATGTGCGCATCGCCGAGCGTGTGGACGAACTCGCCGGGAACGAGTCCCGTCACCTGCGCGATCATCATCGTGAGCAGCGCATAGGATGCGATGTTGAACGGAACGCCCAGAAAGACGTCGGCGCTGCGCTGGTAGAGCTGGCACGACAACCGCCCATCGGCGACGTAGAACTGGAACAGCGCGTGGCACGGCGGAAGCGCCATGCGGTCGATCTCGGCGACGTTCCATGCGCTGACGATCAGCCGGCGCGAGTCCGGATTGCGCTCGATCTGGTCCACGACCTGCGCGATCTGGTCGATATGCCTGCCGTCGGGCGCCGGCCAGCTGCGCCACTGGCTTCCGTATACGGGGCCCAGATTGCCGTCGGCGTCGGCCCATTCGTCCCAAATCGTCACGCCGTTCTCGCGCAGGTAGGCGATGTTCGTGTCGCCGCGCAGGAACCACAGCAGCTCGTGGATGATCGACCGCAGGTGCAGCCGCTTGGTCGTCAGCACGGGGAAGCCCTCGCTCAGGTCGAAGCGCATCTGGTAGCCGAACGTGCTGATCGTGCCCGTGCCGGTCCGGTCGTTTTTCACCGTACCGTGCGCTTGGATATGTCGGAGCAGGTCGAGGTATGCTTTCATGGATGTCAGATTTTATCCGGATAAGAGTGCAGCGCAAATCCTTCGGGACCGAGCGTGCCGTAGGTCGGCGAATCGATCCATTCGCCGAGGAAAGCGATCCGGCGGCCGTCGCCGAGCGGAAATATTTCCGCGCAGTGAATGTGCCCGCAGACGAACAGGTCGACCTCCGGATGGGCGGCCGAATAGTCGGCTGCGAAGCGGACGATCGGCTCCTGCTCGCCCCGGAACGTGTGGGCGATCGGCTTGGAGAGACGGTTCGAACCGCTCCACCATTGCCCGAAGCGCATAGCGAAGTTCGGGTGCAGCCAGGCCGAGAACAGCCTTTGCAGCGTTCGACAACGGAACAGCGCGCTCAGGAAGCGCCCGCCCCGTCCGCGCGGACCGAGCACGTCGCCGTGTCCTACGAGCACCTTCTGTCCATACAGGTCGAACAGCTCGAAAGGACCTCTGTGCAGCGTGACGCCGCATTCGGAGCGGAGGTAGTCGTATGCCCACAGATCGTGATTGCCGGCGAAAAAATGGACGGGAATACCCCGGTCGGTCAGTCCCGACAGTTTGCCCAGCAGGCGCGTGAATCCGCGCGGAACGACCCGCTTGTACTCGTACCAGAAATCGAAGATGTCGCCGACCAGAAAAATTCCCTCGGCGTCGGCCGACACTTCGTCTAACCAGCGGACGAACAGCCGCTCCCTGTCGTCGGCCGTGCGGCCGACGCGGAGTCCGAGATGGGTGTCCGACGCGAAATAGTACATTACTTGGCGAGTTCCGAGATTTTGGAGCTCAACCGCTCTCCGTACAGGTTCTTGCCGGCGATCCGTCCCGAGCGGTCGATCAGCACGTTGGTGGGGACCGATTGCACGTTGTAGCTCATCGCGGCGATTCCGGCCGTTCCGCGCGGGTCGAACACGCAGGTCCACGGAAGCTGCTGCTTCTGCACCGCGTCGATCCATTCGGCCTTTACCTCGTCGAGCGATACCTGATAGATGGCCAGAGTTTGCTTGCCGAACCGTTCGTAAAGCTCTTTGAGCTCGGCGTTGCGTATGGCGCTTTGCGGGTCCCGGCTCGACCAGAAGTCGACGAGGATCACGCGGCCGTTCTTCTCGGTCAGTTTCTGCGTTTTGCCGAACAGGTCTTCCAGCTCGATTTCGGGATAGCTCTGCGGGCTCTCGGCCTTGCGGTTGATCTCCTCGACCATGTTCAGCGCCGTCTGCTGCCGTTCGATGTCTTTGTTCAGCGCCGCTACGTGCGGGGAATCGGGATAGCGCCGTCCGAGCGAGTCGGCGACGATACGGTAGTAGACGATGTCGCTCTGCGGGTTGAACAGCGAGGGGTCGTTCGGCAATCTTTGATAAAGCGCGTAGATGGAGGCCATCGAGGAGGCGTTCGAGACGATGAAATTGATGTGCTCGCGCTTGATCCGGAGATAATCCTGCGTATACCGATCGAGAATCTCCTTACGGCGCGCTTCGTGCGCCGCATCGGCCGGCGTGGCGGCGTACAGTCTCGACAGCGAGTCGAGCGTGGCGACGCTTCGGTCGTAGAACCGGTTGAATTCCATGAGGATTTCCGAGTCGGGCGAGCCTTCGATCGTATAGTTGTGCGACAGGTCGCAGAGCGAGTTGACGGCGATTTTCTCCCCGGGCGAGACGATCAGCGGGATCACGCTGCCGTTGCACAGCAGGTTGAAGAACGTGGGCGCGGCGACGGGCAGTTCGACCCGGAAACTGAAATCCCCTTGGCGCGACGTGACGGTCGAATCGACTACGGTCCGTTGCTGCGTAGTCACCATTTCCAGCAGAACCGTGTCGTGGGACAAACCGGAGAACATGCCGTCGATCCGGGCTTTCTTGCCCTGATCGCACGACCAGAGAAGCGCGGAGGCGGAGAGGAGCAAAAGAATTTTTTTCATTCCTTGAGCCATGTGTTTGAATGCGTGCGGCGGGCGCCGGATTTCCCGGACGGCTGTTTGCCGAGTGGCGGGCCGCGCCGGTTTCGCTTTGAGCAACAAAAATATAACAATTTTCCGATATATAAAACGTCCCGACGGCCATTTATCGTATACGCCGAACGGGCGGAGCGGCCCGAAGCCGCCCCGCCCGTTCGCCCGCGCGCCGGCGCTCAGGCCGGAACGGCCCGGATCGCTTCGCCGTATTTCTTGTCTACCTCGATCTCGAAGTCGCTCAGAACGTTCATATAGTTGATGAACGCCTCGTAAGGCGAGTCGTACGGATTGAAATAGCTGTGCACGTCGCCGTCGGAAAACCATTTGGTGGCCATGTAATAGAAATGATCCGAACCCTGCAGGAAATTCCAGACATAGGTGAAATCCGGATGGTCGATCGCGCGGATCTTGTCGCGGAGCCTGTACAGCTTGTCGAACGCCTCGTTCTGAAGCTCGTTGCCGATCCATGCCGTCACGTCGCGCTCTTCGTCGGCCCACGAGATCGGGTAAGGCGAGTGCAGCACTCCGACGGGCTGGAATTTTTTCGACACTTCGCTCGGCGTGGCGAATTTCAGCGATTTGGTCGCCAGCGCCTTGGCGGGCAGGGCGGCCATGAAGTCGAAAATGCCCGTCTCGGCCCACTGGTGCTCGCCGAAGGTCTCGTAGTCCATGAACAGATTGACGGTCTCGCCCGGCATGTCGGGGCTGGCGAGCCAGCCGACGTATTTGTCGGCTGTCAGCGGCCACTCGCTCCAGTTGCGGTCCGAGAAGCGGAACGCGATGTCGTCGCTGAGCTTGAAGTTGCGCAGCAGCAAGTGCAGCTTCGGGTTGATCGCGTTGGCGTAGACGAAGTTCGGACTTTTCCAACCCAGAATGTGCTTCGCCCCCTCGGTGAGCATCGTGCGGAAGCCCAACGAGGCGACGATCTCCCCGATACGGTCCGAATAGATCAGTTCGGTGTTGCGAAAGGCCTTCGGCTTGACGCCGAACTCCTGTTCGATTGTCCGGCAGTGTTGGCGAATCTGGTCGACGAATTCCTCCTCGCTGACCAGCGAGGCCAGCGAGTGGGCGTACGTTTCGGCCAAAAACTCGACGCATCCGGTGCGGGCCAGCGCCTGAAAACTGTCGAGCACTTCGGGCGCGTACATCCGGAACTGTTCGATCGCGATGCCCGAGATCGAGAAGGCAACCTTGAATTTCTTGCCGTTCTCGCGGATCAGCTTCAGCAGCAGCTCGTTCATCGGCAGATAGCACCGACGGGCCACTTTCTGCATGATCGTCCGGTTCGCGTAGTCGTCCAGGTAGAGATGGTCCTTGCCCATGTTGAAGAAGCGGTATTTCTTCAGTCGCAGCGGCTGGTGGACCTGAAAATAGAAGCAGATGGTTTTCATATGGCGTATTCCTTTTTTGTATTTCCGATCCGTTTTATAGCAGGCTGCGGTAGACGTTGGCGACTTCGCCGGCGGCGTTTTCCCACTTGAGATTGGTCACCTCTCCCAAGCCTTTCTCCGTTGCCATTTCCGCCAGAGCGGGATATTCCACCAGACCGTAGATGGCGTCGGCCAGCGCGTCGACATCCCAGTAATCGACCTTGATCGCGTAGTCGAGCACTTCGGCCACGCCCGACTGCTTGGAGATGATGACCGGTACGTTCGACCGCATCGCCTCGAGCGGCGAGATGCCGAACGGCTCGGATACCGACGGCATGACGTATACGTCGCTGAGCGCGAACATTCGCTGCACCTCGTCTCCCTTGAGAAAACCGGTGAAATGGAACCGGTCGGCGATGCCGAGCTTGGCCACGCGGCGGACGATGTGCTTGAGCATGTCGCCGCTGCCGGCCATCACGAAGCGGACGTTGCGGGTCTTTCGGAGTACCTTGGCCGCCGCCTCGACGAAGTAGTCCGGTCCCTTCTGGTAGGTGATCCTGCCGAGGAAGGTGACGATCTTGTCGTTTACGCCTCGCTCCTGAGATTGCGCTTGCTTGGCCGAAAAGCGGACGGCGTTGTGCACCGTGACGACCTTCGAGGCGGGGATTCCGTATTTCTCGATCACGATGTTGCGCGTAAGGTTGCTCACCGCGATCACCCGGTCGGCTTCGGTCATGCCTGCCCGCTCGATCTCGTAAACCTGAGGGTTGACGTGTTCGCCGCTGCGGTCGAATTCGGTCGCGTGCATGTGTACGACCAGCGGCTTGCCCGATACGCGCTTGGCCGCGATGCCGGCGTAATAGGTCAGCCAGTCGTGGGCATGGATCAGATCGAACTGCCCGGCCAGATCGCGGGCTACTTGGGCCGCGACCATCGCGTAGCGGGCGACTTCCTCCATCAGATTGGCCCCGTATTTGCCCGAGAAGCTGTACCGTTCGGTCCATCCCTCCTTATCGAGGATCGTTCTGCCGGTACGGCGGTACTCCTCGGCATAGGAGTCGAACTCCTCGGGAGCGACGTACGGCACCATGTTCGAATCGATATGGATAAAGGTCAGTTTCTCCCACACGTCTTGCTCCCTCGTGTCGCCGAAAGGCGTCTCGATCTCGCTGGCGTTCACGACCCGCACGAAACGCTGATCTTCGTCTCCGTAGGCTTTCGGAACGACGAAAATCACTTCGATGCCGTGCTTGGCGAGCCCGCGAGTCAGCCCGTAGGAAGCGGTTCCCAGTCCTCCTGCTATATGGGGCGGGAACTCCCAACCGAACATCAGTACTCTCATGGTTATTGTCTTTTTTCTTTCGTTTCGTTGTTTGCTCGCGACCGTTTCAGGTCGCATGGACTTTCGCTTCGGAGGCTTCCGCAAAGCGACGGTCCGTCTCCTTGTCCGTCGGCTCCATGGCCGAGCTCCGGGGAGACAGAGCCAGAGGCTGCCGGGCTCCGGCAGCCGGAAATCCATCCCGGCGCATAACCGGTATGCCTGCACGCTTCATTCCAAAGAGGGGCGTCCCCGTCATTTTTTTATTTCGTAAGCTTCGATCATCTGCGCTATGCGCAGAATAGCACCCACACTCCACGCTTGGGAGACGGCCCCTCGAGGATTATGCGGAGGATCTCCGTCGTAGATCTCGTTGATCGACGCGATACCGCTCACGCTGATATCCTCCTCGAAATTCTTCAGCATGTCCCTTGCTTCGGGGAGAAATGCCTTCCCGTGCATGTCGAAGCAGGCTTTCACGTAATGTTCCAGCAGCCACGGCCATACGGTTCCCTGATGGTAGGCCCGGTCGCGGGTCGGCTGGTCGCCTACGCAGCGTCCTTCGTAGAGCGGATTGCGGGGCGAGAGCGTGCGGAGCCCCTTGGGGGTCAGCAGGTGGCGGCGGACCGTGTCGATCACGTTGCGCTTCATGCCCTCGCCGAGCATGCCGTAGGGCAGCGAGCAGGCGATGATCTGGTTGGGACGGATGAACGTGTTTTGTCCGTGTTCGTCGACATAGTCGGCCAAAAACTCTTCGCGCTCGTACCAGAACAGTTCGAGGAACGACTTCCTGATTCGTTCGGGCATCGGTTCCCACCGTTCGACGAACGCCGTGTCTTTGCTTTTCCGTGCCAGCTCGAGCGCATAACGCACGGCGTTATACCATAGCGCATTGACTTCTACCTGATAACCTTCCCGTCCGGTGACGGGCTTCCCGTCTACGACGGCGTCCATCCACGTCATCGCGTACCGGGAATGGGCGGCCCATACCAACGCGTTGTCGTCGACGCGCACGTAGGGGTTCGCGCCGTCGCGGTAGGCCTCGAGAATCGCCTTCATGGGGCTGCCGTATTTCTTCCACAGCTTTCTCGGTCCGCCCGCGAAAGGCTCGTAGGCTTGCAGCGTCCAAAAAAACCACAGCGGCGCGTCGACCGAGTTGTACGCGTTGCCCATGTTCGGGAACAGGCCCCCCTGCATTTGCGAGACCATCGTGTCGAGCACCTCGCGGCACGAGCGGTCGTCGCCTTGGGTCAGCGTGATGCCGGGCAGCGCGATGAACGTGTCGCGGCCCCAGCGCCCGAACCACGGGTAGCCGGCCACGACCTCGGTCCGGTCGCCGTTGCGGACGATGAACTGGCGGGCCGAGTGGCGCAGGCACGATAGAAAGTCGATTTTATTGGAGCGTCGCGAGAGCTCTTCCTCGAAGACCTGGTCGAGCGTCGACGGATCGACCGGCTCGGTCGAGCACGAGAAGATGACGCTCTGCCCCTTGGCGATGTCGAGCTCGAAATAGCCGGTCGTGAGCAGGTCCTCGTGGCCCGGATAGCCCCGGGCGATCTCCTCGCCGTACTCGAAGTTGTAGTACCAGTCCGGCGCCGCGACGAACTCGCTGGGCGCGTCGATCTGCATGTGCAGCCACGGAAAGCCTTCGTAAAGCCGGTTGCGGACTCCTCCCTCGATCGGATAGCTCCGGCCGTCGGCCTCCATGTTGGCGCGGCCGACCTTATGCCGGTCGCGGAACGCCAGAAACGGCCGGAGCCGGAGCTGGGTCTGCGAGCGGGCGTCGAGCAGCGTGTAGCGGATCAGCAGTTGCGTCCGCGAGTGGATCCACAGCAGCTCCTTCTTGAGAATTACGCCGCCGACCCGGTAGGTGATGGCCGGCGCGGGCGTGTAGGTGAAATCGGTGATGTATTTGTGCCCCCGGGGATCGTAGACTCCGGGAAACCGGTGAATCGCCAGATTGAACGACTGCTCGTGTTGGACGACGGTTTCGTCGACCGACGACAGAAGGACGTAGTTGTTCTCGTCCCGGTCGTCCTTCGGGCAGACCATCAGTCCGTGGTACTTGCGCGTATTGCAGCAGACGATCGTCGTACTCATGTACCCGCCGGCCCGGTTCGTACTGAGCATCTCGCGTTGGAGCGAATACTCCAGATTGCCCAGTTCGTTCTTGTCGAAATGTAAGACAGCCATACTTCCGTTCCTTTCTTGTTTGCTACCCGTAAATCTAATAAAATTTTGTGCCATTTTCAAGTAAAAAACGTCTTTGTTCGCCCGTCTATTATCCGCCGGACCGGGAATTTCCGAGAGGAAGGAATAGACGTGGCCGACGGCCGGTTTCCTGCTTGGCTGTTACCGTATTATCCCGGATGTCAGGCCCATTTTACGAGTGCGAAGTCCATCCGGTGCGGCAGCTTGTCGTTTTTCGGAAACACGCGGATCGCCATGTCGAACGATCCGGTCGACTCGGGGGTCGAGCGGACCGAGTAGAAGGCGCGCGACCCGTCCTGACGGACGAAAGTCAGCTCCCGTTTGGCGATGACGCGCACGTTCTTGTTGTCGGTGATCTGGTCGGCGAGGATCATCTCGACGCCGATATCCTCGGGCCGCAGCCCGTCGATGTCGACGACGACCTCGACGTCGTACCCGTGGCCGATCAGGATGGCTTCCTTGTCCATGTTGAACTGCTCGGTGTTCACGACGTGCACCTTGTCCCATGCGCTGCTGACGCGGCGCTTCCATGCCGCGATCTCGCGCGCCATCCGGAAATCCTCGGCGACCATCCGTTCGTGACGTTCGTGCAGCTTGCGGTAGAAGCGTTCCTCGTAGTCGTTGAGCATCCGGTTCGTCGTGAAGTTGGCCGCGATATCGGCCACGCAGACCTTGATCGATTCGACCCAGTCGTGCGGAACGTTGTTCTCGTCGCGCCGGTAGTACAGGGGGGCGATCTCCTCCTCGATCGTATTGTAAATCAGTTCGGCGTCCATTTCGTTCTGGAAGTCCTGATTCTCGAACGTGCGCTCCATCGGAAGCATCCATCCGCCGCCTTTCTTGTAACCTTCGACCCACCAGCCGTCGAGCACGCTGAATTGCAGTACGCCGTTCATCACGGCCTTTTCGCCGCTGGTTCCGGAGGCTTCGAGCGGGCGCGTGGGCGTGTTGAGCCATACGTCGACGCCCTGCACCATGCGTCGGGCCAGTTCCATGTCGTAATTCTGCAGGAAGATGATCTTGCCCGTAAACTGAGGCATGGCGGCCACCTCGACGATCCGCTTGATGAGGTCCTGACCCGGCTTGTCGTTCGGGTGAGCCTTGCCGGCGAAAATGAACTGCACGGGCCGCTCGGGATTGTTCACGATGCTGTCGAGCCGGTCGAGGTTCGTGAACAGCAGGTTGGCCCGCTTGTAGGTCGCGAAGCGGCGAGCGAAGCCGATCGTCAGCACGTCGGGCCGCAGCGACTCCTGAATCCGGATCATCTGCCGGGGCGAGTCGAAGCGGAACTGCTTGGGATCGCTCACGCGCTTGCGGATATGGTCGATCAGCTTGTTCTTCAGCACGAGCCGGGCGTCCCACAGTTCGCGATCGGTGATGTCGTGCACCTTCTGCCATGCCGCGATCCGGTAGTCCTTATTGCGGAATCCTTCGCCGAAGTATTTAGCGTACAGTCGCTTGAGATTCGCCGCACACCAAGTCGGGAAATGCACGCCGTTGGTCACGTAGCCGATATGGAGCTCGTCCTTGAAATAGCCGGGCCACATGCCGCCGAGTATTTCCTTGCTCACCTCGCCGTGCAGCCAGCTGACGCCGTTGACCTCCTGCGACAGGTTGCATGCCAGAAAGCTCATCGAAAACTTCTCGTTCGGGTCGTTCGGATTCGTTTTGCCCAGGTTGATGAACTGGTCCCATGTGATTTCGAGCCGGTCGGGGTAGTGCGACATGTATTGGCGGATCATCGATTCGGGGAAGGCGTCGTAGATCGGAAGAGCGTCGTGCCCTGCGGGCACGGGCGTATGCGTCGTGAACAGCGACGACGAGCGCACGACCTCGAGCGCTTCGCTGAACGAGAGCTTGTCGTTGTGGATCAGGTTGCGGATCCGCTCGATGCCGGTAAAGGCCGCATGCCCTTCGTTGCAGTGGTAGACGTCCTGCCGGATACCCATCGCGTTGAGCGCCCGGATGCCGCCGATGCCGAGCAGCATCTCTTGCTTGAGCCGGTTCTCCCAGTCGCCTCCGTAGAGGTGGTACGTGATCGAGCGGTCCTCGTTCTGGTTCAGGTCGTGGTCCGTATCGAGCAGGTAGAGCTCCGTGCGTCCCACGTCGCAGCGCCAGATGCGCGCCGTGACGACCCGGCCCGGGAAGGCGATCTGTATGCTCTGCCAGTTGCCCTGCGCGTCGCGGACCGGACTGATCGGCAGTTTCGCGAAGTTCTGGGCCTCGTAGCTGACCTCCTGCTCGCCGGAGGCCGACAGCTTCTGCGTGAAATAGCCGTATCGGTACAGCAGTCCGACGGCGACCATCGGCACGTTCTTGTCGCTGGCCTCCTTGAGGTAGTCGCCGGCCAGGATGCCCAGCCCGCCGGAGTATATCTTCAGCGAACTGTGCAGTCCGTATTCCATGCTGAAATAGGCGATCCGGGGTCCTTTCGCATGAGACTTTTCCTTCATGTAATCCTTGAACTGCGCATGCACGGCGTCCATTTTCCCGAGGAAAATCTCGTCTTTCTCGAGCGCCAGAAGCCGGGGGTATTTCAGTTTGTCGAGGAAGTTGATCGGGTTTTTCTCGCACCGGATCCACAGATCGTTGTCGATATACTCGAACAGCTCGTGGGCGCCCATCGTCCACGACCACCAAAGGTTCTTGGAGAGCTCCTCGAGCGGATGCAGCCGCTCGGGCAGCTTGCGCTCGACCATCAGCCGGCGCCAGGTCGGCGTGTTGGGAACCAGTTGCTGCTTGACGAAGTTGATCTGTTCGTTGAAAGCGCCGCCTCCGTCGTATACGGCGCGGTGTGTCCGCGTGTTCATCCGGTCGAGCGCCTGATCGTAGGCCCGGTAGTAGAACTCGATCAGATTTTCCCACAGCGCGATTTTCGATATTTCGAGCGCCGAGGCGCGGTAGGTGTCGTATTCCGCCGCGTTCATCATGCTGAAACGCGCCAGCACGGCCGAGATCTTCTCGACTACCTCCGAGTCGTTCGTATCGTTGCGCGAGATGACGTCGACCCCTTTGTGTTCGTCGAGTTTCTCGGCCACCCACTGTCCGAATCCCGTCAGCGACGTGGTGATCGTCGGCACGGAGAATGCGATGCTCTCCAGCGGCGTATAGCCCCAAGGTTCGTAATACGATGCGAACACCGTCACGTCCATGCCGCACAGCAGCTCGTAGTAATGCTTGTCGAAAATGCCGTCGTTGCCGTTCAGGTACGACGGGACGAAGATCAGCTGCACGGGACAGGAGGGGTCCTGCAGCCGGGAGTTCTTGATCCGGCCGATGATCGGGTCCCACTCGGGAGCCGACAGATAGTGCGTCAGGTTGCGGATTACCGTCGGATCGATCGGCGAGCCGGGGTCTTTCAGATGCGCCTGAAGATCCTTGCGCGGGCCGAGGTTGCCGGCCGGAACGGTCACGTAGGCCAGTACGGGCCTCGGCAGCGAGGCCGATTCGGAGAGTTTCAGCAGCGAGTCGACGAACACGTCGAGTCCCTTGTTCTTGAATTCGTACCGGCCGCTGGTGCCGACGATCAGAGGCTCCGTGTCGTAATGGATGCCGAGACAGATTTCGGCTATTTCGATCATCTGTTTGCGCGAGGCGGCCCGCTTGGCGTCGAGCTCGGGCTGCGGCCAGACGAAATCGTCCTCGAAACCGTTCGGCGTGACCAGATCGACCTCCTTGCCGAGCAGGTACTTGCACTCTTTGGCCGTCAGATTGCTGACCGTCGTGAAGCAGTCGTAGTTCGCTGCGGCCGTCTTTTCGAGCGAGTGCTTCGCGACTACGCCGAACCGGCGGGCCAGGTCGTCGGCGTTCAGTTGGGGCATGTCGCCGTACAGGGGCATGCCGTTGCCGGCTATGCTGCGACCCATGACCGTCGCGTGCGTCGTGAAGACCGACGCGACATAAGGCGAATGCTTCTGCAGGTACAGACCTCCGCTCGAAGTCATCCACTCGTGGAAGTGGGCGGTCACCCGGTCGGTCGCCTTACAGAAGAAGTTGACATAGCTTTCGATTACCTTGCCCGCCGCCGAGCCGAACAGCACGGGCTCGATGTAGTCCCATTGCCCGCTGATCGAGTCGACCCGGTACGATTCCCACAGAAACTTCAGCACGTCGTCCTTGCTCGAGAAAAACTGGCTGAAATCGACCAGAATCGCGATCGGGCTTCCCTTGACTTTCCAGTGTCCGATCTTTACGCGGATATTGTCGTTCGTGAAAAGCGCCTGCCTCCAGTCTTTCAGCAGCTCGGAATCTTCTTCGAATTCCAGATTGACGTCCTCGCGGTGGACATCGGGACCGATCAGTATGTAGCGGTCGCCCAACTGCTCGGTGATCGTGAGCGCCTTGGTTGCGATGACGGTGTGTATTCCGCCGACTTTGTTGCACACTTCCCAGCTGACCTCGAACAGGTAGTCCGGCGTCATTTTGACTTCGTTACTTCTTTTTTGCATCTTACGGCATTTTAGTATTTCTTCGTAATGTATCTTGTGCATAGCGTTGCGGGCACAGGACTCCGGCCGGCGTCATTCCACGTCGAACAGATCGGAAATGATGCTGTCCGAAATCAGGTAGCGTTCGGCAGGAATGTAATATACGGACTTTCTCTGCACGATATTTCCCTGTGCGACGAATTTTTCGGCTTGGGCGACAAAATATTGCAATTTGCGTGCCCCGAATCGCGCCGACAGTTCCCGCGAATCGATTCCTTCGTCGGTCCGCAAACCGGTCATAACGAACTCGTTGTATGCGTCCTTCGGGGTGATCTCCTCGGTTTCGTACTGCGTTCCCTCGGGTTCCTTGCGCAAATATTCCCGCACGTCGGAAACGTTCCAGCGCCGTCTGTCGCCGTCGAACGAATGGGCCGCCGGACCGACGCCCAGGTAGCGGACGCCTTTCCAATAGCTGCTGTTGTGGCGCGACTCGAAGCCGGGGCGGGCGAAGCTCGATATTTCGTAGTGCCGGTATCCTGCGCCGGTCAGCACGGCGTGCAGCAGCGCGTAGTGCGCTTCGCTCAGGCGCTCGCCGGCCGGGTGGAACGCGCCGCGCTCGAAGCGTTTCCCGAGTGCCGTGCGGGGCTCGACGGAGAGGTGGTAGGCCGACAGGTGCGGCACGTCGAGCGACAGAAAGTCGTCCAGCGTCCGCCTCCATTGCTCGACGGACAGTTGCGGCAGACCGTAGATCAGGTCGAGCGACAGATTGGCGAAACCGGCCGCCTGCGCGTCGCGCACCGCTCGGAGCGCTTGCCGCGCGTCGTGCCGGCGGTTCATCCATCTCAGGTCGCGGTCCAACAGTGACTGTACTCCGATGCTCAGCCGGTTGGTCCCGGTTCCGCGCAGCGCTTCCAGATAACCGGGGGTCAGGTCGTCCGATTCGCTTCGACGGTGATCTCTTCGATCTGCGTGTCGAACGTGTCGCGGACTGTGCGTATCAGCCCCTCCAGTTCGCGGGGCGTGCAGATCGTCGGTGTCCCTCCTCCGATGTAGAGCGTTCGCACCGTCTCCCCTTGCAGCTCGTGCGCCCGCGAAACCAGTTCGTGCGACACGGCGGCCAGCACGGCGTCTTTTTTGGCAAGCGTTGTGCAGCTGTAGAAGTCGCAGTAGCAGCATTTGCTTTTGCAGAACGGTATGTGAACGTAGATGCCTGCCATAGTTTCGTATTGAATATTGGCCGTATCGCCGGGAAAGCGTACTTTTGCGGGAAAGTCCTTGCCGGAGGACGGTCCCGGACCCATGCAAAAATATGAATAAAAACAGATACGGTTTCGTTGTCGGAGGACTTTTTGTGGTCTGGACGGCGGTGATTTTGCTTCTGTCGCTCGTCCCGGGCGACGAGCTGCCTCCGGCGGGCTGGCTCGCCCGGATACCGCATTTCGACAAGATCGTCCATTGCGGCTTTTATCTGATCGAGACGGGCTTGCTCGTCCTGTGGTTCCGTCCTTCGCCGCGGGGAAAGTTTTGGATCGTAGCGGGAGTCGTCGCGTTTTCCGGCGTGATCGAACTTGTCCAAAGCGTTTGCGGCCGCAGCGCGGACTGGCTCGATTGGGCTGCCAACGCGTTCGGCGCGATGGCCGGCGTTCCGGCGGCCCTTTGGTTCGGGAAGCGGATCGGCCAAGGTACGCGGGCTTCCCGCAAGTGATGCCGTATTTGCGGTAAGTCGTTGCTACACTGTCCGGTATGGTGGATTGGGATAATAATAATTTTTTTTAATATTTTAACTGTTATTCATGTAACAATACGCAAATAATTTTTAACTTTGCGGCGTCTCAGGGCCCGTTACGGGAGTAAGACAAATAATTCAAAAAGACGAATTAGGAGTAGTATTCACTAAAATAGAGAAAGTTATGTCAAAGATCGATTTGAGCAAGTACGGCATCACGGGCGTGACCGAGATCGTACACAATCCTTCTTACGAGCAGTTGTTCGAGGAGGAGACCAAACCGGGACTTCAGGGTTTCGAAAAAGGTCAGCTGACCGATATGGGAGCGGTGAACGTGATGACCGGCGTTTACACCGGCCGTTCGCCCAAAGACAAGTTCTTCGTGATGGACGATACGACCAAGGACACGATCTGGTGGACGTCCGACGAGTACAAGAACGACAACAAGCCTCTGTCGCAGCAGAGCTGGAAAGTGCTGAAGGAAATCGCCGACAAGCAGCTTTCTAACAAGCGTCTGTTCGTCGTCGACACGTTCTGCGGCGCTAACGAGAACAGTCGCCTGAAGATCCGCTTCATCATGGAAGTGGCATGGCAGGCTCATTTCGTGACCAATATGTTCATCCGTCCGACGGCCGAGGAGCTGGCGGCTTACGGCGAGCCCGACTTCGTCGTGCTGAACGCGTCGAAAGCCAAGGTCGAAAATTACAAGGAGCTGGGACTTAACTCGGAGACGGCCGTCGTCTTCAACCTGACCGAGAAGATGCAGGTGATCATCAACACCTGGTACGGCGGCGAGATGAAGAAGG
>ERZ827037.1747-NODE-1747-length-21489-cov-3.955398_pt1 | contig 21489 bp, 24 predicted proteins | sample MGYA00519924_ERZ827037 | MGnify/ENA primary metagenome ERZ827037 (study PRJEB31778, sample SAMEA3449250) | human gut metagenome | biome: human gut; feature: human-associated habitat; material: faeces | place: United Kingdom | collected 2010/2012 ...
GTTGTGACCTATCCCATGTTTGAGGCACAGTTTGTCCAGAACGTGGCCGAGGCGATGGTCAAGGCAAAGGAGCAGGCCATTATTTCCGGCACTGGCACGGGGCAGCCCAAGGGCATCCTGACGGAGACCGTGGAAGAGGGGCAGAACGTGGACATCACGGAAGGGAACAGCATCGCTTATAAGGATCTGGTGGCGGCTGAGGCAGCGCTTCCCCAGGCGTACGACGCCGGAGCGGTGTGGTGTATGACCAAGAAGACCTTTATGACCCAGGTGGTAGGGATGGTGGACAGCAACGGCCAGCCTGTGGCGCGGGTGAACTACGGAACTGCGGGAAAGCCCGAATACTCCATCTTTGGCCGGCGGGTGGTCCTGGTGGGCGACTACATGAGCTCCTTTGCCGCCAGCGTTTCGGCTGACACCATTGTGGCCTTCATGTTCAACTTCAAGGACTATGTGCTGAACACCAACTATGCGGTGACCGTCAAGCGCTACACCGATGAGGACACTGATGATGAGATCGTCAAGGCTATCGAGCTGGTGGACGGCAAGGTGGTGGACAAGCATTCCTTGGTCACGGTGACGGTAAAAAACTCCTAACAACAGTAACGCCGACGGAGGCAGCATTCAGCAAGGCGTCGCCCGCTGATGTTGTGGTTACTGTAAGCTCTCCGTCGGGAGTAAGTCTGTCAAAGCTGACCTTGATTGAAGAAACTGTGACAAAGACCGGAAATTACACCTATTCTGGAGGAAAGCTGACCCTGAAATCTGCGTTACTGAGCGCAAAGGATGATGGGGCGAACGTGTTTGTGCTCCACATGTCGAACGGGGACACGGCAAGCGTTACAGTGACTGTCGGGGCATAGAAAGTGCGGTGATCAGGTGACACTTGTTGAAGAAGTCAAGTTACGGCTCCGTGTCAAAAGCACCTCCTTCGACGGGGGGGAGATCCAGCCTCTGATCGACGCCTGTAAGCAGGACCTGAAGCGGGTCGGTATCAATGTGGATGATACCGACCCACTGGTAAAACAGGCCATTGTCTTTTACTGCAAGGCGAATTTCGGCTTCTCCGAGGACTCCGAACGCTACCGGGCGGCTTATAATTCTCTCCGGGATTCCATGGCCCTGTCCGGGGAATATGGAGGGGCGCCAGATGCTGTACCGTGATGTTGCGGAATTGATCGAGGTTAATGCGGCGGAGGACAGTGACGGCTACGAGGGAGCCATGACGGAAACACGCACCGAGGTTTTCGTTGATGTCAAATCTGTGCGCCGGGCAGAGTTCTACAAAAGTATGCAAGCGGGTATGGAACTGGTGATCGCGTTTGATCTGCGGGTATGCGACTACTCCGGTCAGAAGCGTATTGAGCACGGCGGAAAGCAGTACCGTATTGTGCGGGCGTATACCAAAGACGGGGAAATGATGGAGCTGAACTGTTCCGAGTACAAGGGGGATCGTCCATGACGGTAAACGAGCGCATTAAGGCCGCGCTAGATCCGATAGGGCTCCCGGTAAAGCCGGACCGATATAAAGGCGAGGCGGAAAGCTATCTGATCTTCCAGTATTCCACATTGGGTGACGGATACGCAGACGATGCGCCGGGGTTTGAACGCTGTCTGATCCAGGTCCACTATCTATGCCCGGCCGGAGTTAACTCCCTTGCGATCCGGAAGCAGGTCAAACGCAGCTTGTTCCAGGCCGGCTTCTCTTGGCCGGAGGAGGTCAACGCCGGGGACGGCGCGATGCAGAAGAATGATGAGAACAAACAGCACTATGTGTTTGAATGCGAGTGGCTGGAGGGGATAGAGGATGGCGCGGATCAGCGTTAACGGCCTGGACGGCCTCATGGACGATTTGTTGGCGGTTGCCGAGATCCCGGACGATGTGGCGGAAGAAATGCTGGACGCTGAAGCGGCTATTGTGGAGGAGGCCCAGGTCTATACCGGGATGAAGATGGGCGTCTACCGCAGCGGCGAAACCCTGCGATCCATTACCCACGGGAAAATGAAGCGGGGCAAGGACGGCCAGCGGAGCAAATACGTGTATCCTCGTGGAATCAACGAAAAAGGGGAGCGAAACGCAGCAGTGGCTTTTATCAATGAGTTTGGCGCACCACAACGAGGAATTCAAGCCCGCCCGTTTATCCAAACAGCCAACGAATTATCTGCTGACGAGGCAGTAAAAGCGGCGGAAGACGTTTATGACAAGTATCTGAAATCAAAAAATCTATAACGGAGGGAATTTTTATGAGTAAAGTAAAGATCGGGGCCAAGTACCCCTGTTTTGCCCCCATTGAGACCGAGCCTGCAGGAAAGCTGCCTACTTATTCCACACCAATTACTGTAATTGGCGAGCTGATCAGCTCTAATTTAACCATTACGCTGGCCACCGGCGAGCTGTACAGCGACGACGCGCTGAACATCTCGGTATCTGATTTTGTCAGTGGACAGGTCGCCATGACGACTGACGGCTTGGATGACGAAGCGGCTGAGGCCATTTATGGTGCGACCATCGAGGAAGAGGGGAATCTGGTCAAATACAATGTGGGCGACGAGGCCCCCTACGGCGGCCTGGCTTACTACTGCCAGATGAAGAGCAAAGCAGGCGGGACCTACTACAAGGGATACTATTTCCCCAAGGTACAGGCGGCCATGGGGAACGACAACAGCTCCACTAAGGGCAGCTCCGTGACCTTCTCCACAAACAACACCAACTTTACGGTGATGAAGGCGGACAATGGCGACTGGATGCACACGGAGATTCTGGACAGTGAGACGGCAGCCAAAGCCTGGGTCTCCTCCGTGCTGACCACCTCCCCCGCCGGTTAAGCATTGAAGGCGCGTAGGATCACCCTTGCGGGCCAGGACTACTATCTGACGTTCAACGGCGCGGCCATGTTCGAGGTGGATGACCGATTTGGGAGCGCGACAAAGCTGTTAGATGCGGTCAACGTTCCTGGGAGCAAGGGCTTTGACGCATTGTGCGGGGGGCTGGCTATTCTGGCGGAGCAGGGGGAATTGGCCCGGCGGGCATTAGGATACGACAGGGGACCCGTATTGACAGAGGAAACCGTCCGGGCATTGACCGCCCCGACAGAGCTTGCCTCTTTACGGACGGCGCTAGTCACCGCAATCTTGGTCGGTTTTGGCCGGGAAGTGGAGTCTGAGCAGGACGTGGACCTGGGCCTGCTGGAATTGGAGCAAAAAAAAACGAACATTTGAGCCGGGCACAGTATTTGCGCCTGGGGCTTGCCCTGGGGCTTAATGCGGCAGAAACAATGGCGCTGGCCCCAGGCATACTTTTTGATCTGTTAGAGTTGCGGCGGCGTGAGCGGACAGAGGAGGCGGAGGACTGATGGCCACAAGGACGATTTCAACCCGGCTGGTGCTGGAAGGGGAGGCCGAGTATCGGGCCCAGCTGAAAAACGTCAACAGCGAGCTTGCGCTCCAGAGATCAGAGCTTGCGAAGGTCGAGAGCCAGTACCGAGCCAGCGCCAACAGTATGGAAGCACTGTCCGCCAAAGGGACCGCTCTCCAAGCTGTCTACGACGCGCAAAAGACCAAACTGGATCTGTATTCCTCCCGATTGGAGTCTGCAAAGGCCGCAGAGGCGTCGTTTGCCAATCAGGCGGAGGAATCCCGCGCTAAACTGGCAGAGTATCAGAGCCAGCTTGCGGCGCTGCAGCAGACCACAGGGGCTGCCGCGGAAGAAAAGGAAAAGCTGGCGGCCCAGATCGAGGCAGAAAATAAAACCCTTGAAACAGCAGAGTCCATGCAGCAAAAAGCGGCAAATTCGGCTGCCTACTACCAGAAACAGGTCAATCAGGCGCAGGTATCCCTTGATGACCTGAACGAAGAGTTATCCCAGAACAGGAAGTACCTTGAGGAAGCCGCACAATCCGCCGATGGATGCGCGACGTCGATTGACAGGTATGGGAAGAGCGCGGAGCAGACCAAAAGCGCGGTGGACTCTTTGGCCACTGCTTTGGCAGCGGCGGGCGCGGCGGCAACGCTGAGGGAGATCGCCGAGGCGATCTGGTCGTGCATCGATGCGTCTATTGCGTTTGAAAGCGCGATTACCGGAGTAAATAAGACGGTAGAAGGCACGCCAGAGCAGCTGCAAGCGATCTCGGACGGGATCAAAGAGATGACCACCGAGATCCCGGCAACAACGACAGAAATCGCCGCTGTGGCGGAGGCCGCCGGACAACTGGGGATCGCAACGGACGATGTATTAGCCTTTACCCGCGTGATGATCGACCTTGGGGAATCCACCAACCTGTCTGCTGAAGAGGCGGCGACCGCGCTTGCCCAGTTCGCCAACATAGCGGGAACGAGCGCGGCAGACTATGAGCGGCTAGGCTCGGTCATCGTAGGCCTGGGCAATAACTTTGCCACTACTGAAGCCGAAATCACGGAGATGGCTACCAGGCTTGCGTCGGCTGGAAGCCTGGCGGGGCTGACGGAGTCAGAGATTCTGGCTTTGGCAGCGGCCATGTCCTCCGTGGGCATTGAGGCGGAAGCGGGCGGTACCGCTATGACCCAGACGCTGGCCGCTATGGAGAAGGCAGTCGCCAACGGGGGGACCAGCCTTGAACAGTTTGCAGAGATTTCCAATATGTCCGCCTCTGAATTTGCAGCCGCATGGGGGAACAGCCCGATTGCGGCGATCCAGGCATTTATTTCCGGCCTGGGTGGGCTGGAGGAGAAGGGGGAAAGTGCTGTCCTGGTTCTGGAGGAGATGGGACTATCGGGGGTCCGGCAGTCCAATATGCTCCAGAGCTTGGCGCTTGCCTCAGACCAGATGACGGGAGCGGTCAGGCTGGCAAATCAGGCGTGGACGGAGAATACATCCCTTGCGGAAGAGGCCGGGAAGCGGTATGCGACCACTGAGAGTAAACTGGCGATGACCGCCAACGCCGCAAATAATGTGAAAATTGCGATTGGGGATGTGTTATCTCCGGCACTAGGCGTGCTGGCTGAAGCAGGAACCGGCGCATTCAGCTGGGCAGCTGATTTTATCGAGGAAAACCCGTGGCTGGTGTCAGCTATAACAGCGGTCACGGCGGGCCTTGCGGCGTTGACAGTAGGTGTTACAGCCTTTACGGCGGCTACCACGATTGGCACAGCGGCAATTAAGGCATTCCAGTTGGCGCTTTCCGCTACGCCCATTGGTGCGGTTTCGTTAGCGATTGGAGCGTTAGTTGGTGTTGTTACAGCGTTTGCCAGTTCAGCCAAAGATGCGTCAGAGGCGAGCGACGAATTCCGGGAAAGCCTGGAAGAGACTAAAGCTGCATTGGAAGAGAATGTGGCGACAGCGGAGGAGAGCGTACAAAATCTGTCCTCTGTGGCGGAATCTGTACTTCAATTAGCGGGAGCGGAGGAAGAATCCGCTTTCCAGCAAAAGGCGATGCTGGAGCTGATCGACCAGCTAAATCAAGCAATCCCTGGGCTGAATTTAGCTTATGATGAGCAGACCGGGAAGCTGAATATGACAGCGGATGCACTCCGTAATGCCGCAGAAGCAGAGGGAGAGCATCTGATTCAGGCGGCAGCGATCCAGACATACAACGACCTCCTGACCCAGCAGGCCGCTATTGCGGCGGAGCTCCAGAGTGCAGAGGTAGAACTGGAAAAGGCGAGAGCGGCAAACAGCGCGGAACAAGAGCGGGAAACGGTAAATGGCAGGGAAGTAATCCGCGTGAATACCGAACTTGCCGAAGCCCAGGGAGAGGCCGCATCCACAGTGGCAGAGCTGCAGAGTCGGTATGATGCGCTCCAAGAGGAATTGGCTGCGCTCCAGGGGGAGTACGGAGATCTGACCGATGCGCAGGGTGAGAACAGCGAAAGTGCTGTGGATTCCACCGAGAACCTTGCCGATCTGCAAAGCGCCTTAGAGGATGTTACAGACTCCGCAAGGGCTTTTTCTGATGCGGAGGACACGCTTTCTTCTGCGCTTCAGGAGCAGACCGAAAATGGGACGCTAAGTTTGAGCACGACCCTTGACCTTATTGACGCCGGGTATGCAGCGGCCTTCGCAATCAACGAGGAGACTGGGGCAGTTACCATCAATAAGGATGCCTATATAGCAATCACACAGGCGAAGTTGGATGCCCAGATTGCCACGCTGAAGACACAAAAGGCCAGTGTGGACGCTGCGCTTGCCATGCAGGACGAGGCCCTGATGGCCACAGAGCTGGGAAGATCGTACTACAGTGCGGCAGAGGCGAAAGAAGCCTTGGAGGGGCAGACAAAGTCCTATGAGGCCCAGATCGCGGCCCTGGACCATCTGAAAGGCTCCCTAAACAGCTATTCCTTTACATACACCTCCACAGTCCGCACCACTGCGTCTGTATCCAAGCGGGTTCAGACCCAGGCGGAGCAGGATCTGGAGGCATACAAGGAATTAAAGGCCAAGCTGGACCATGAACAGGCCATGGACCTCATTGGGGAGCAGGCGTATTACGCCAAACTGAAGGAGTACCGAGACCAATACCTCACAGATGAGGACAATCTGGACGAGTACAGAAGCGTCACAGAGAAAATATATCAATACGATCAATCCCTTGCGGAACGGGAATCCAAACTGTGGGAGGAGCAGACGGAAGCTCTTGCGGATGAGTTGCAAAACCGGGTGGATACGATCCTGGAGCAGCAGGAGAAAATGGAGGACCGCCTGTCCGGGTACGGGGACCTTTTTTCTGTAGAGGAGGATCAATTGGCACTGGAAAGCATCCAGAGCCAGATCGACGCGATTAACGACTATGAGGCCGCCATTACTTCCCTCCGGGACAGAGGGCTTTCTGACGGCCTGTTAAACGAAGTGCTGAGTATGGACGTGGACGAGGCCACCGCTTACGCGCAGCAACTGCTTGACATGACGGACGAGCAGTGGAATGAGTATAACGAACTTTGGGAGGAGAAGCAGCGGCGGGCCATTGAGGTAGCCCAGCAGTTCTATCAAGACCAGCTGGATACGCTCAAGACAGAATACGACGACAAGCTGGCACAGGCGCTCTCGGACCTGACAGACACCTCTTATGTCAGTGGGCAGGATACCGCCCAGGGGCTTATTGATGGACTGAAATCCAGAGAAAGTGCGCTGTATCAGCAGGCACAGGCTATGGCAGACCGGGTTTCAGAGATCCTTTCATCCGTCAGCACGCAGGATGTGAGGGTGGACGGCTCCCACGCGGGAGGCCTCCCTTATGTGCCATATGATGGGTATATTGCTCAACTACACCAGGGGGAACGAGTGCTGACTGCTGAGGAGGCACGGGCCTATATTGCCCGGTCTATGCCAAACAACCTTGAACTGCCCAAGGAGGTGAACCAGACCCAGACGATGGGGCGTATGCTTTCCCAGGCAGTAAACGCAATGACGGAGAACCGGACAAATACCGGCAATGGGGACTTGTATATTGACATCCCGATCAATGGGACCACCTTCTGCCGGGCAATCCTTCGGGATTTCCGAACTGTATCGAAAGCCAACCCGGAGGTGCAATCTGGATTATGACGCAAATCATTCTAAATAACTCCATCTATCTTCCAGAAACCAGCAAGGATAAATATCGATGCTACCCCGCCCAGCTTGGGACCCAGGTGGATATGATATCCGGGCGGCGTGTTTCGGAGATCCGGGGCTTGGTTTGGGTAGTCGAGTATAAATATGACTACATGGGAAATGACCTGATGCGGCAGGTCAACACCGTGCTGCGGAGCGGACAGTCCTTCCCAGCGGCGGTGCTAACCGACGAGAGCGACGGGCTGACGGTTTCCACCTTCCTGACAGAGAGTTTCCCCACGCCCTCCTTTGCCTTTTCCAGAGGGGGCGTCCCCTTCTGGCACAATGTGAGCTTTACACTGCGGGAGGTGCGCCCCCATGCTTGACCTGTCGAGGAGCTACTATGGGGCGATCACAGCAGACGCTCGGCGCATTCTCTTGCGGGCAATCATTGACATCTCAGACCCTGACCTGGTGTTTGGGACGGTGGACAGCCAGAGTGCGGCGCCCTTTTCTCAGCCTGAACAAATCCACGACAAAGTGTTTTCACTGTCACCTCCTTATGCGACCTTAGAACGGAACAGGTGGCTGCTGAACGGGACCTTTCACCTGATACCAGATGACGATCAACCGGAAGGACAAGTGGGATATGTAAGTGGAGATTTGTCAGGAAATGATGGGACATTTTCCACCGCCCAATATGTCCAGCTTAATTTCTCCAATGTATCTATTTTGCAGGCATGTTCTGTCTACTTCCCAGATGCGGACTATGACGGCGTAGCGGACAGCTTCACTGTGGAGGTAATTCAGGGTGGAACGTCCTATTATTCCAAGACCTTCGTTGGGAACGTCGAGGCCCGGATCAGTCTTGATGGATTCACGGTCAATAACCCGGATTCAATCAAGGTGACTGTGACAAAGTGGAGTCTTCCTGGACGGCGAATGCGCGTACCTGATATTGTACCTGGAATTTATGAGGAATGGGACAACTCGATTATCGCAACCTTTGGCGTGACCCAGCAGGCCAACTTCGCCTGCCTTGCCTTGCCCTATGGCACCTGTGAGCTGTCTATGGACAACCTGGACCGCCGCTTCGAGCCCAGGAGTAAGGCGGGGGTATTCCAGTCTATCGAGGATCGTCAGGGCATCGATGTATCCATCGGCGTAGAGGCGGAGGGAGGACAGCCCGTGTTCCAGCACGTCGGGGTGTTCTACCAATATTCCGGGGGCTGGAGAACGGGAGACAATGGCCTGACCATGCGGTGGTCCCTAGTGGACATCATCGGCCTGCTGGCAGATCGGCAATATTTCCCACCGGACACCCTGCCCGACAACCTGGAGGGCTGGGTGGCTTCCATCACGGATCAGCTGGGTGCGAATTTTCAGGACCGATACCGGGTAGACCCTGATTATAGCAGTCTGGCGCTGACAGCCACACGGGAGGACGTGACGGGGAAAAGCTGCGGAGAGATCCTGCGCATGGCCTGTATGGCCACCGGAACCTTTCCCCGGGCGGACGCAGCCACAGGGAAACTGGCGGTGGAGCCCTATTGGAGCCAGGGCAGCCAAATGACACTGGACAACATGAACGGATATCCCGTCATGCAGGCCAACGGCGATCTGGCTGCTATCATCTTCACCCTGGCCGACGGAAAGGACACCCAGTATGTGGTGTCCGGGAACAGCACTGCCTCTTCCCAGACGGTGCAGGTACAGAATCCCTTTCTTCATACCCAGGCCCAGGCCCTAACGGCGGCAAAGCTGATTTTGTCCACCTATGGCGGAAATCAACTGGCCGCCACTGGACGAGGAAACCCGGCAAGCGAGATCGGGGATGTGGACACTGTCTGGCTGGACGAGGGGCAGGCCACCACCGGGCGGCGGATGATGCAGACCTTCACCTTTTCTGACGGGGTCATGCAGGGCTGCCAGTCCACCCTCCTTCAGGCAGACGGCTCCTTCCTGTTTCAGAATCGGGCGGTGATCACCCGGAGTGGGAGCTGGACAGCGCCAGCGGGAGTAACGAGGCTCAGGCTGATTCTGGTGGGTAAGGGCGGAAATGGAACTGCCGGAACAGATGGTAATTGGGATGAAGCGGGCCAGGATGGACAGGACGGCCTTGGAGCCCTTGTTTGGGCGGGGACTGTGTCTGTTAACCCTCAACAGCAATTCAACATTCAAATTGATGAAGATACAATTTTTGGGCAGTATAGCAGTGCTGATGGGTCAAGATTTGAGTATGGGTATACCGATGTGGCCAGCGGCGACAGTTTTGCCAGAACAGGTGTGCAAAATCCTATACCTGGGTCGGGAGATGGCGGGGCCGGAGGGGCTGGAGGTATTAAGGGGAATAAACACCGAGAAACCACCACCAATTCTGATGGTTCTACGTCGTCAAAAATGGTGATTGACAATTATCCAGGAGAAGGTATGCCGGGAAAGGCTGGAGCGACAGGCTGTGTAGTGATCTATTGGGACAAGGAGGAAACATGAGTTTTGATTTTTTGACCCTTGTAACGAATAGAAATCAAAATGATGTGGACGCCAGAAACAGCAAGGGCACCTACAACGCCACAGACCTGAATCGAGTAACGGCGGCGATGGAATATATCAACAATCGGCTGGTAAGGGATAGGAAGTAAGTGGAAAGATGGATGAGCAATATACAATTTATATTCCTAAAATTACGTCCGCAACCATATTACCAAATCCAATTGGTATCAATACAAGTTTCTTGATCACAGTTTCCACCGAGGATCAAGCGGTCGTAGTTGGAGCGGCCTATTTCCAGAGCGGTGAAGTTTATAGCGGAGAGGTGTAAATATGGCAATACAAACAGTTCGGGCACAGGTCAACGGAACATGGCACACACTGACATATAACGATGGGACTCAACGTTGGGAAGCCACGATCACGGCTCCAGGTGCTACATCGTTTAATCAGCCCAACGGATACTATAATGTGACGGTTGAAGCGACCAATACAGCGGGCACGCAAGCCACAGCAGACGGATCGACCATTGACGGGCTTCAGCTTGTGGTTAAGGAAACAGTAGCGCCGGTTATTACAATTACATCTCCGACGAATGGCGCACGTGTAACGAACAGCAATCAGCCTGTCACCTTTACTGTCATAGATGAAGCTGGCGGCTCTGGCGTGAATCTGAACAGCGTTGTGGTGAAGCTGGACAACAATCAGGTATCTGCGGGCGAGGTCACGCACAGTGCGGTAACAAACGGATACAGCTTTACTTATACTCCGGCCTCTCCGCTTAAAGATGGAAGTCACACGGTAAGCGTAGATGCATCTGACAACGACGGAAACGCAGCCGCACAGAAGTCCACCACCTTTACGGTGGATACGGTAGCTCCGTCCCTGAATGTAACTAGTCCGACGGATGGGCTGATTACCAACAATGCGTCTATTACCGTAACAGGCACTACAAATGACACGACCTCAAGCCCGGTGACAGTGACCATTCAGCTAAACAGTGTGGATCAGGGCGCGGTTACTGTGGAATCCAGCGGTGCTTTCTCAAAGGCAATTACGCTGGCGAGCGGTGCGAATGTCATTGTGGTCACGTCCACCGATCAGGCCGGAAAATCCACGTCGGTGACCATCAACGTGACGCTGGATACTTCCGTTCCGCAGATTGTCAGCGCAACCATAACTCCCAATCCGGTGGATGCGGGCCAGACAATGGTAATTTCCGTTCAGATTACGGGGTGATAACATGACCCAAACGATTTCCGCCTCCCTCCCAGCCTCTACCATCTATGTGTCCGGGACCGTCAATGATGTATCAGTGGTCTGGACCAACACTGAGGGTGAGGTCTGGGAGGCGGTGGCAGATCGGGCAGAGGATGACATCTATGTTGTAATATTGAACATCGTTTCCGGTTCCGGGCAGTCTAGCACAACATCCTTTACTTTATACTATGGTCTGCTAAACCTAATTACAGACAGGACGCAAGCCGATGTGGATTACGTCGTGCGACTTAGCACAAAAAGCTGGAACAATATGTCGGAGGAAGAAAAAACCGATTGGGAATCCGGCCTAAAGGGAGCGTATAACGCTTCTGACCTGAATCGGGTGGGGAACGCTGTGGTTTATGTGGCCGGACGACTGACCAAAGCTGGGTATCTCGTTCCGGTATCCCCGAAAATTGACTGGACGGCCAGCGATATTCCAAAGGAATCTGATATGCGGACCTACTTATCAGATGTGGATATCCTGCGTAACGCATTGACCGTCCTACCTGGAACGCCGGAAGTTCCAGAGGATATGGAGAGGCTGACTTATAAGGAAGCCAACGACATTGAGCGTATTCTCCTTGCCGTAGATGGCCTTATTACAAAGATGATTAACTCCTATTTCTATTCAAACGAAATCTTTTGTGGAGAGGTGTAACATGCAAGATTTAGTCGCCCTGGGGACTGGAAACTCCCGGCTTATGAAGTCTAATATCCCGGCAAATACAACGTTAGCCCAGTTCATTCAGATGCTCAATAACGGCACATTCCCCTATGATATTGGACCGCTAAACCCCGCTGGGATATCGCAGGAGGGGACCCCTCTGAATAAGGGGACGATGCTGTCCGACACCACGGCGGCACTCTATGGGCTGGGTGTGGAGGCTGTACCAGATGATATCTTAAAGGGGTTATATCGACCTATTGGGACAATAGAAGATACTATTCGGGCAGATATGGGAGATAAATGGCTTTTATGTAATGGTGATCCGGTGGATGCTTCTAGCTATCCTGAATTGGCTGCGCTATTAAAACCTACACCAAGTAGCAATACACAGATTAGAATCGGTACATTCGAATATCTGGAAGACCTTACATATAACGAAGAAAAGTCTTTATATTTTGCTATAAATCGCAATGCGGAGGTCGGCACTAGAAAAGAGGGGGAGGTACTATCAACTTCTGATCCAAATGGTATATGGAATACAATCGGAACTATCAAAAAATATTTTCCATTCTATATAGCCACACATGGGAACGAGATTGTTGTAATTGTTAATGATGCTGATGGCATCATATTTAAAGCATGGTATTCGGGTGACAACGGAGCTTCCTGGTCAAACCCAGATGATGCGCCCGAAATCATAAACACGAGAGTTGAAGACGGTTTATTCAACTGTTTCACATATTTTAATGGATATTGGATATTGGGAGGGTACTACAAATATAGCCCCGCGATTTGGTACACAGCAAATCCTTCGACCGGAACTTGGACACGGAAAATATTGACGAACACAAGCAATCGATGTGTAGTTCAACAATTTAGTACAAGCGATACTACATGCGCATGCATTATAGATGTTAATGTATCTGACATGGGTTCGTACAAAAGAATATACTACACAAGCAACGTTGCCGGATCATGGTCATCTGTTAAATTAGATTCTATTTTTGAAGGTCTTGCCTGGAATAGCGAAACTTCTTTTGTCTATGGTGATGGTTACTGGGTTGTCATAGCGGAAGATCAGATAGCGTATAGTGGAAATCTAACTAACTGGTCGTTAATTAGAGGCATCCCGATTGAAAAAGACAATGAACGAATGCTTGGATATTCAAAAGGGACATGGATTCTACTGGATTTTAAAGAAACCTCCAATGCGGATAGTGTAAAAGTAAAATATTCTACAACTACTCCGCCAAGTTCGTTTTCTGAATATGGTACGTCCATGAGCGGTTATGTTATTGGAAGCCGTATAGCGGGCAACTATGTAATTATTAGCGACAAAAACTACCCTGTAAACTGCGTAGAGTTAACGCCTTCCCTTCCGAAAATTAGTAGTGGGACACATTATTCCTACATCAAAGCAAAGAATTAAAAGGGGTGAGCACACATGATTACAGTACCTAAATTGCCTCCTAAAATGGGATATGTTGAAGTCGAGGTTGATGGCAGACGTACTTATAGAAATGTCAATACTGGTATTCTCATTGAGGATGAAGTGCCAGCACTAACTTTAGAGGACCGTGTAATCAGCCTAGAGACCGCCATTGAGAGGGGGCTTGCGCTGTGAGAAATTTATACGACGCACTGGCCGCCGCCATTTATGTGTCCCGGCAGACCCTGGCCGGGGCAGTCATCGACAGCGACGACAAGCGCATCCGAGCCAGCGGACTATATGAGGAGTGGTTGGAGGGCGAATATCAGGTAGGCGACATCAGAAATAACGGTGGCCAGACTTGGGAGTGCTTTCAGGCGCACGACAATGCGACTTACCCTGACATCAAGCCAGATAACCCCGCCTGGTTCACCTTCTGGCGGCCCCTTCATGGGACAAGCCCTGAGACGGCCCGCCCCTTTGTGCCTGTTCAGGGTGCCCATGATATGTATAGGGTAGGGGAGTACATGATCTATACCGACGGCAAAACATACCAGTGCAAGCAGGATACTAACTTCTCACCGGAGGATTACGCCCAGGCGTGGGAGGTGTACGATGGATGAAAAATGTATCTTAGACCCACGGCGGGATTGCCTTGGCATCCAAAAAGCTAATATGCTGGAAAAGCAGATGAGCGAATGGAAGGAACAGTCCCGGCAGACGCACAAGGAGTTTTTCAACAGAATCCGGGAGCTTGAGATCGCCCGTGCAGAGCAGGGTCAGCAGTATACAACGATACTCGAAAAGCTGGAGGACCTGACGGGTAAAGTGAGCACACTGTCCAAGGGATTGTCAGACATTCAGGCAGAGCCTGGACGAACCTGGAAAGATCTGAAAGGCAAAATAAGTTGGGCCGTAATTGCGGCGGTTATTACAGCGGTTATGGCCTTTCTGTTAGACAAGATAGGTCTTTGAGAGGGGGTGAAAATATGGATTTTGGCATTGCGAGTGTGGCGGCCATTACCGTCATCTGTTATCTGGTGGGACTAATTGTCAAATCGTCCGGCCTGGATAACAAGTACATCCCGGCTATCGTGGGCCTGTGTGGCGGTGTTCTTGGCGTGGCGGCGCTGTATACCGGCCTCCAGGATTTCCCGGCCACGGACCCGCTGACCGCCGTTGCCGTTGGTATCGTGAGCGGTCTGGCGGCAACTGGTGTTAACCAGGCAATCAAGCAGATGAAGGAATAACAACAAATTTTTGACTACAAAGGAGATTGAACTATGAACACCGAAATGCTCTATGAACTGTACGAAATCACTGAGAAGAACGACGCCCCCGATTTGGCTACCGTAGGCATGCCCATGCTCCTGAAGAAGCACCCTGAGATTACCCACGAGGAGGCCAAGGAGATGCGTGAGTTTACTGGCCGTCACGGTCAGGAGCTGGCCGCCGCCTACCCTGACAAGGAGGCATTTGAGGCCGCCGTTGAGGCTGGCATCCAGGCTGACAAAGAGGCCGCCGAGAAGGCGGAGCAGGCATAAGAAAAAGCCGCCTCACTGGGCGGCAGGAATTGACAGGATGCGGACCCTCTGATAGAATGATTTTGTCCCACAAGGGACCGGAGGGATACTGCAACAACGGCAGGCGGTTAGCCACACCACCCGAGAGGGGGTGAGGCCATGCGGATCACATTACATATCGGGCCTTTCACGGTCACGATCATTGTGAAAAGCAGAAACCGCCACCCCGGCAGGTGACGGTTTCTTTTTGAAACTATAACTTTGCATCTGGGCTAACCGCTTGTCGCAGTCATCCCTTCGTCATTATTATATCAGACCAGGCCGCTTTGTCAAGTAGACGGGGCGGCCTTTTGCCGTCCTTGGAGGATATCATGAGGATCATACAACAGTATTTGACCAGAAACGACTGTTACAGGGCCGGGAGGACCATCCGACCGCAGGGGGTAATGGTACACTCGACCGGGGCTAATAACCCCTCTGTGGCCCGCTATGTGCCCGGAGATGATGTAATTGGTCGGAATCAGTACGGGAATGATTGGGACAGGCCCGGACTGGAAAAGTGCGCCCATGCCTTTGTAGGCCTCTTTGCAGACGGATCGGTGGGTACAGTCCAGACCCTGCCCTGGAACTGGAGGGGCTGGCACTGTGGCCGAGGGAAGAACGGCAGTGCAAATGATACCCACATTTCCTTTGAAATCTGCGAGGACGGCCTAACGGATGCCAGCTATTTTAAGGCGGTGTACCAGGAGGCCGTGGAACTGACAGCCCATCTCTGCAAGGAGTATAACCTGGACCCGTTAGCTGACGGAGTGGTAATCTGCCATCAGGAGGGCTACCGCAGAGGGATCGCCAGCAATCACGGGGACGTTCTTCACTGGTTTCCCAAATTCGGCAAAACCATGGATGATTTCCGGGCGGATGTGGCCCGGTGGATGGAAGGAGGGGATGAAACTGTGACATACGAGCAGTGGAAGGAGTACATGGACCGCTATCTGGCCGAGCGAGCGGAGCTACCGGCCAATGAGTGGGCACAGGCTGGACTAGAACAGGCAAAAGTGAAAGGCATCACAGACGGCACCAGGCCACAGAGCTTTGCTACCCGCCAGGAGGTGGCGTTAATGGTCAAGGTGGTTAAGTGACAACAAAAAGAAAGAGGCCAGGGAATGACCCTTGGCCTGGTTTTTTCGCTATAATACTGCACTTTGACACTCCACGTGGATAAATCCGGTGGATTCTCGGCTCAACCATCACTGCCCACGAATGGGTCTTACACGATGTCCCCGAGCGTAACTTCGGGCGTGCCCCGCCCTACCGTGTTATAGGCTACGCCAACAGTCGCAAGCCCTCATTCAAGATATTTTTTGCGGCGTTCACATCTCTGTCGTGGACAGTGCCGCAGACAGGACAAGCCCATTCCCTAACGGAGAGGTCTTTGGTTCCCGGCCACTGAGCGCCACAGGCGGAGCATAGTTGGGAGGACGGAAAGAAGCGGTCTAGGGTGACTACCACTTTCCCATACCACGCAGCTTTGTACTCCAACTGCCGCCGGAACTCGCCCCAGCTTGCATCAGAGATTGACCGGGACAGCTTATGGTTGCGCACCATGTTCTTAGGCGCTAAGTCCTCGATGCTGATTAGGTCGTAGTCCCGGACAAGATGGGTGGAGAGTTTGTGGAGCATATCTCCTCGCTGGTTAGCAATGCGCTCCTGCAACCGAGCCACTTTCACCCGTGCCGTTTCTCTACGTCTACTCCCCTTTGACTTTCGAGAGAGCTGGCGCTGGAGACGGGCGAGTTTGCGGATACTCTTTGCAAGGAACTTGTGGTTAGGGTATTCCACACCGTCGGAGGTGATGGCAAATGATTTAAGCCCCATATCAAGGCCGACTACCGCTCCGGTAGATGGCAGAGGGTCTACATCTACATCGGTACAGTTAATGGCGACAAAGTATTTGCCACTGGGGTTTTGGCTGACGGTAGCGGAGAGGATGCGGCCCTTGACTTCCTTGGAAACACGGCATTTCACGAGGCCGAGTTTGGGGAGACGGATATAATTTCCATAAACCCGAACCGTCCCACTTGTTTTGTAGCTCTTGCGCCTGTCCCGCTTGCTCTTAAACTTCGGGAAGCCTACTTTCCCCCCGCTTTTCACGGAACGGAAGAAGTTCTTGTAGGCGGCATCCAGGTCTTTCAAAGAGTTTTGCAGGGCGCACTTGTCTGGTTCACGCAACCAATCCATCTCATGCTTTAGCGCGGTAAGTTCCCTGCTTTGTGAAACGTAGTTTGTTCCCTTTTGCTCCGCTTTGTAGAGAGCAATCCTTTGGGCGAGAAAATGGTTGTAGACGAACCTGGAACAACCGAAAGTCTTCTGAATAAGCGTTTGCTGTTCGGTGTTCGGATAAATTCTGAATTTGTACGAATACTCCATTTCCTCACCTCATTTCTTCTTAAATTGCACAATTGTTCCCTAACACTGATTATACTACAAAATGGAGGAACGTGCAAGGAGGACGCAATTTATCCCACCACCTTAGAGGTGGAGGACTTCTTGCTAAGTTTCAGTTAAAAACCTCCTTCATTTTTTTATATTTCGAATAATCACCCATATAGAAAGACCAAAGCTGACGGCCAGCAGACCATAAATCAAAGCATCCATATCTTGACACCTCTTGAGCATTTTGTTATTCTTTAGGGGGGAGGTTTCGACTCCCGCCTCGCGCACCAAGAAAAACCAGGTCTGAAAAGGCCTGGTTTCTTCATTTTTCCTGAAAACGTTGCGGCACAAGGGATTTGGTGATTGCTCCCTCCCTTGCTTTTTTCCATATTTTACACTCTAACGAGAAAAAAGGCAAGTAAATATCACACGCCGAACAATCATGCAACACGAAATATCACACAGATTGATAGAGGGGCGATTAAAATCAGGCGTCCTCCTCTTTCATAAGCTGATAAAAACATCTATCGATTTTTTGGTCGACCTCATTTTGTTTACTACGCATCGTATGGTCATACACCGAGCGCATAACCCGCGGACTTGACCAGCCACCGCGGGCCATCATATATCTTTCTGGTACCCCAAGAGCACTCATTAAACTGCAATTGGTATGCCGCAGATCATGAAAGCGGATAAGAGGAAGATTATTTTTGCGCAGGATTGTTTTGAGCCTTTGAAGTAAACAATTTCCTTTGATTTTGACTACATGATCCTCTGGGCCATCATTGCCTTTGCTGGCCTTTAGCAGTTCCATGATATACTCAGGCGCATGGAGAGTGCGTGTGGAGCAGGTCGTTTTGGTAGACTTTTCGACCCACTGATTTTCTTTATTCCTTACTCTGGCTTGACGAACCGTAATAGTGTTGTGTGTAAAGTCTACATATTTCCAGGTCAGACCTGTGACTTCAGAAGATCGAAGACTAAGCCAGAGTGCCAAAAGTATAGGGACTTCCATTTCTGATCCTTTGATTGCCCGTAAAAGCTTACCTACCTGCTCAGGCTCTAAGTATTGCTGCTCGTTCAATTCCTTTTGCGGAAGGGTGATATTTAGACGCAAAGCTGGGTGATACTCCCGTAGAACAGCAGAAAAGAACCCATGAATATTATGTACAGACTTTGGGGTGGGCATATGGACTCGGCCCTGACTATCAGTATAGGGCTTGCTCTCTATATTGAATGCTTCCTGGATCATAGATGGTGTCAATCGATTTAGGCGGATTTGCATGAGCCCTTGCAGGTGCCTCCTGCGTATGATGTCATAGCCCCTGACGGTCGATGGTGACAATATACTGTCTTTAGAGGCCAGATATCGCTCCATCGCCTCGGCTAAGGTCATATTAGAAGAGTCCCTAGATATTTCCCGGTAGTGGAGCTGCCACTCCAGGGCGGCATACTCCGCTTCCTTCTTAGTATAGGCAGTGAAAGAACGGTACTGACGTTTTCCATCAGGTGCGGTGCCAGCATAGACTTGGCATCTCCAGGAGCCGGAGGGAAGCTGTTTAGCGGTGGCCATGTTTTTTCTCCTTTCTCTTGCACCAACGTACCTATGTATGATACAATGAGGGCGCAAAGGTGCCTTGGATTTAGCGGTTTGGGGTTCGTTTGCACGTTGCCGTCCCGGAGGTAGGAGTCCGGGGCGGTTTTTTTCATGCCAAATCCGAATACGTCGGCGGATTTGGCCGCTAGGGCCTTTCGATGGCTGCATCCCCCAAAAATATGATTAGATAATATCACATGGTTCCAGGACATGGATGCACGACAACGGGGAGCAGTTTTATTTGTTCAGATTTTCGTGGTTTTCGTAGGCAATCTCCTGCAACTGCTTATACAGCACCTGGATATTGTATTTTTTGGGGAACTCAAATTTTTTTTCACTGACAGACACGCCAGTATTTGCCTTGTAGTAGGGGGAGGTGATGTACGAAATATTGATCTCGCTGTCATCCAGCCCAAAGCCGGAAGTCTCTGCGGAAACGTGGATAACGCTGGACAGGTTGATGGAATCCACCCGCATCTTTTGGCCAGTAGCCCCCTGCTTGTCAAAATCGATGATGCGCTTGTCTGTGAACAGTACCACGTCACGCACAAGACGGAAGCCAGTTTGAATCGTTTCACCTTCCATCAAGTATGCGCCGTATTCTTTTGTCAAATCCTCTACAGACACCTCACTCATATTACCGAGCATACCGGAAGCCAAAGAGCCGCCCAACTTACCAATTAGTCCCATAGTAATTCTCCTCTCTATATTTATCGCCTTCCGGCGGTTGGGGCACCAGGTAATAATTATCCTTTTACTCCCCCGTTCAGTGTTGCAAGCGCTGGGCAGGGATTTTTATTCATCGACAGGGAGTTTTAACTGATTGTGCATATAGTTCAACTCTCTTGCTCCCTTACCTTCTGAAAGAGTTTTCAACTGATAGACCACTGTGGCACGCAATTTCTTCATGCGCTCTGGTTGGGGCACACCTTGATTGACCAAGTAGGCATTTAGATTTTCTAAGTTGGTCAAGACAAGAAGTTGCTCAATTGTTGCGTAATCCCGGATATTTCCCTTAATGCCTGGATTTTCTATGCGCCATTGTTTTGCGGTCTTTCCGAATAGTACAACATTTAAGAGGTCGGCTTCATCTGCATATACATATCCCTGCTGTTGCTTAGAAAGCTCTGGCGGTATAAGATTTTCCTTGATTGCGTCTGTATGAATTTTATAGTTTGCGCTGACCAGTATTCTTTTGACGTTCCAGTCAAGGGCGAGCCGGTGCCCCTCATCCTCCTTGAGACGCTGGTAGTCTTTGATGATGTACAGCTTGAACTCAGGTGAGAGCCAGGAAGCAAATTCAAAGGCAATATCTTTGTGAGCAAAAGTCCCCCCACCATAGCGGCCAGACTTGGAAATAAGTCCGATTGCATTGGTGCTTTTGATCCACTTTTGTGGGGACATAACAAATGCGTTAGAGCCTGCATCATTTTTAAACTGGTCGAAATCGACCATGTTAAAATTGGGGTTATTTAGTTCTTCCCACAGCCCCAAAAATTCTAAGGTGCTTCTGAGCCTCATCCAATTCTTTACGACATCAGCCGGAAATTCTGGGTTTCTATGTTTTGCAATATCCGTCAGCGAGATATAATCATCCTCGCCCCCAACGGTTGTTACCACAGAAATATCCACACCGTCAGCATGAATCACGCTTTCTACTTTTTTTGCAGACACGGTCAACCTCCTCTCTATCTTTTCCGTCCCCCGGCGGTTGGGTTACACATTACCAGATGATATCCCTCATGTGAGGGTCGTAGCCGCCCAGCACACGGCCCAGCACTTTTAATTCGGTAAACGGTGGTATCTCAATATCCTTATACTCCGGGTTGAGGGAGTGCAGCTTTACCTCCTGGCTTTCTTCGTCCTTCTTCAACTGCTTGCAGTACGATTTCCCATCCAGAACAAAGATACCTATTTCACCATTGTCAAGAACGGGGGTAGCCTGGAGAAAGACTGTAGAGCCATTTGGTATCTTCGGCTCCATAGAATCTCCGGAGATCAGTACGCCGAAATTCGTTTTTGTGGGAACATAGTCGGACGGATACTGCTCCATATGACTGGGAGGAGTTTCTATCGGATTTCCAAGACCGGCGGCAGCGGGTTCGTCAAATACCTCAACCTCTGTGAAGCCGTGGCTGCGTTTTACTTTCGGCAGGGGAATGACTTTAGGGTGGCCGACAGGTTGCTTTGGTGTTGCTGTGATCTCGGCCTTCCCCTCATACTCCATAATAAGCCTGACAGCTCCTTTTCCATGGTCAGTCAACCTATCATAATCCTTCGCTATCTTCTTAGCCTCCTCCGAGAGAGCAGTTTTCTTCTTGACTTTCGCTTTTTCTTTGATATAATAGAGGGCGATAGGAGGCGAAAATATGGGCTTTGAAATTATCAACGCCATAAAAAAGGAAAAGGGGCTAACGAACGCCCAAATTTCCTCCATGTCAGGTGTTACCCTTAGTACGCTTGATAAAATTACATCTGGCGTGAACAAAAATCCAAAGTTGGATACTCTACAAGCCATTTGTCGTGTTTTGGGCTGTACACTCAACGATTTCGTTAGCCCCTTTTCCTTTTTTATGGCGTTGA
>ERZ827037.1751-NODE-1751-length-21453-cov-4.653472_pt1 | contig 21453 bp, 19 predicted proteins | sample MGYA00519924_ERZ827037 | MGnify/ENA primary metagenome ERZ827037 (study PRJEB31778, sample SAMEA3449250) | human gut metagenome | biome: human gut; feature: human-associated habitat; material: faeces | place: United Kingdom | collected 2010/2012 ...
TAACAAGAACAAACCTAAAACACAAGTGAATTTCTTCGCTTGCATCTTAGGCTGTTCTATGTCTTTCCCTAAAGATTCTTTCAAAGGGAATGAGGAGCATTAGTAAATTATTGGTAGGCTGTGGCAATAGTACATCGTGCCCCCTCTCAGATTAAAAAGAATGCTTATTTCTGTCAGCAGTCAGACTGCATTGTTAAAGCATTCTTTTTTATTTAAGAGCTATAAGGGGGTGTTTATGTGGGTAGGAGTGTCTCGCTTGTGGTTCTGTTAGATTAATTTTGGATATTATCATTAAAGAATGAATCGTACTTTTCATTACCCATGTTGAGAATGAACAGATTGACTTGTGCCCTTGTTATCGCAGTATATATAAGCTCAACAGATTCAAAATCTTGTATAGAATCACTTTTATGTGGCTCAATGATTAAAAAGACTGTGTGTGATTCCCAGCCCTTAAAGCTGTGTATAGAAGATAGCTTTACAGTTCCTGTTTTTATTGAGAAGTGATTTCTTCTGTATCGTCTGATTGTATTTATCCTCTCTTCAAAGTTGTTTTTAGATTTGGTCTCTAATTCGCTTTTATCATATTCTTCTTTAGTTTCAAATGTAGTGGTTGTATTCTCTTTTAATTGAGTCCTTATAGAGTATTCTATTTCTCTTAAAATATCAGCAGTACCAGATAGAATAGTAATGTCTGCTGGGTTAAGGCAATATTTCTTACAAGTCCCTTTATAGATATTGAATATCCTTTCTGTGCTGGCTTTCGCTCCAATATTGGCATATTTAATATTCCTTTGTTCAAAATCAAGCATAGGGTTATCTAACACAACCATATTGTCAATGGTGTATTTATTCTCTAAGAAATGGTGCTGGAACTTCATCGCTAACTTCCCTATTTCACTTGTGAATCTTTTGGAAGCGTTGAGAGACTTGTTCCAGTTTCCTGCGATTGTTTTAATTATTGGTTCTTTGTTCTCATCTAACGGTCTTCTGTAAATATTTTGCTTCTCATCTCCAAACACAACAAATTCACTATCCTCGTATAAGAAATATTTGGTAATTATTTCCAGCCATTCAGTTTGGTAGTCTTGTACCTCATCTATGAATATAGCTTTGTACTTCTTAATGTGGTTCTTTACAGGCTCAAAGAAATTAATATCTGTATAAGATTTTAATCCTTTTATGGGTAGGTTATAGTTGTTTGCTTCTGATTTAATAAACTGATGATAGTTGGTGATATAGAATTTCTCCCAAGGATAACTTTCTCTTACGTCATTGATTTTGTCGCGAATGTAATTCTTAAGGGATAGATTAAATGTTAGAATTAATATTTCACTATTAGTTCTTAGATATGCATTGACAGCTCTCTTTGCAAGGACAAGAGTTTTACCACTTCCTGCAATCCCTTTTATTTTACGTCTGGGTCTGCTTTCACTTCTAATAAGTTCTGCTTGTGCTTTAGTGTACTTAATATCAATCCCTTCTTCTAATTGATGAAAAGGTGGCTTGAGGTAGCGTTTGAAATTATTGTAAATATCTTCATCAAATAAGAAAGAAGGTTGTTCTATTCTTATCTTGCTGAAATATTCTTCTAAGTTTTGCAGTGTAAGAGAATCATATCCCCAATATTGTATATATTTTATGTCTTTTAAAAATTTGGTCTTATTATCTTCCTTGGATATATTCTCATGTATAAACTTCTCAATATTATCTTGGGACATCTTATGGAAGTAAACAAGTGTATATATAATATTTGAATAGTACCACTTATTCATTTTCTTCTCTAAGAAAGTACTTATGTGTAATGAGACAAGATTCTCTTTATAGTAATTTATTTGAGAGAAAGGTGATTGAACCTTTGTTGAAGTTGAATTATTCCACCAATCCAAATCATCATTAATAGCATAGTCAGTTAAATCCCAATCATTTACAGATATGATTATAGCTCCACATCCCTTTTTAAGAATAACAATATTGGGTCTGTCACCATTTATGAAAGGATGGTAATATATCTCAAACTCCATATTTAGATTCTTTTGTAAAAAGTCTAATAGGATTAGTTCTCCTTCTGTTGCTGGTTGGTGGAGATGCTGGATTGTATAGAAGTCAGGATGAATTTGTGCCATTGAATTGATATATAAGGTTATATTGCAAATATATAACTAATATGCCTTTAAAAGAAAGAACTCTAAATCTTTTTAGTAGTCTGGAGCTTTTATTGCCATATCTTTATAAGATTAAATCTGGCAGTTCTTCCTTGTCTTTTACCTCCTGCTTCCTGCCTACCAACCCATTTGATAATGATTTCATAAGAGCGTGCATATCCTTAACTTCCTCAAAATTATTCTCCTTGTACTTCTTATAAATCATGCACTCCCTTGAAATGGGGTTTCCTCTGCTCTCGTTAAATGCTATCATGTGTTCAAAGTCAGCTTTCACTTCCTCCACATATTTATCTTTGGGTAGGTCTATAAGCAAACCTTTAGCTTTTAATATGATTGAATCTCCAACTTCATCTAACAAGTCCATATCCCTAAGTTGTTCTATGTAGTTAGAAATAGTACCATGTCCCATGTGGATTAGTTCTTTCAGTTTTCTTACAGATAAGGTAATTGTATGACTGTGTGGCTCTGCTGCACTGAATAGTTTGAGTATAAATCCTCTGAGCTTTAAATCCAGTGTACTGTTATATGAATCATAGAACTCTCTGCTGATTCTTCTGTAATGTCCAAAGCTGACGGGAAAGAATATATAATCTGTCCAAGTCCTGTCATTCCTGCCACTGTCCTTATTCTGTATGCTGACTTCCCCTGTGGCTCTTAACTTGTCATTGAATGATTTGGAACTCTTACCACCTTTATAGTTGGCAGGTTTCTCTCCAACGAATGATGTAAGCTGGTCTATCGTGGTGTCAGTGGTCAGCATATATTTGTCTGCTGTCAATAGTAACACGTATGTCCTGTAAACATCAGCACAACCTAACTTCTGAATCAGATTGTTGCTCATTACTGTATATTCCTTGAATGGTAGCTTCTCGTAACTCATAAGGCAATCGCTCAATATGTTTAATTAAAATGATTTGGTTGGTCTTTAATAAGAATCTCATTTTAGAGGAACTTAATTTGTTTGACTTCCTAAGTTCGCTCAGCTTGTTATAGAAATGATTGTTATAAATCCACATATCATTGATTTTAGTCACTCCCAGCTTACAGATTACCCGTGTGGTGTCCGCAAGGACATTGCATAGGTCTTATTGGAATGTAGCGTAGGAGTGTAGAGAGGGGGGGGTTAGACACGCAGTAAAAAGTGAATAAGCACACCTCCCAAATTTGACAATATGAATCTCTCAGTTTCAATTTTTATCTTGTCAGTAAGCCAACTTCTGTAATGCGATATAATAAGTAATAACCTTTCCATTCTTTTTTCTCCTTGTCTTTAGATAGTTATTAAGATTAGCCCACAATCCAATGTGAACCTTGTTATCTTTTATTCCCTGTTTAAGAGCCTTAACCCTTATCTGTTCATAAGTAAATTCTTCCATTTTAGATATTCTGAATAGTTTGTAGTCCGTCAATCTGTGTGGTGGGATTATCTGTTTGTGGTACTGTAAAGATAGTAATTCCATGAATGAGGGACTAATGATAAGACCACACATTTAGTCATCAGACTTGAGGCTATTCAGAATGTCTAAGAACTTGGGGAGAGTAAGTCCACCTGTCACATGGACTTTATTGTTAATTGGTTATGCGGTTTCTACAGGCTTGTTGCTATTCTCATTCATATATTGGAACCATTTCTCAAAATTCTTATAATATTGTTTGGCTTCAGCACTACCGTCTGGTTTCTGATTACTAAACCACACATCTTTGTCAATCATGGCAACTAACTGTTGGATTTGGTTAATCTCAGGTTTGTATTCATTGTAGAACAACTTAAATCCTTTAGCTAATCTTCCATTGTTATATGTGGATTCAGAGATTTTACTACTCTTGAAAGCCTTTAGAACTTTATCGCCTAACTCTTGGGTGGTTGCATTTAACTTTAAAGATTTAGGTAGTCTGTTTATGCCCATTTTAAGGTCTTTGGCGACATTGGCTTTAATCTCTGCTTGTCCTAATGTGTAAAAACTATAGATTACGTCAGACTTCAATCCTGTTTCTTGAATTTGTGCTTCAATATAATCAATTCTCTCGTTTCCTGTTTGGAACTTTGATTTGCTAAAGTCTTTATAATTCCAAGGTCTGCCATTGTTGATAGAAGCTGTAAATAATGCTAAACTCATATTCTCTGGCTTCTTAATGGTTTCAGTCATTTCTTCCTCATTAAAATCAAGAAAACCTTCTACCTCCAGTATGAACATGGCTATCATTCTGTGTTGTCCATCTACAGGAGCTTTAGCTGCTGCTCTTTCAGTAGCATCTGTAACCTCTTCTGTATTCAGCATCCAGTTGTCTATTGAAAGAGGTTTGGCATTGGACTTAGGTACAATGGAAACTTTTAATAATTTCTCTCCTGTTAAATCCTCGCTGCCAACTAACTTAATCTTACCCATTGCTGCATTGAAGCCATATTTCTCAATCATAGAATAGCACTTCTTTACATTCTCTGCTACGATTTCACGATTGCTGCCATAAAAATAAATAGTCATCATATTTTCTTTGCAGTTTTTAGACTGGTGCGCTCCAGCTTTAATTGATTTTGATGTTGCAAAACTACTTGCTTCTGGGCTGATTAAAAGAGAGAAATTAATGAGTGGTTTTACTTCCCCTCTTAATTGTCAGCTCGTCCGCTATCGTTTTTGACGCTGCAAAGATGGGATATAATGGCAGGATTAAAAGAGAGAAAAAAAGTCCTGCTTTCATGTACCCTCTTAATGGCATGAAGCAGGACTGTGTTAATTATCAGAAGTTATTAGCAATATATGCTGTTCGCAGTATCAATTCTCTTGTCTTTATATTGCTTGATGTAGCCTTTTAAAACATCTTCATCTTCTGAGAATTTATTATGTTTGGATAACTTGGTGAAATAGATAAGCCTTGATATGAGCAATGTCTTACTAAGTGATATGGTGCTTCCTTTCTTTTGTCTGACATTAAACTGCTTATTATATGGAGATAGATTGAAGAAGTCGTTAAACATTTTATAAAATAGGTATATCTGAATGGATTCCTTTTCTTCTGCATGGGTGCTTATGCTGACTTGTTGGCTCTGCATCCAAGGATGTTCCTCTATCTCCTTTAGGTTATTGATGATGGTAGTAGCCAAGTAGCCTATTGCATTGGCATTGTCAATTACTATCTGATGCTTGCCCTCTACTTTTACAGAGATAGTGATAGGTTTCTTAAAACTCACTCCAAATTGGTTAATCTCCTTATGGTTGTCAGCTATGGCTTTGGCGAATTTGGTGAGCTGTTCTATTCCAATGCCTGTAGCTTTCATTCCATCCAAGCACGTTCCACAAGTATAGTCAAAGATGAACAGAAGTAGAAACCAGAACTTATCTATATCAATTCCTAAACCTTTTAGTGTATTCTGTATGTCCTCATTGGCTATATAATCTTCGTATGTGAAGTTACCATATAGCTTATTCTGATTGTATCTTCTTATGAATAAGGGTAAGGCGGTTGTGCCATAAATATATTGTTCTCCTGTTTCATGGTCTATATCATAATCTGGTACATAAAGTACTGCTACTTTCTCCATGTATTCAAGTAACTTTATGCCTTTAGGGAAATAAGTTTCTTCAAGTCTTTCAATTGGTCTCATATCTTTGTTTATATGGTTTGGAAGCAAAGATAATTAAAAAGGATGAAGTTATTCCTTTTTTAATGGTCTGAGCCTACCATCCAAACCTGCTTTATGTAGTTCTTCTAAGTATCTTTCTCTATAACTAAGGTCAAGATGCAAGGCTCTTTCTTTTGCAAGGTCTGATTTAAGATATTCTTGTAAAGTCATAGTCTTTGTTTTCCTAATCATTTCTATGCTAAAGTTCTTCATATCACTGGACTTTAAAGTATCATAGTTAGCTGTTATAATTCCTTTTTCATCAATCGTCCAGTTGTCTAATAGGAGAGAAGCCATTGCAATGCTTCTGACTTTCGTAATAGCTATATAGAATTTAATTCCATTAAGGAACTGTACAATATAATATCCCTGCATGGTAGTGACAGGAATATAATTCACTCTCTCCAAATATTTATGATATAGTTCTCCTTGTTCTTCGATGCTAAGGTTTTGAAGCTTCTCTTTACCATTATTATCTTTAATCCTTTCGATGTCTGCCATCTTTTTACTCTGTGACTTTTTATATCTTATAATTTCTTTATCAATAGATTTTATCTTCTCATCTAACTGGTTCTGTTTCTCTTGGATAATGTTTAAAAGGGTAGGGTTGGTGGTTAGTAGAAACTTATTGGCATTATCTTGGCTTTCATTAGATAAGTTCTCTTTATCAAGATATAGGGCAGACAAACGTTTCTCAATTCCAGCTATTTCCTCTTGTAGCTCTGTAACTCTATTGTCTGTTTGGTTCCTAAAGAAGTTGATATATTCTGCTGTGTGCATAGATTTGAAAAGACTATATAATATTTCATTCGTAAGGTCATAGGAAACTTCATCAATATTATATTTACAGAAGTCTGGATGAGATTTCCTATCAACACAGCTACATCTATATGTTAGTTTTGAAATTCCTGCTGCTGGCTTTTTGTCTTTTACAGTCATGGCTCTCCCACATCTACATCTGATGATTCCTTTTAATGGATTATGATTGACTTTTCCAGTTGGAGTATTTTTATAGTTGTTTTTAATCAGCTCTTGTGCTTTCATAAAATCCTCTTCACTGATAATAGGTTTTATTCTAACCTCGATGGTATAAGGTTCTTCTCTACCTAATCTTTGTGTTCTTCTTCTGATTCCTCTATAAATATCACTATGGATATAGTTGCTTAGAATGGCAACAGTGCTGTAATATCCTCTAAAAGTAATATTCCTTTCATTGAAATATCTGGCTACTGCTCCCAGTGTCTTACCAGAGTTTACTAAAGCGAAGAGTCTTTTTATATTCTCTACTTCTTCTGGTACTTCTTCTAAAATATATTTAGGACGTTTCCCATTGGGGTTAGGAACTGCTTTATATCCATAAGGTATTTTTTGGTCTACAACTGCATAAGGATAAGCTTGGAAGAGAGCTTGCTTCCCATCTTGGTTCTTCTTTTTAATATCCAATCTTTCTTGTGCTGCTGCCCATGCTTTGATAGTGAGGATAAGTATTTCTGTAATGTCTAAAAGTTTATTAGCTTCATAAATTTTACTGGGACTATCTAAGAGTATTACAGATAATCCTTTATTAATAATCTGTTGAATGTTGTAAACTGTCTCTGTTACATCTTCTTGCCTGCTCAAACGTGATAACTCAGAAATTACTATCATGTCTGCATCTTTGTAGGTTTTACTTTGTAATTCGATATAACCTTTTCTGTCTGCAACCACACCAGATATTCCAAAGTCCTCAATAATTTCAATTAACTCATAATTGTTGTTCTCACAGAACTCCTTAATCTTTAGCTTTTGTCGAGATAAGTCTTGTTTTGTAGTAGAAACTCGTGCGTATCCTATAATTTTTGTCATAATTTAATATATTGATTATGAAGCAAATATAGGTGTAAAATTTCACTTGGGCAAGTCTATTTAGTTAAGTGAGTATTGTTTCCAAGTACCGGCGAATCGCATCGGTTTCCGGGATAACGGGGGACCGTTCAACTTGATTCAATTGAAAGTGATCCAAGAGGTGATTACGTTGGTGGTATTCGTGGCCTTCAGTACCATTGCTTTTAAGGGGGAGTCGTTTAAATGGAACCATGCGCTTGCTTTCGTATTCTTGGTAGCGGCGGTTTATCTGGTTTTCAAGAAATAAAGTCGTTGCGTTTGGCTTTGATAATCAGCGGAAAACCTTGATGCCTATTGTAAGATGCTTACAATGCCTATTCAAGCATGTTTATAAAGCCCATTGTAAGCACCTTATAATGGGCATTGTTAAAACGCTATATGATCTGTTGGCTCAGATGTGTAAATATAGCTTCGGTCTCATCCGGATGGAACCATGTTATTTCTGGGTCCCGTTTAAACCAAGTCATTTGCTTCCGGGCGTAGACCCGGGAGTTTCTTTTGATTTTCTCCACGGCGAGGTCTAATGTCCATTCTCCGCTGAAGTAATTGAATAATTCTTTATAACCTACTGTGTTCAAGGAATTCAAATGACGGAAGGGATAAGCCCGGCGAGCCTCTTCCAATAATCCTTCGCTCATCATTTGATCTACACGTTGGTTGATGCGGTCGCATAATTCGTCACGATCTCTATTAAGCCCTACTTTGATGATCCGGAACGGACGCTCTTTCTTAATGTTCGTGCGGAAGGAGGAGTAAGGCTTGCCTGTCATCCGGCAAATCTCTACGGCATGGATCACTCGTTTATAATTATTCCGGTCCACTTCCTCGTAATGAACGGGGTCTGCTTCTTTTAATTCAGCGAGGATAGGGGCTAGTCCCTCGGTTTCAAATTGCATGTATAGGGCATCCCGGATCTCCGGTGTAACCGTCGGGATATCGTCAATACCTTTACATACGGCGTCGATGTACATCATAGAGCCTCCGGTCATTACGACGGTCGGGATCGTTTTATGTAATTCGGATAGGAGGGAGACCACATCTTCCTCGAAGTTGCTGGCGCTGTAATAATCGGTAAGTGAGAGAGTGCCTACCATATAATGCTTGACACGTGCCATTTGTTCCGGTGTAGGGGCAGCCGTGCCGATCGGAAGGTCTTTATAGAGCTGACGGGAGTCGGAAGAGATAATCGGAGAGCCGAAACGTTCCGCCACTTGGAGGCTTAACTCGGTCTTTCCGACTCCTGTCGGCCCAAGTAATATAACGAGGGAATTCATCAAAAGCGCTCGTCGTCGTAAGGATTATCCATCGGACCTTCGCCTAAACCGTCGAAGCCGCTTTTGTCTAATTCGTCCATATCGTATTCGGAGTCACCGTAAAAATCTTCTCCTACGTCCGTGCTACCGTTCTTAGCCTCGAACTCATCGAAAGAAACTATTTGGGCGGGAGGCGTACCTACCGATTTGCTGCAAATAGGAGCATCCAAGTCTTTTCCCGGAACGATCTCACGAAGTTCCATGAAGAAGGCACGTTCGGTCATATAATCGAAAACGAAAAGTAGTTTTTGGTGCTCGTCTTCCAACAATTCTTCCAGTTGAGTATCGGCCATGACATAGCTGTCTTCCTCGGAAGAGGTATCCATCTCCACTAATGTGATCTCTGTCTTTTTACTCCAGTCATCGTCACATATGAAGAAAGAGGTCATTTGATCCTTTGTATAACCTACAGAGTCGAGGATGGCGTTTTGCAAATCCAAGAAAGTAGACTCGGAATCAATCTTGATCTCGCGCTTGAAGTCATCTGCTTCATCTGATAGGATTAGAAATCTAAATAGCATAGTTGTTTAGTTTTATTATCGCCTCAAAAGTAGTAAAAATATGGATATACCCAATATACGTCGCTATAAATAATGAAAGAGGGTGCGCGTCTGATCCCTGTATCTGAGGCGACCGTCGTAGCTTCGTCTTCAACCTTCGTCAAAGAGACGGAATCTGCGGCTGAGATATTAGCGGCAGTTGTCACCTTGAATAGGTAATTGTAATATGGGTAAATAATAAAAATCACAGTATCAGATATCAATCTTTTGTCTTTCGCCCGAAATGACATATCTTTATGGCACCGCCCGCTATTGGGCCGTAACTTAAAACCTATCAACTATGGATAAAAAAAAGGAGGATCAACGCATAAAAGAATTAAAAGACCGATACATACGTTTCGATTGGGCGATCAAGAGACTGCTCCGGCAAAAAGCCAACTTCGGTGTGCTGGAGGGTTTTCTCACGGTTTTTTCTTGGAGAGAAGATTACCATCGTGGAGCTGCTGGAGAGCGAGGGTAATCAACTGTCATGAGGATGACAAGTTCAACAGGGTGTACGCCAAGGCGCTTAACGACAAGGGCGAGATCATCATCGTGAAAATACAAAATATTCGCAAGCTATATTATCTCGAACAGGTACTCTATGGCGTGGCGAAAACCATAACCGAGTACATATCACTGGGCGAGGACTACCTTTATCACGGGCAGAATCATTTCATCGGCGTACATACCAAGGATCAATTGGTAGTCAACACGAAAGAGAGGAATGCGATTGTTTCCCGGCTACCTTCCGAGATTTTCCCCGAATACATACTTATACGGGTCAACGAGTTCGATAAGGTAGCCGTCACTCCCTTAGAGGAATGGATGAACTACCTTAAGGACAGAACGATCCGTCCCGGCACCATGGCTCCGGGATTAGGCGAAGCTCGAGAAAAATTAAAATACTACTCCATGACTCCTGAGGACAGACACGCTTATGACGAACACTTGAATGCGGTCATGATACAAAATGACGTGTTGGATTCGGCGAAGCTTGAGGGACGTATGGAAGGACATATGGAAGGACATATGGAAGGACTGGCGGAAGGCGAGGCGAAAGGTAAGGCAGAAGCGAATCTAGAAAACGCCAAGAAGATGAAAGCTATGGGGATCGATCTTGAAATGATCCGGCAGATCACGGGAATTACCCTATAAATAACCTTTTGGCGACATAAATAGCGAATCGGCGCAAACCCCTCATCGTAAGATGCGGATTTGCGCCGATTTGTTTTTGGTTGTTCGGATGTCCGTGTCGCTTATTCGTCGATCGAACCTCTTACGATACCCCGGCTGGAAGACTTGATGAAATTGAGGATCAAATCCCGTTCCTCGCTAGGCTCGTACTCGGTCTCGATCGCTTTCAGCGCCTCCGTATTATTCAAGCCTCGGGTATACAGCGTGCGATAGATGTCTTGAATCAAGAATACCTGCTGATTCGTGAATCCCCGGCGACGTAAACCTACGATATTGATACCGCAATAAACGATCGGATCACGGCCGATCAAGGTATAAGGAGGGATATCTTTTCCGATACGAGAACCGCCTTGTACCATCACGTGCTTGGATATACGCGTGAACTGATGCACCAAGGAACCTCCGCTTACGATAGCGAAATCATCAATCTCTACCTCCCCGGCGATTTGCGAAGCGTTACCGATGATAATATGGTCTTTTAAGACGCAATCATGGGCCACGTGCGAATAAGCCATGATTAAGCAATTGCGACCTACCACGGTCTTACCTTTGGAAGCGGTACCCCGGTTGATCGTCACGCATTCGCGAAGCGTCGTGTTATCTCCGATTTCCGCCGTCGTGGTTTCCCCCGCGAATTTCATGTCTTGAGGGATACCGGCAACGACCGCTCCCGGGAAAATATTGCAATTTTTACCAATCCGTGCGCCATCCAAGATAACGGCGTGAGAATATATATGGCAATTATCACCGATTACGACATCTTTCTCAATCACGGCAAACGGATCGATAGTTACATTCTGGCCGATCTGGGCCTCTGGATGAACGACTGCTAGAGGAGATATATTCATTATCGTACTTTATCTTATTATTTGTTTTTTACAATCTGAGCCATGAACTCGGCTTCACTAACCAATTTATCACCAACGAATACATACCCTTTCATGGTAGAGATCCCGCGACGGATCGGTGCCAATAATTCCAGACGTAAGATCAACGTATCGCCCGGAACGACTTTTTGGCGGAATTTCACGCCATCTATTTTCATGAAGTAGGTAGAATAGCGCTCTGGCTCATCTACGGAATTCAAGACTAGCAAACCACCTGTTTGTGCCATAGCCTCAACCTGCAGGACTCCCGGCATGACCGGCTCCTGAGGGAAATGCCCTTGGAAGAACGGTTCGTTGGTCGTGATGTTCTTTACGCCTACGATATAGTTCCCGCCAACCTCGATGATCTTGTCAACCAATAAGAACGGATAGCGGTGCGGCAATAATTCACGGATACGGTTGATATCCATCACCGGCTCACGGTTCGGATCGTATACCGGGGCTTGCACCTCGTTCATCTTGATATCCTTGCGGATCATACGAGCTAACTGGTTATTGATCTTATGTCCCGGACGGGTAGCGATCACACGTCCGCGGATCGGCTTACCGATCAAGGCGATATCTCCGATCACGTCGATCAATTTATGACGTGCCGGTTCGTTATCGAATACAAGCGGCTTGTTATTGATATAACCTAATTCCTGCACGTTCTTGTGAGGGATGTTCAGCATATCCGCCAATTTGTCCAAAGATTCTTGCGGTATCTTCTGGTCGTAGATAACGATCGCATTGTCTAAATCGCCACCCTTGATCAAGTTATTGTTGAGCAACATCTCCACTTCGCGTACGAATACGAACGTACGTGAAGCCGCCAATTCTGTCGGGAATTCGCTGAGATCGTTCAACGTGGCGAATTGGTTGGAAAGCACGGGCGAATCGAATGAGATCAATACGTTCACGCTGAACTTATCATCCGGAAGGATGATCAACGAAGAACCGGTTTCCTCATCTTTTACCTCGATCTTGTGCTTTACGATATAATAATCCTTCGGAGCGTTTTGCTCAACAACCCCTGTCTTTTGGATTTCCTCGGAGAAGAAGCGAGAACTTCCGTCTAGGATCGGAAACTCGGGTGCGTTTACCTCGATCAAGCAGTTATCGATCTCATAAGCGTATAAAGCCGCCATCGCGTGCTCGATCGTACTTACTTGAACGCCATTCTTGCTAAGCACCGTACCCCGTTGTGTATTAACCACGTTCTCGGCCAAGGCGTCAATCGTCGGTTGGCCTTCCATATCGACACGTTTGATCTTGTATCCATGGTTCTCGGGTGCGGGATTAAACGTAATCTCTATATCTAATCCGGTATGCAACCCTTTTCCTTTCAAGGAGAAACTTGCCGCAAGCGTTTTCTGTTTTTGCATAGGTCTTTATTGTTTATTAATTTCTTTCTTGAGTTGTTCGATCTCCCGTTGCATTTGCCCCAGCGAGCGGTATATATCCGGAAGACGGTTGAAGATCGCGCTGGAACGCATGAAGTTCTTAGCGTTGATCGCCGGCGCCCCGAGCAATGTCGTCGCTTCCTTCACGTCGCTGATAACGCCAGCCTGAGCTCCGAATACGACGTGGTCCGCCACATGGATATGTCCGGCCAAACCAACTTGTCCGCCAAACATACAATGCTTTCCTACTTTTACGGAACCGGCGATGCCGACTTGCGCCGCCATCACGGTATTCTCGCCTACCTCCACGTTATGAGCGATTTGTACGAGATTGTCCAGCTTAACGCCTCGGTGAATGATCGTAGAATCCATCACCGCACGGTCAATTGTCGTATTGGCTCCGATCTCTACATCATCCTCGATAATAACGTTGCCTAATTGCGGGATTTTCTTGTAAGTCTCACCTTCGGGAGCGAATCCGAAACCGTCAGCCCCGACTACGCTACCGGCATGAAGGATACAATTATTGCCGATTATACAATTCTCGTAAACAGTGGCATGCGGATAGAATACGCAGTTATCTCCTACCGTCACGTGATCACCGATATAAGCGTGCGGGTATACCATACAGTTCTTACCCATTTTTACGCCTTCTCCGATGTAGGCGAAGTTACCGACATAACAATCGTCGCTCACGATCGCGGAAGCGGCGATAAAAGCGGTAGAATCAACCCCCTTCTTTTTGCTCTTCGATTGCTCTACCAAATTTAATAACATCGCGAGCGCCGCATAAGCGTTCTCTACTTTTACAAGTGTGGCTCTTATCGGTTGTTCCGGTTTGAAATCATTATTCACCAAAACAATGCTTGCCTCGGTATTATAAATATGATGCGCATATTTAAGATTCGCCAAAAAGGTCAATGTACCTGGCTTTCCTTCTTCTATTTTAGAGAAGTTGCTGACTTTAACGTTCGGATCTCCTTCAATCGTTCCGTTCAGGAAGCCGGCAATTTGTTGGGCTGAAAACTCCATTACTTATTCAATTATATATGTATCTTCGTTGACTGTCCGCTGTTTATAGACAGTTAGTTTGCAAAAATGGTGAAAATTCTTTATATAGCCTATGCTTTGCAGGGAATAATTCCCTTATCATGTAGATAACCGGCCATTTCTTTCTGTACGGCATGTGCCGCCTCACGGGCTACGTTGGCGAAAGCCTCCGTCTTATCCGCGTAAATAATCGCACGGGAAGAATTTACCAAAAGACCGCATTGGTCGTTCATCCCGTATTGAGCTACTTCCGCCAAGCTTCCACCTTGAGCGCCTACGCCCGGAACTAACAAGAAATGATTCGGGGCCTGTTTACGGATATCAAGGAACATCTTGCCTTGGGTAGCGCCCACTACATACATCATTTGCTCATCGTTAGCCCATTCTTGCGATTTCTTTAGTACTTTCTCGAAAAGACGTTCACCATTTGCGTCTTCCGTCATTTGAAAATCATGTGAGCCTTTATTGGAGGTCAAGGCCAATAAGATTACCCAAGCCTCCGGGTAGATCAAGAATGGTTTTACGCTATCCTCGCCCATATAGGGAGCGACCGTTACGGCATCTACCTTGATATGATCGAAGAAAGAACGGGCATACATCTCGGAGGTATTTCCGATATCACCGCGTTTCGCGTCGGCGATGATAAATTGATCGGGATAATTCTCCCGTAAGTAAGCCACAGTCTTCTCAAAAGCCATCATACCCTTTGTGCCGAGGCTTTCGTAAAAAGCCAGATTCGGCTTGTAAGCGACGCAATAATCGGCGGTAGCGTCGATGATCGCTTTATTGAACGCGAAAATAGGATCTTCTTCCGACAATAGATGCTGCGGGATCTTTTTTATATCTGTATCTAATCCGACACAAAGGAAGGATTGTTTCTTTTTTATATTCTCGAATAGTTGTTGTTTGTTCATTTTCTTATTCAGTATGAAATGATTGGATGTGTTTACAATTCAGACTCTTTCAATCGCTCAGCGTTCTCCGCTACGATCAGGTGATCCAAGCAATCTTGAATTTCACCGTCCATAAAGGCTGAAAGATTATAGATCGTGTAATTGATACGGTGATCCGTGATACGCCCTTGCGGGTAATTATAAGTACGGATCTTCGCGGAGCGGTCACCGGTAGATACCATGGTCTTACGCTTGCTGGCGATATCGTCTAGGTATTTCTGGTGTTCCTTGTCATAAATAAACGAACGAAGACGGGTAAGCGCCCTTTCTTTGTTCTTCGGTTGGTCTCGTGTCTCCGTACATTCGATCAAGATTTCCTCACTCACACCTGTAATGGGGTTCTTCCAGACATAACGCAGACGGACACCTGATTCCACCTTGTTTACATTCTGACCACCGGCACCACCGGAGCGGAAGGTATCCCATTTAATCTCCCCTTCATTAATCTCAACATCAAATTCATCCGCCTCAGGCAATACGGCGACCGTGGCGGCGGAGGTATGTACACGTCCTTGCGTCTCCGTAGCCGGTACACGCTGTACACGGTGTACACCGGACTCATACTTCAACGTTCCGTATACTTTCTCGCCCGATACCGTGAAGATGATTTCCTTAAAACCGCCGGATGAGCCTTCGCTAAAGCTAGACACGCTTATTTTCCATCCCTTCAGTTCGCAATACTTCACGTACATACGATATAGATCACCGGCGAAAAGGGCGGCTTCGTCACCTCCCGTTCCTCCTCGTATCTCAACGATCGCGTTCTTGTCGTCTTGCGGATCAGCGGGAACGAGCAATAATTTTATCTCTTCTTCCAAAGCGGGAATACGTTCGTTGCAGGTATCCAGCTCCTCACGGGCCATTTCCCGCATTTCCGGATCTTGCTCGGACTCAAGCAAGGCTTTCGCTTCCTTGATCCCGTTCAATACTTTCACGTATTCCGAACGAGCTCCCACGATTTTCTCCAAATCACGGTACTCTTTGTTCAGTTTTACGAACCGTTTCATGTCGGCGATCACCGCCGGGTCGGTAATAAGCGTACCGACTTCCTCGAAACGGCTCACTAATCCGTCTAATTTACCAAGTAAACTATTTTCGGCCATTTATCTTTATTAATAGGTGAAGCGACCTTTCTCGCTTTCGATAATCAATTCATTTTTATCAGCTTCCTCTACGAAACCCACGATTTGCGCATCAATACCAAAGCTTTTTGAGATGCTGATTACTTCTTCCGCATGCTCGGGAGCGATGTAGATCTCCATCCGGTGTCCCATATTGAATACCTTGTACATCTCGCTCCAGTCCGTACCGCTCTGCTCCTGAATCGTGCGGAATAACGGTGGGATAGGGAAGAGATTGTCCTTGGTTACACGCTTGTTCTCTACGAAGTGCATAACTTTTGTCTGAGCCCCTCCCGAACAATGTACCATGCCATGGATTTGAGAGCGTAGTTTATCAAGCAATACCTTAATTACCGGCGCATAGGTACGTGTCGGCGAAAGCACCATCTTTCCGGCGTCTATCCCTAATTCCTCGATCTTATCCGTAAGTTTCAATCCTCCGGAGTAAACCAATTCTTCGGGAACGGCGGCATCGTAGCTTTCCGGATATTTCTGCGCTAAATACTTGGAGAAGACATCATGGCGGGCAGAGGTCAAACCATTGCTACCCATACCTCCATTGTATTCTTTCTCGTAAGTGGCTTGTCCGGAAGATGCCAGACCTACGATCACGTCTCCTCCTTGGATATTCTTATTGTCGATTACGTCCGAACGTTTCATGCGGCAAGTGACCGTACTATCTACGATGATGGTACGAACTAAGTCGCCAACGTCTGCGGTCTCGCCACCTGTCGCATAGCAACCAACGCCCATCTCACGTAACTCTGCCAGCAACTCATCTGTTCCATTGATGATCGCCGATATCACCTCGCCCGGAACCAACAGCTTGTTACGTCCAATTGTAGAAGAGACCAAGATATTGTCTACGGCACCTACACAAAGCAGGTCGTCGATATTCATGATAAGAGCGTCTTGGGCGATACCTTTCCACACCGAAAGATCTCCGGTCTCTTTCCAATACATATACGCCAAGGACGATTTGGTACCGGCACCATCCGCATGCATAATATTACAATATTCAGGATCACCGCCTAAGATATCGGGGATGATCTTACAGAACGCTTTCGGAAAAATTCCCTTATTCAATTCCGGGATTACCTTCTGGATAAACTTTTCTCTTCCATCCACGATTTCCGAAAAACGGTCATTCTTCCATAAAATATGTCCATCCTCCAGAATGATCGCATAGGGAACGGTCAACTCCTTTAACAGCGTGTTCTGAATTCCCTTGTACTGTGTTGAGAACTGGATCAAATCTGCCAGAATAAGAGAGCGGTTGTAAAAATATAACAATCCAACGATCACTACATAAATAATGACGAATACCGTCATCGTAAGTCCGGCTTTTTGATCCGTCATATACATCCAGATATTCATTGCCAACAGTAAGATCGTCATGATCAGCGGCCACTGCATGTACATCCTCAGCTGCCCTTTTAAACGCATGTTTTTGTTCTTCATGATTTCCTATCCTCTATCCATACTTTCATTTGCACAGCCTCCCCATACGCTGTGATTCCACAAACTCAGTCTTAGTATACCACTTTTTTGTCTCCATGTCAGCTTTCATCCACATCCGGTTCCTTCGGCCGATATATCTCACCGGATTCCCGGTCAACAGCAATTCCCTTTTTTTCCAGATGCTCATAGACATCCCCACGAAGAAGTGCATACAGCACGGAAACGATTGGAATGAAAACCAGCATTCCCACGATCCCCATCAGACTGGCTCCGATACTGACCGCTGCCAGCACCCAGATAGACGGAAGTCCCACAGAACTGCCCACCACTCTCGGATAGATCAGATTTCCCTCGATCTGCTGAAGGATCAGGAACATGATCACAAAAACCAAAGCCTTCATCGGCGCCACCGTCAGGATCAGAAATGCTCCCACTACGCAGCCAATAAATGCCCCGAAAATCGGAATCAGCGCAGTAAACGCGATCAGAACACCAATGAGCATCGCATATGGCATCTGCAGGATTCCCATACAGATCACAAACATCGTTCCCAGAATCACGGCCTCCAGACACTGTCCTGTCAGGAAATTCGAAAATGTACGGTAACTCAGAGAACAAACATCCAGAACCTTTTTCACCAGATCTTCTTTCATATATGCATACATCACTTTCCGGATCTGAATATTTAATTTTTCTTTCTGCAACAAAATGTAGCATGCAAAAACAAACGCAATCACAAAGGTTGTAATTCCACTGGCAATCCTTCTTGCCACAACAAACGTAGAGCCAAGAACGCTGCTCGCTCCACTCGTAAAAAACTTCACGACTTCATTTATTATTTTGTCCCAATCCAGAGTCAGACTGTCCAGCCATTCTTTGATTTCCTTATTGTTATGGAAAATCTCTTCTGCCCAGCTCTGCGCTTTCGGCATAAATGACTGTATTCCTTTCCCGATCGATATAAAAGTGTCCCCCAGCTTCGGAAGCACTCCGAATACCACCAGCCCGATCACACTGACTACTACGATCAGCGTAATGATCAGACTGATCGGACGGGCCAGCCTCTGTGCCACTTTTTTATTTTTCATCATTTGATTTTGAAACAGCTTTTCTTCAAAAAAACTCATCGGAACATTGATCACAAATGCAATTGCACCGCCTAAAAGAAACGGATATACAATTCCCACTCCCTGTCCAAGCACATCCAGAATTAATGAATAATTCCACAATGCGATCAGAAGAATCACTGTAAACACGATCAGTCCCCGTATCTTTTTTAAATTTTCTTTGTTTAGATTCATACTTTACCTGCTCTTTCTCCTGCCTTGTCAGCCATTTTATTTCCAGTATACTCTGTTTGGAACAGATATCAATCCTTTTATTTTATTTTTATTCTTTCACTGTTTCCCCCGGATAGCTCAATCCAAAATTCAATTCATAATAATTTCCCATACTGTCTCTGTATGCATAAGCCTTTCCGTTCTCATCCTTCATTTCATCCGGCATATACAAATCTTTGTCATATCCCGGAACATCGTTTGGACTGATGCAGACTCCTTCTGCATTCACTGCTAATACCTCTTCTCCCCTCGGCAATGTGACAGGCAGCTTGCCTACCGGCGCAAACCGACCCAAAATGACATCCAGCGTTGCGTTCGGATACGTATCAAATCCTGCTAACAGTGCATCTGACTGCGTTTCCACATTTTTCACCAGCCAGGCAAGTGTAAAATTGATATTCGAAATCACTTTTCCTCCATTTTTATGGACTGCATCTGCAATTCTTTTTATCCTGTCCGCACCTGCCAAAGTCGTCTCTTTGTGTGTTCCTGACTCGGGTTTTCCGTCTGCACTCACATTGCACACTACTTTTTCCTCACAGATATCCAATTCCAGATATCCCTGTGTTGCATTAAAATACTCTCCACTGGACGGAGAAATCATCAGGATCGCAAAGTCCGCTTCCTTCGGATTTTCTGTCAGCATTACACCTGAGAACATTTCTTTCAAAGCCTCTGTAGATTTTTTTGACTGTTCTGCATCTTTATGGAATGCCTCAACATAAATGTTCTTTCCTTTCAGTTTCTCTTCTGTCAAAGGCAGAACATCCTTATTCTTCAAAAGAACTACACTCTGACGGTGTGCTTTCGCAGCTGCATCCCAATCCTTCTGTTCTGCCACTGCTTTCACAGCCTCTTTGGGATCCCTGTATGGATTTTCAAACATACCAAGTTCAAACAGCTCCTGTAAAGTGCGCGCAACCGCCCGATCCAATGCTTCATCCGTCAAGATCAGCTGTTCTTTTTGAAACCCTTCCGGAATCGGATGTGTTTCATAATATGCATTTTTCCCTCGCATGTAAGCTTCCATTCCTGCTTCGTTGTCATACAGACCACTGATAAGATCCACTCCTGCATGATTCACTGCGAATCCAATGCGCTCCGGAATATCCAGCATCTCCACTCCCCAGCTCATATTATGCACAATACCGGTATCGGAATTGATATACCCTTCAAATCCCATCTGTTCTCGGAGCATTTCCTGAATAAACGGACGATTGTATGCGAATCCAAACGGCTGGAATTCCAGTTTTTCCCCATTACAATCCCTCTGCAGTGCGCTCTTCTCTGCTGACGGCTTTGAATAATACGGCATAATAGATGACGTATGATTCTTTACTGCGGCTTTGAACGCCGGTATATGATACTTCTGTAAAGATCCCTCGGTTGCATAGACATTCCACTGTCCTGCTGCATAATGAGGATCAAATCCATTCTCTCTTGCTCCGCCTCCCGGAAAATGCTTCGTCGTTACCGCAACGCCTTGTGGCGTCACACCCTCTGCGCTTCCCTGGATTCTTGGGATGATATGATCCATAATCTCATAAATCAACTCCGGATCCTCCCCGAAAGTACCGTAAGTCCTCTGCCATCTGGGGTCTGTCATCACATCTGCCATATACATATACCCCTTGCGCAGACCACAGGCATTCCATTCTCTGCGGATACAGTCTGCGAACTGATCTGCAACTTCAATCCCGGCGCCCTTTACTGCTGCCGCAATCCCCATCGTCCCCGGCCAGGTGGCAAAAGTACCCACCGCATCATTCATACCAAAGACCATTTCACCATTTTCATTCCTGGAATTCGAAGCTACGCTGACCGGAATAAAATGCTCACACTCTTCTGCCACTGCGTGGAGCTGATTCATCCAGTCTGCCAGATCTTCCGGGGTAGGATTTGCCCGTAAAATCATGTGACGGGAAAACCACTCTTTCAGCAAAGTCGTCGTTCCCGGCAGATGCTGCTCACCGAAAATAGTCTTTCCCCGAAACTCTCCCTCATCCAGCAAACCACTTTCATCCAACACCTTCTCACTCGGCTCAAATGTCATAGGACCGCCTGATGGATATTTCCCCATTCTCCAGTCAGAAATAAACAGCTGTGCAATCTTTTCCTTGACCGTCAGCTCTTTTACATAGGCTTCCGCACGCTCTTTTGCCGGAAGCCTCCAGTCATCGTATTCTTTCCATTCCCCGCTGCCGTCCAAATCTTTAAAATAAAACCCGTCTTTCTCAATCACTTTCCGACCGACTGTTCCGATAGTCGGACCACTTGGATTCTGATAGTATTGAATCTTATCTGATGCTTTTCCTGCCATTATGTCTCCTCCTTCATATCCATTTTCCCTTATTATAACAAAAACTGTTTTCGAATATCTACTGAAAAGTAAATAAAAAAGAACCACCACACAACAATATGTGGTAGTCCTTCCGATGTATTTACGCTCTTTAAAATTAGTCCTGTACGTATGGCATCAGAGCAATGTGTCTTGCTCTCTTGATTGCTACTGTAAGAGCTCTCTGATGTTTTGCACAGTTTC
>ERZ827037.1763-NODE-1763-length-21314-cov-6.359095_pt1 | contig 21314 bp, 25 predicted proteins | sample MGYA00519924_ERZ827037 | MGnify/ENA primary metagenome ERZ827037 (study PRJEB31778, sample SAMEA3449250) | human gut metagenome | biome: human gut; feature: human-associated habitat; material: faeces | place: United Kingdom | collected 2010/2012 ...
CACCCCACTTGTTATTCAGTATATCATACTGTCTAACAAATGGGGTGCAGTTCATACAAAGGATTCTGGCTATTTTTTAATATCTCATTTTTTTGTGAGGAGTCAAATCAAATAATTATATTTCTTTCGGCAAAGATTTGATATTCTTCACTGCCTGCACAAACTGCAAAACATCTTTTGGTGCATCAAAACTATAGAGTAAACCATAAGGAATGCTGTAATCCCAATTGACAGGGATAGAAACCAAACCGGGATGAACATCGCGCCAGCACTCAATGGTTAAGAGTACATTTCCTGTTTCTGCACAACGATTAAATACAGAAAGGTCGTAGAATTGCGGTGTGTCTTCAATGTGTATTTGTGGGTGATTCTTTTCCAGATCACTACGGATATGGTCATTTGTTTCTGAATCGCCTTTTCGTACCATCATCAGTGTTTCCCCATGGATATCTTCTATATTGATGCTGCTTCGTGATGCGAGAGGATGCTCCCTAGAAACAGCAACCATTTTTTGATACCTTCCAAGGGGAAGAAAATTACATCTACAAAGCCATTCTTTAGAATCGCAGACACCAATAAGGAAGTCAAACTTTTCTCCAAGCTTTTCAATTTCAGAAAGAATCCCATCATGATTATCTGCAAAAGGAACGAGATGCAGTTTATAGGAAGGAAAATCCTGATTGACCAGATACCACAGATCCATAAAAGGTTTTGCGGGATTCAGCAAGGATGTACCAACGCAAAAGGTTGTTTCATAGTCATAAAGGGCAGCTTTTGCCTTAGAAATTGCTTTTTGGGAATACTCCATCATGAATTTTGCTTCTTTGTAAATGACAGCACCTGCTTGCGTCAAGTGAATGCCAGAGGGAGTGCGTTCGATGAGTTTCAATTCCAAATGCTTTTCCAATGCATTCATTTGCTTCATAACAGCTGTTGGTGATATGAACAATACCTCAGATGCTTTTGTAAAACTGCCGCAGTCAGCAACAGCCACAAAGGTGTTTAAAAGTGGGTTATACATGATACACCTCCAACACAAAGTATAAACCAATGGTTTATACAATCATAACATATTGGAGATTCTTCGTCAATCAATGGGACGGTATAATAAAAACAAAGAAAAGGAGGGAACAAGATGGGAAAAAAGTTGATTGCTTTTTATTCAAGAGCTGATGAAAATTATGTAAGCGGCATGCTGAGAAATTTGACAGTAGGAAATACGGAAGTGGCAGCAGGCATTCTGCAGGAATTGACAGATGCAGATTTGTTCAAGATTGAGCAGGTGCAGCCTTATGCGAAAGGCTACAATCAGTGTATCGCGCAGGCACAGGAAGACCAGAAACGAGATGCCCGTCCTGAATTAAAGGCGTATCCCGAAAGCATAGATGCTTATGATACCATTTATCTTGGCTTCCCCAATTACTGGAGCACTATGCCTATGGCAGTCTTTACGTTTTTGGAACATTTTGATTTTAGTGGAAAAATTATCAAACCTTTCTGCACACATGAAGGAAGTGGAATGGGACGGAGTGAAAAGGACATCAAACGCTTATGCCCCAATGCAAAAGTGGAAAAAGGGTTGGCAATTTACGGCAGCAGTGTGAGCCGTTCCAGAAAAGATTTTGAAAAATGGATATAAGGAGGAATGAAGCATGAAACCAGAAGAAATGAGCGTATTTCCCGTAGGGGAACCGAATGATGCATACGCAAAATATTTTGTTGGTCAGAGCTATTTGAATATGCTTTCTACGGAACAGGTAGTGGTAGGCAATGTAACATTTGAACCGGGATGCCGCAATAACTGGCACATCCATCATGCAGACAAAGGCGGCGGACAGATGCTGCTGGTAACTGCCGGAGAAGGTTGGTATCAGGAATGGGGTCAGAAACCCGTGAAACTTCATCCAGGCAGCGTTGTACACATTCCAACTGGTGTTAAACATTGGCATGGTGCAGCAGCAGATTCCTGGTTCCAGCATCTGGCAATTGAAGTACCTGGGGAAAATTGCAGCAACGAATGGTGTGAACCTGTTTCAGATGAAGCATATGCAAAATTGGAAGAAGAGGTGTAAAGATTATGGCAAAAGTAACAGCAGGTAGAGATGAACTGGGTGCATTCGCACCTAAATTTGCGGAATTAAATGATGATGTTCTTTTCGGTCAGGTGTGGTCCAGAGAAGCACAGTTATCTGCAAGAGATAGAAGTATTGTAACGGTAACAGCACTGATGGCAAGCGGTATTCTGGATTCTTCTTTGAAATTCCACTTACAGAACGCAAAAAATCACGGCGTAACAGCAGAAGAAATGGCAGAAATTTTGACACATGCTGCCTTTTATGCAGGATGGCCAAAGGCATGGGCAGCATTCCGTATGGCAAAAGAAGTTTGGGAGGATGAAGATAAATGAAAAACGTATTGATTATTTCAGCAAGTCCGAGAAAACATGGCAATTCTGATACCCTTTGTGATTACTTTGCAAAAGGTGCACAGGAAAGCGGTAATCACGTAGAAAAGGTCTTTCTGGCTGAAAAGAATATTGGCTACTGTACTGGATGTGGTGTTTGTAATGAAACACATCTTTGTGTGCAGAAAGATGATATGAAAGAAATTCTGGATAAAATGGTGACAGCAGATGTCATTGTATTTTCAACACCTGTTTACTTCTATTCCATGAACGGGAGAATGAAAAACTTTATTGATAGAACCGTTCCCAGATATACGGAAATCACAAACAAGGATTTTTATTTCATCATGACCGCAGCTGATACAGACAAAGCAAATCTGGCGCGTACCATGGAAGCATTCCGTGGATTTACAGAAGACTGTCTGGAAGGAACCAAAGAAGCAGGCATCATCTATGGAACAGGTGCATGGCATAAAGGTGAAATTGAGAAAACTCCGGCTTGTCAAGAAGCCTACGAAATGGGGAAATCCTTATGATGAAAAAGAATGTAATGCTCTGGGTAGGTGCAGGGCAGATTGGTATGGCAATTGCTCGCAGAATGGGTTATGGTATGAAAATCATTGTAGGGGATAAGAAGCTGGAAAACGCAGTGAAAACAGCAGAAATTATGAATCAAGCAGGATTTGATGTTGTTCCGCTTGAAATGGATTTATCATCAAAGGAATCAATTTGTTCCATGATTGCGGAAGGTCAGAAATACGGTCCCATCAAAATGCTGGTCAATGCTGCAGGTGTTTCTCCCAGTCAAGCGTCCATCAAGACCATTTTACAGGTAGATTTATATGGCACAGGCTGTAGAGTGGGGGAAACGTGGGGCAAGACTCAATGCCATTGCTCCTGGCATTATTGTAACACCTTTGGCTCTTGATGAATTTAAAGGTGTTAGAGGAGATTTTTATAAAAATATGTTTAAAAACTGTCCTGCTGGTAGACCTGGAACCGCTGACGAAATTGCCAATATTGCAGAATTATTAATGAGCGACTGTGGTTCATTTATCACAGGTTCTACTTTTTTAGCTGATGGCGGCGCGACGGCAGCTTATTACTATGGTGATTTGAAGAATTAAAAATTTTGTTCGTATAGGAAGGTGAAAATATGACGCAATTACACTTAACAGAAGAATGGGATAAAGTCTTTCCAAAAAGTGATAAAGTTACACATTCCAAAGTGACTTTTCATAACCGCTATGGAATCACACTTGTAGCAGACTTATATACGCCTGTAAATGCAACAGGAAAACTGCCAGCCATTGCTGTATGCGGACCTTTCGGCGCCGTAAAAGAACAGGCATCTGGTTTATATGCGCAAACTATGGCAGAACGGGGTTTTTTGACCATGGCATTCGATCCTTCTTTTACAGGAGAAAGTGGCGGTGAACCTAGATACATGGCTTCTCCTGATATCAATACAGAAGATTTTCAAGCAGCTGTGGACTTCCTGTCTGTTCAGGAAAATGTTGACCCTGAAAAAATTGGTATCATCGGCATTTGTGGATGGGGCGGCATGGCGCTGAATGCTGCAGCAATTGATACAAGAATTAAAGCAACAGTGACAGCAACCATGTATGATATGAGCCGCATCAACGCCAACGGCTATTTTGACTCCGAAAATAGTGAGGAGCAGCGCTTTGAAAAACGGAAGGCACTGAATCGGCAAAGAACAGAAGAATATAAAACGGGGGTTTACGTTCGCGGCGGCGGTGTAGTTGATCCTTTGCCAGAAGATGCTCCATTTTTTGTAAAAGATTATTATGATTACTATAAAACGGAACGAGGATATCATATCCGTTCTTTGAATTCCAATGATGGTTGGAATGTTACAGGTTGTATGTCTTTTCTGAATATGCCTATTTTACGCTACAGCAATGAAATTAGAAGCGCAGTGCTGATCGTTCATGGAGAAAAGGCACACTCTTGCTATTTCAGCAAAGATGCCTATGCGGACATGGTAAAAGATAATGCTTATACGGAAAATAAAGAACTGATGATTATCCCAGACACTGTACATACGGATTTGTATGATGGTGGTGGAAAAAACGCCATTCCTTTTGATAAGATCGCCGCATTTTTTCAGAAAAATTTGAAATAACTTAAAAAGTATATAATGCATTGATAGAAAAAGCTTTCTGTTTCAGAAAGCTTTTTTTTGTAAAGGTTGTTTGGAAGTTGTTAAAAATGAATTTAGGAATCAGATTATTATAAAGTGCTCTTTACGTTTATTTAGCCATCATTTACAATAGATGTATATGAATGATGGACATTTGCTTTTCTAAAAACTAGTTACAAATAAGCTATAGACGAACTGCTGGTTTATAGAGAATGATTGCAATCAGAAACCATATCATTGATGCCTGAAATCCCTATATTTTGGGCTGCATTTTAAAGGAGATGTTAAAATGAATGAGAAGTTTTATGAAAAATATTCCTCTGATGAACAGGAAGCATTTGTTTTGATACAGCAAACTCTTGGCGCAAGTCCTTTTGAGAATCAATGGGAAATGCTAACAACCACTCTTGGTATGGTGTTCTGTACAAATGGCAAAGTTGATACAAAAAGAGGACGTTTGAACTGGCTTATTACAGAAGAGGAACGCAGCAGTCAAAACACTTGGAACAGATTCAAAAAAGGACAGATTTGTCGTATGAAAGTTCGAAAGCTGCTGGATAAATATGTCCCTAAGAATGTCGCACCAGAAGAATTCAACGCTTGGTGTGTAGTTGATGTGTTGGAACAAAAGGTTTCCTGTCCACAGCTTGAGGAAGTTTGGGAAGCATATAATCAGCCTGTTATCATCAAGGATGAAGTGCTGGGAAAGCTGACATTGAATCGGGATTTCGAAATGTTCGAAGGTTCATTCCAGTGGAATGAAACAGAAATTTCTCTGGTGCTGGAAGTAGATGCGCAGGACCGGTCTACATGGAAAACTACCTGTAATACTGCCAGAAGTATGGTTTCAGAGCTGGAAAAATGGGATCAGGACATGCGTGCTTTTTCTGCAAAAGAGCTGACGAGCCTTGCCAATGAGTGGATGGAAGAAGATGATGAAAGTACTTCGCCCATTACAGAGAAAATCTTTGCAGAACGTATTTCACTGTCTGAACTTGCTTTTCCCTTTGAGGATGGATTTACTGCTTATTATGAGGATGATGATATGTTTTGGGGACATACCATTGAAGTTTCTGGTTCCTTGGAGCATGGAATAGAACGTGCCAACATTGTGGGATAAAAAGGAGGAAATGCAATGCCGCAAAAAGAATGGATGGAAAAATATGAAGCGATAAAAGAAAAATTGACCTGCAAAATTGATTTGGATGCTTATTTCACAGAAAAGATGATTGGAAAAACCCCAATAGATGTACTGGAAATTGGGGATGTGCCTTTTCCTACAGGTGCGATATTCGCATGTGATCCGTTGATTGAACTGGAGGATATGGAACCATTTATGCAGACCATTCCTTCGGGGATTTATCCAGTGAAAATCTGCGTGGTACCAAGTGAAAAATACGGTGATCGGTATGCCTGTGTAAAAGTAGAAATCAGTCATCAGAAACCTGTTCGTTATGAATTAGGAATGTTGGGGAATGAAAACTTGGATGATGAACTGGAAGAAGATGCCTTTTTTGGTTTTGGTGTGGACGCAGGCATGGGGTGTATTGCGGATGTGAAAGCACAAGAAGTTTTCAATGCGTATTGGGAACAGCGTCTAAAAGATGATCCGGACATAGACCCTTATAATAATCTGTTTTGCGATTTGTTAGAAGAAAACGCAAAAAAATATCCAAAGTATCAAAGAGAATATGGTGACTGGTTAAACTGGAATATTCCAAATACTGACTGCAATGTTCCTATTTTTGCATCTGGCTGGGGAGATGGCGCATACCCTTCTTATTTTGGCTATGATGCGGAAGGGAATGTTTGCGGTGTGTATATCCATTTTATTGATATTGCGCAAGAATACGACGAATAAGCGGTGATAGGAACTGTGAAATTATTTGACACCAATTATAAACTTTTAGATGAGATGTATCGGGATGATTACTATCCAACTTTTTTGGTAGACAAAGTAAAAGACGAACTCCAGAAGGTCATTGATTTGCTGGAAAGCGGTGAAACAGATGTAGAAGTCGTACAGGAAAAACTGGATGAAGCAGTCTGTGGTATCAATGACTTGCAGGAGGAATTTGACCAGAATGACAGTGAGATTGAAACAGTCGCACGAGACTGTATTGGAGTAACTGTGGCTTATATTTTGGAATGGTTTGCCATTCCCATTGATATAGAGGAGGCAATCCGAGAAAGGGATTGGTAAGAATCATGGCAGTTGAAGATATGTTTGGTGATTTACAAAAAATCGATATTCTTGCAGAAAAACGTGAAAACAATGAAGTTTTAATGGTTTTGGTCTGCAATGGCTTTATTGATGGTTCTCCTCTAACGCAAAAAGCGCTGCTGGATAAGATGGAGGGTTACCTTAATCACACACAAAGTGAAGTATTCCAAGAAAAATATGTAGATTGGTCTGTTATTTTGCGCGTGACTTTTGATGAAGAACCAGACCAGCTCATTATGTCGTTGCTCAATAAGTGTAAAGCTTGGACAGATGACTATGCAGTGAATCTGGAGTTTGAAATTGGAGGAAAGCAGGTGCGCTTTGTGGAGCAAAGCTGACATCTCTATGAAAGGAAGAATTATAATGACAGAATTTCCCAAACGCGCACGAACCATACGGTGGGAAAATGATATTTTAATATTCGATGGAGAAAGAACTATAGAAATGCCGGAACTGACCATGGAAATCATGGAGAAGTTGGCAGATTATAAGCCAGTTGGATTTTATGTGAAAAACAATGCTCTGACGGATGAATTGTTGATGCCATTTATTGGCTCTAAAAATATGGTGAATTTCGGTGTGGAATATGGCCGATTAACAGATGTTTGTTTTTCTGTGTTTGCAACTATGCCAAAGTTGCGTTATCTGCTCCTTGATGGTAATCGCAGAGTCACAGGAAGCAGTTTAAATGTAATGAAGGAATGTAAGATTGATCTGTTGACACTCAATCATACAGGTCTCAATGACAATGGTTTGTTGCAGGCAGCTTCTATTCCGAAACTTACACATATCCAGATAGACCATACGGCAGTTACATATGAAGGACTTTTGAATATTGCAAATCATCCTAGAATTGAGCCAATTTCTAAAGAACAGTTCAATCAGGAACAGATGGACCATTTCTCAAAGCTTCAAAGAGAAAAGGCGAAAAAATCGGTAAAGCTGGATCAGCAGGCGGTGGAAGAATGTCAGAAGATACTGATAGATTTTTTTGAAGCCATGACAATATGGGAAAAGTATGTATCTCAAAAGGGCTTTGAGGATGAAGAGGTAAAACTGCAATTGATGAATATTTGGGAACAGTATGTCAGCGAAAAACCAAGATTAGGATACCGTCCTTTGGCACTTTCTTACAGCCCCGCAGGAACTTATAGCGAAGACATATTTATAGATGCGGAACAGCTTACAAAGAATAAATTATATATTTATACCAAAACAAAAAGTGCGGGCTTTGAACGCCGTTTTCTCATGAAACGAATAGGTGAAAAATGGAAAATTGAGGCTTTGCAGGAACGGTTAGATGGCTGGCAGCGGATTGGATTATGATAGTCAAATCACGAAATTCATGAATCAATCTGGTATTAATCAACAAGAAAAGTCAATTGTAGGAGCATGGTATTATGGTGATCCCATTTAGGAGGGGCTATATAACAGAAAATTTCCACAAGAGAAAGATTGGTATTTTCAGGAAGCAATTGAAATACATATTGTCATTTGCATTTCAGCAATAAACATACATGAGAAACAGGATACAGACGTTGTAGTGTATATGAAGTCGCAATAGACATCATTGATCTTATGATTGCTATAAGAGTGTATGGATTAGTAAATGTGCAGAATTTTTTAGAAGATATAATTATTTTCAAATGATTGAACATGGAAGTGAAAGATATAAAGAGATGACAAAAGAAGTCATCAATGTTAGGAGAACATCGGGAGAAGATATATATGAGAGTAACAAATTCTGACTTAACAAAAATCAGCAAATATATCAGTTTGATTTTACGGCATAAGCCAGAGGTCATTGGGATTCAATTGGATGCCAATGGCTGGGCAAATGTGGAGGCACTTTTAGCAGGCATTGGCAGGAAATATCCCATTGATTTTGAGGTTTTAGAGGAAATTGTAAGAACTGACAACAAACAGAGGTATTCCTTTAACGAAGATAAAACCAAGATTCGAGCAAATCAAGGACATTCCATTCAGGTCGATGTGGAGCTTTCTGTGACAGAGCCGCCGGAAATCTTGTATCATGGGACAGCGGAACGGCTTTCTGCTTCCATTGAGGCAAAAGGGTTACTTCCTCAAAACCGATTATATGTTCATTTGTCTCCTGATACAAAAACAGCAGAAAAAGTGGGACGCAGACATGGAAAACCAGTTATTTATCTGGTCAATGCAGGGCAGATGCAGCAGGATGGATACACTTTTCTTCGATCCGCCAACGGTGTATGGCTGACAAAGATGGTTCCTGCACAATATCTGAAAAGGTTAGGAAAGTAAGGTATGATACATATTTATATTTCAAGGCAATCTGCACTAGGAACTGGCAGATATGATTATGACAGAAGGCAACTTTTGAAAATACAAAATCGAAATAAATTCTTAATTATAATGGAAAAACGAGGAAGATGCGTATGGGAAAAGAATTAGAATTATATAAAGCATTTATTGATGGTCTTGTAGAACAAAAGGATAGCGTGACAGCAAAATGGGTTTTAGAAGGCGGTTTTCCCCATACAGAGGACAATCAGGCAAAAAATAAATTCCTTTCTTCTTTGACACTTGAACAAAAAAGTATGTTGGCAGAGATGCTTCAGGAAGAACATATTGCTGGAATCCATGATACGCTGGCGTATATCAATGAAATGATGGATTTGGATGGGTTGGAACTTCATCAGGATGGAGAATCTTATCCCAATGATGCTTTTGAAAGCCTGCATTATGATTTTATCAGCAGATGTGAAGGAGACCAATGGTCGGAATAAATTTTATGATTTGAACGGAGTTTGTGATAGCGGAATAGGAGGTGCAGCAGATGTACATCAGCAAATACTGGGGCAACTTTATTGGAGGTTCTGACGACAGTCTGAACCTTGTGGCATTTTTAGAAGATCAGAAAAAAGAGGAAATCCCTCTTAGCGAAATTTTCTCAAAGATCGGTCTGGATAAACAAAATTGGGATTTCCGTCAAACAGTAGAATATCTTGAGTTTACCCATTCCAATGGCGTTGAAATGGATTTTCATTTTGCCATTGATGTCATCACAGATCTGGCAGCTATCCTTTTGGAATGTAGTGTAAATGGCAGCGTAAACCTGCAAGATTTGGATGAGTACAATACGCCTTCTCATTGCATCCGTATCACTGCTACACCAGAGGAACACAACGCTATGGACAGAACTCTTGCGGACTTTGCTCAAAATCCTCTGTCCTATGACCTTCATGAAATGATGGATGACGAGGAGATTCAAGAAATGGCTCGAGATGTGGAGGCACTGCGTAAAGAACTTTATGAGTCTGCTGGTCGCAATCGCCAGTACTATGTGAAGGCAGAGGACATGAAGAATTTACTCCCTGACTGGGATGGAGCCAATGGATGCATTGCCACTAATCGTATTACGGTGGAAGGTTGCAAGGTTGGTTACTGCTACCGAGAGAAGCCAGATGGTGACTGGGACAGCGGTTGGCGTTTTACTGCCGGTGATGAAAGCGATGCTTATATGGATGATCCAAATAACTCCGGAATTTACGGATTGAATACCATTTGTAATGACGATCCTGATATCATTTCTTTGCTGAATGCACCGTACAACTCTGCTTTCGAGAGAGATGAAAACAATGTGTTCCAGCAGATTGCAGATTGGGAAGTGTCACAGAGCGAGGAGGGAAAGCATATGGATTTGTTACAGCAATGTCAAAAATGGCTTGAGGATGAAGAGTACCAGAAAATAAAAGATACGTTAGAAGCAATTCCCATTGAAGAACGAACACCAGAGATAGATAGTGAATTGGCAAGAGCATATATCGCAGGAGCGGATGTAGCAGAACGGGAGTCTTTTGAAAAAGCGCTGGAACTTCTGGCACCGCATGAGGTATATTTTGCGGAAGATCATTGCTGGAACTATCGGATTGCTTCTGCTTATTATTATCTGGATCAAGAAGGTCCCGCTCTGCGCTATTTTGAAAAAGCTTTGAAAGCCCGTCCCGGAGATGAAGACACTCTGGAGTATATCGACGATTGCCGCCGCCGTTTGTCTTTGCCCCGATTTTCCAAAAACTTTCGGGAACGAACAGAAGCAGCATGGGCGGAATTTGCGGAACAGGAAGCAAAATTGCGCCAAATCATGGATACAGACAAAAATCAGGAACGGGGTGAAGAACTCGTTGCTAAATGTGAGGAGCTTTTACATATTGCTTTTGAAGATATTTCTTTTGAAATGGGATTTAACGGCGAAAAACATGAACTAATCCTAACTCCAGAAGGCAACAAGGTAAAGCTATTTGAACTGGTCTACTTCCAGAAACACGCACCAAAAGAGATCTTGGAGCATTGGAATATTCTGGTGGGACGCCAGAGCGTGGAAAACATTGGTCTGCGTACAGGTGAATGGTATATCTCCGGCGATGATGTGCAGATTTGGCTGGAGGAGGTTGACGAAAATCGTTTTGCTTTGGAGACCTATTGCGAAAAACTGCTGCCGATGTTTACGGAAGAAGAAGGTCGTGTATGGTGGATGCTGACCACGCTGACAGATCAGGTATTGGGCGAAATTCCCAATATGCGATACATAGAAGCTTTTGATGTACTGACAGAACCAAAAGAGGAACCTGCCGAACTGCTTTCTCGTCTGCCGGACATACTGAAAGAAAAAAGCTTAGACCTTTCCAAAGATCCAGAATGCTATCTGGAAACTTATATGGGATACAGTATGGAACCAAATGAAGATCCAGAGGCAGATTGGAGACTGGATACCATTGCCGGCTCCACTTGTTGTGCAGATCTCATCAATGGCTATCTGAATAATGACAACGACTATATGGATGATCTCCATGCAGATGGTGCAGTGGCAGGCTTTTTCTGCTATCCACTGGATACACTTCGTGAGGAAGAAGGTAGTCAGAAGATTTTTGATTTTCGAGATCAGTTGGAGGAAGTATTTACCACCGATGAAGGAAGTGAAGTGCTTACTTTGACTGGCGGCGCTACAGGTATTTACTGCGGCTATGTAGATTTTATTGCGTGGGATATTCGTACTGCACTGCAAATGGCAAAGGAATTTTTTGCGGATACAGATTTGCCTTGGGCAAGTTTCCATACATTCCGCAGAGAGGCATCCACTGTGTATCTGAAACAGATCGAAAATGATGATCTAGATTCCAAGGAGAGAGTTGAAGAATTGGAAGAAACATTGACGGGAATGGATTATATCCCTTATACACCGGAAAATGCAGAAGCATTTTATCAGCAATTAGAGCAGTGGAATGATGAGGACGAGTATACTCGCTGCATTCAGGCTTTGAATACCATTCCAGAGGAATGGTGGGATTACCGCATTGCCTATGCCATGGCACGGGCGTTGGAGAACTATGCCATCATCGGAGACCACGATGAGGGAACACCAAATTACAAGGGAAACAGGGCTTTGCTGCGTGCCATTGATGTGCTGGAATCTGTTCGAGAAGAAGGTCAGAACAAAGCAGAATGGAATATGCGCATGGCTTATGCTTATCAATATCTTTATGGACAGGAAGAAAAGGCTATCCCTTATGCACAGCGCTGGGCGGAATTAGATCCAGAAGATACAGATGCACCTTTGGTAATACAGGAATGCCAGAAAGAAATTGCCAAACGTGCCGAGGAAGAAGCGGATGAGGAAAACGACGGAGATCATAAAGGTGTTTTCACTGGCTTTGTCCTTTTGTCTAAAGGAAAGTGGGACAAGCAGCAGTTTATTCAAGATATGAAAGAAAAATGGAACATCACCGTGGATGAACATGACGCAAGCGAGGATAAGAGTGATGATGCCTTAGTGTTTGAAGTGGGAGATATGCTTGCTGCTGTCAGCCTTGGAACTTATCCAATTCCCAACGGCGAAGCGGAAGTAAATGCGGAAAACAACTATATGTGGGAGGATGCGGTAAAGATAGCAAAAGAACATTGTGCTCATATTATGGTAGCAGTTTTGGGAAAAGAGGAAGATTTGCTGGAAAAAGGCAAGTTGTTCACCAAACTGGTAGCTGCTTGCTGCCGCCAGAAATACGCAACAGGGGTTTATACCAGCGGTGTTGTATTTGAACCTCGTTTCTATGAAGGCTTTGCTGATATGCTGCAAAATGATGAACTGCCAATCTTTAACTGGATTTGGTTTGGACTGTACCGTGATGAAAATGGTATGAATGCTTACACTTATGGAATGGACGTATTCGGCAAGGATGAGATGGAAGTGCTGGGTACTGACGCTGAACCGAGTAATTTGCGAGACTTCCTGGCAAGCCTTGTGTCTTATGTTCTGGAGAATGATGTGGAACTTCACGACGGAGAAACCATTGGTTTTTCTGCTGGGGATAAACGCACCATTAGCCGCAGTCCAGGCGTATCTTTGCCAGAAGAACAGATGACGCTGAAAATCTCCTGGAAATCAACAGATAACAACCCAGATGGCGACGGTGAGGACAATGCAGATAAAGATGTATCCTTTAGTGAACCGGAAGTCTACACTGAGGATGAGATGAAAGTCATCGAAAATCATATCCAGCAGTATTTCGGTCGGTTTGAAAATGTGTTCCATGAGTTGGCTTCACCTGACATACATGTGGATATTTGTGTTGTTCCTCCTTCTGAAGAACGAGATTACTACACACTGGTTACTATGGGTATGGGTGCTCACCGAATGAATGTGCCAGAGGAACTTGCAGAATACAAGCTGGAGCGAGCAGAGCTTGCCATTGCTTTGCCAAAAGACTGGAAAATAAAAAAAGAGAATTTCGAAGATGAGAAGTGGTACTGGCCCATACGTTTGCTGAAAACACTGGCTCGCCTGCCCATTGCCAGTGACACCTGGTTGGGATTTGGACATACCATGGATTATGAGGAGAATTTTGCGGAAAATACAAATCTCTGTGCCGCTATGCTGACTGCTCCTCAGGGTACAGAAGATGGCAGCGAGGTTTGCATTCTGCCTAGTGGCGAAGAAGTTAACTTCTATCAGGTAATTCCTCTCTATCGTGATGAATTGGAGTACAAGCTTGCCAATGAAGCAGACGCACTACTGGATAAAATGGAGGGCATCAGCTTTGTAGTAAAACCTGATCGTCAGAATGCCATTACAAGAGGCACATTGGGCAGTGTTGAGGATGGCGACGGCGTTGATGAGATGGACGATGCCATTTGGCATCTGGAAACCATAGAGGAAAAAGAACTGCTGGTGGATGAAATCAACGCCTACAACCATATGGCAATTTATCTGCGTTGGTGTATGGAGCATGATCTAATGGCCGAAGGCTTTATGGAGGAATACGGTGATGTGGTACAGAAGGTCAAAGATGATGTTGAAAGTGTGGATCTGAGGGTATTTATTCGAGATGAACTGGAAGGACAGCTCTTTGGGTCATTGTTTAACCAAAAAGGCTTGGCTTTTGCTTCCTACTACTACGGTGAAAACGACAGCCCTTATTTCCCAAGCGATATCGACAACTACGCCATTGGCATCATTGGTCAGGAACGTAACTATTCCGATGAAATTCAGGATGAAGCATATCTGTTCATTCCTTTTGATGAGGAATATTATCAAGCTATGGCAAAGGTGATTGAGAAACGCTTTATGAACTGGCAAGGACAGGACTTCAACGAGGATACATTGGAACCTTCTGAGGTAGCTCAGGCAATCATGGAGTATCTGGACTGTGAATGTACTTACTTCCCATCTATGAAAGATGACGACCCTATTACGGCGGCTTACAGTTATGCCAAGCGAGACAGCGTCCAGGAAGGCTTTGTGCCAGTGCTCATCAAGGCGGATGACGAAACGCTGTTGGAGTGTCTGGTGATGAACGCCGACCCAGAGAACGAGGCGGACTTTTACGAATTTGACCTCAAAACCGTAACGGAGTATCGGAAGAAGATGCTCTCTACCTCCGTCAAAGACGGAAAGGCAGTTTTGGAGGAAATGATTGGACTTCGAAAAGAAGAAGCTGACGATGATGATATGGATTGGGAAGAAGAAATACTAGGAAAAATGGAAAATGGATACGAAAATAACCGTTTTGCTAGCTATTGGGAATATGATACAGACATGACATATCCTATGATTTTGGCTAAAATTCCAGTAAAACATCCATGGGAAATCTTTGCATACTTGCCTTTTGGGAACTGGAATGAATGCCCAGATACACCAGAACTTATGGCGGTGGCGAAATACTGGTTTGAGCAATATGGGGCTGTACCTGCTGTTCTGACACATGACGTACTGGAATTTGACCTTCCGACGGCTATTTCAAAAGAATATGCAATGGAAGTGGCTTTGGAACAATATGGTTTCTGCCCAGATATAGTGGATCAAGGACCAGAAGATGCTACGGTAGGCTCATTGGCAGATGTATTGCGACAGTCCAAGGTTTGGTATTTCTGGTGGGATTAAAAGGAGATGAAAATATGCTGCATATCAATGACATTTTAGACTCTGACTTTGATTGGGATGGAATTGAAATTACAGAAGAAGAATTTGACGAATTAAGCACGGAACTGCTGATTGACTATCTGAAGAAACACAATCCAAAAGAAAGACAAATGCTTGCATTGTGCTGGAATTTTGACAATTCAAAAGAAGTTATTCGATGGATTGTAGATCAGCCAGATACAGATAAAGGAACGATTTTGCTTTTATATTGGTATATGGCACCTGGATTCTATAAGAAATTTGCTGACAGAGAGGAATGTAAAGAAGAGGCTTTTTGGGCATTGGAAGATTATGATATCATTCAAACCATTGAAAAAAATTATCTTTCTGGCTTTTATGGAAACCAAAAATACGCTTTTGATCCTGCAAACGATGAATATAGTGATCATTATGATTGGACTTCTGAGTACGAGGAAGAAGAAGCAAAAGTAAAAATACCAAAAGAATTGTTTTTGGCTCTAGAAGGAGAACGGATTGAAAATCCCCAATGGGAAGAAGGTATACCAACAGAAATTTCTGATATTATGGACAAGCTTTGTGATGTTTGTGAAGAATGAGTCCTTTGAAATGGGGTGGAAGTATGAATGAGTATCAAGAAAAATATGTCGCATTAAAAAGCAGTTTGAACAATCAAAGGGCGATTCTTTCAGTGTGACTGCTCTTTATGATTTCAAGGAAAGTTTGGAAGAAAGTGAAGCAATTGCCGCAAAAGAAGTTCTGGTAAATGTATATGATCTTTTAAACTATAAAAAAGATGCCTATGATTTATTATCCAGTATTGGTGATCTTTCAGATGTCAAAATCAAAAAACGCTTGGGAAAAATGAAAGAATATGCAGAAAACTGGAGAAACGATTTTGCAATTCCAAAACCCAAAACAGAAGAAGATATTCAGAAAGAAAAAGAAATGCTGGCAGAACTGGGAATACCAACATTCAAATACCACCCCAATCCGTTAAATACTGGAGCATTTGAGATATCAGAGGAAGGCGTTGTCTGTGACTGCTGTGGAAAGGTAACACACATTTATTATGAAGGACCATTCTATGCTGTGGATGACACTGATTATCTGTGTCCAGCTTGTATCGCCAGTGGAAAAGCATCTGAAAAATTTGATGGCAGCTTTCAGGATGATTATTCCGTGGATGATGGTGTGAAGGATGCCAAAAAACTGGACGAACTCATTCATCGTACACCTGGTTACTGTGGCTGGCAGCAGGAATACTGGCGTGCCCATTGCGGGGACTTCTGTGCTTATTTGGGCAGAGTAGGTGCTATGGAATTGCAGGCATTAGATGTCATGGATGAAGTACTGGATGACCCCATGTGGGATGATGAGCAGAAAGAAATGATCGAGAACACTGTCAATGGCGGTCATTTGCAGTGCTATTTGTTCCAATGCCTGCATTGCGGAAAGCACATGGTCTGGATGGATTGTGATTAGTCACAGGTAATTCCAATCAATATACGGTTAGATTTTAAATATGATGGATGTTATATGGCGAAAAATTGAATTTGAAATAATCAAGGAAGGTTTTGAGGATGGAAAATAAAGAAAGAATCATCAGACTTTGGTTTGAAATGTGGCTTAAAAAGAAAGACCTTGGTATATCTGATATTTTCTCGAATAATACCATCTACATAGAAAGTTGGGGACCAGAGTATCATGGAATCCAGAAGATTGCACTTTGGTTTGAAGAATGGAACACGAGGGGAACTGTATTGCAATGGGATATCAAACAGTTTTTCCATAAAGACAATCAGACAATTGTAGAATGGTATTTTAAGAATCAAATGGATGGTGGGCAGGCAGAAGCCTTTGATGGAATATCACTGATTGAATGGTCATCTGATAATAAGATTGCTCTCTTAAAAGAATTTGGCTGCAATGAAAATCGATATGATCCTTATAAAGATAGCAATATACCGCATTTTAAGAACGAAAATACAAAGTGGTTTTAAAAAGTGGAAGCTGGTTACAAAATGCAATCATATAAAATGAATCAATGTATTTATATAGTATTGCATTTTGCTTTTAAGAAAAGAGTTTTATTTGAAAAGAGAAAAGGGCAAAACAATTCTATTGTTTTCGCAGTACAGGAAAAAATGACTTAATAGCAGTACAATAAGAACGCAGTTGTTCTGACAACATAGAACTGTGAAATTATAATAGCTTGGATATTGTTTGCAACAATATGGGAGGAGGAAATGATTATGGATGAAATCAGAGATTTTTTGCTGTCACCACAAGAATATTTAGATACCTTTTGGGAAAGCGATGTTTTAATCTGGATAGATTGGCGTGAATATGATGAATCTATCATTAAATACATCAATGAAAAACTACCAGAAGAAGATAAGGTGAAGTTTACCTGTGTGGAAATTGAAAAAGAACGTGACGTAGATATTATTTTAGAAAAAAACGGTATTTGCACAGCAATCCCCTATGCGGAAGAATATACAGATCGTGATACCACATTGAAAAGCTTACAGGAATATGTATCTCCAAAATATCAAATCCGTTGGTTTATGGGTTCTCTTGGCAGTGATACTCTTGCATTTTGTATTTATCCTTCTGCCCAGTGGGAACAGTTAGAAGAAGAATTCGGTGCAGAAAAAGTAGCGTATTATTTTGCACCAATCAAGGAAAACAGCGTTATGTTTGAAATGGGTATGGATGAAGTGTTTAATTTGCTGGAGCAAAGAGGAGAAGCGTAATAAAAACGAGTTATAAATTTGCTATCTAACAGCGGATAGGCTTATTAGGAGGATAATATAGATATTCTAGCTGTAGATTAGTATATATATCTAGAATCAATACGATTTTAAGAAGGAATGATAATTTTAATCAGTAAAAAACAGAACTTCATTTAAGATATATAAATGTAAAGCTTTTAAATGGAGATGTTTATAAAAGAGAGAAAAACTCCATTTGACCGCAAATGAATAAGACGCTTTGTCTATTTTAGGAAATCTTTTATAGATTTCCTATTTTTTATGCAGAGATGTCTTAAAAAGTAAATCTGGTTCGTTACAATTATAAAAGAGGTCTATGTTGTTCATAATATTTGCCTGTCTAATAAGGTTGGAGGGATTGAAATTGATAAAATATAAAGGAACACAAAAGATATGGATTCTAATTGTATTGGCGGTAATCGCGGTGGCAGGTTGGACTTGGAGTTATGGTTATCATAATAGAAAAAGTAATAATAATCTTCCTAATTTACAGTCTATTGCCCAAATGGATGAAGCCGAAGTAAATAAAATATTGTCGGGATACAGACGAACACAATTATCTGAGGTCTGGGGTGTTCCTGCATACAGTGATTCATCGGAGGATATATGGCTATTGGAGAATGCTACTGTACTGACAGTAAATTACAAAAACGATAGTGAAAAAGTGGTGATATGCGGAATAGGACCAATGCTATTTCCAGCAGATACAAAAGACATTACATACACAGTTTATTCTTCAGGTGATTCAAAACAGTTACGTATGGAGGAAATCACAGATGTAAAAGACTGGGCACTTAGTCTTGATTTGATGTATGTAGATTTTCCCGATGGAGGGGCGCCTAACGAAGTCTATGCTGGTGGAGAAAGCTATACATTTGATATAAACCACGGAGAGAGAGTATTTTCTTATTTAAATATCAATGATTATTATATTTTTGTCGACGATCACTGGTATTTCGTTAAAAATCCTTCTGAACCACCAATTTCAGATGAATCTGATGAGTTGAAATTCCATGATAAAACATTGAAAACTTCTGATTTATCAGAAAAAACGCTGGAGTGGCTGAATTGGTACAATGAATGTTCCAAAGAGGATCAACTTGCAGTAAGCTATATTCCAGCAGAGCTTTACAAACGTTGTGGTTATCCTTCCGCAGGAGATGAAAGTGCAGTACAGGCGGAAAATGAATAGAATGAAATAAAACGATGAAAAGGCAGTTTTATGACTGCCTTTTCTTATGTGTTTTGCGTTATAAGCAAATATATTTGATTTTCTATTTTAATTCATTTAATATAAAGAACAGATTTGATTTTTAATTTTCAATTATGCTGGAGGATTCTTCTATGATATATCTACAAATGATAGAAAGTGAAGAGGATAAAGTAAAATTTGAGGAGATATATCTGAAATATAAAGCATTGATGTTTTATACAGCCAATAAAATTCTCCATAACGAGCAGGATGCAGAAGACGCTGTGCACATGGCATTTATAAAAATAGCAGAGAATATAGAAAAGATAGACGCGTTGGACTGTCCAAAAACACGCAGTTATATCGTTACAATAGCTGAACATAAAGCCATAGACATATATCGAAAGAAAAACAGGCACAAACAAAACGAATATTTGGAGGAAATAAATGGTATTGAAGTGACTTATGACGGTGATAATCTGCTTACAAAGTCCATTTTGAACCTTCCTGCTAGATACAGAGAAGTGATACTGTTACGGTATTATCATGGGTATAGTGTTCGGGAAATTGCTGCCTTATTTGATATATCTCTTGTGGCAGCATCGAAGTTAGACCAAAGGGCAAAGAAAAAACTAAAAGAGCTGTGTGAAAAGGAGGGAATCTTGTGATAACGGATGAAATGCTGAAACAAGCAGCCAAAGAGGCTGGAAACATCATTGCAGATTCACTTCTGCCGCAAGAAGAATACAGTCATGTATTTTCCGAGGTTTTTGAAAACAACATTGAAAATGTGCTGCAAAAAGCAAAACGCAAGAAAAGAAACAGAGTCTTTATGCAGGCAGCTTGTTGGCTCGCAATATTTGTAGTAGCAAGCAGTTCCTTTTTGATGTTTAACACAGAGGCAAGAGCTACGTTTTTATATTGGCTGAAGGGACAATATAAGGGCTATATGGAATATCGTTATACAGGCGATGGTTCTGCTCAACAGAAGGCGTATGTTCTTACTTATATTCCAGAAGGCTATTATGAAAAAGAAACATCACAAACGGAAGGAATGAACATTACTATCTATCAAAATGATATGGGAAATCAAATAGCCTTTATGTCCTCAAGTGGCACAGATGCCATCAGTTTGTTTGTTACAGATGAAAATGCCCAAGAGGTCATGGTAGGAGAACGAAAAGGGGATTACTACGAAGCTGAAGCAAAAGACGAGAATAGTGTGATTGTATGGTATTCGGAGGATAGAACAACCATATTCAGTATATCGGCAGCCCTTTCAAAGGAAGAAATGGTAAAAGTTGCAGAGAGTGTGGAAGAAAAATAGATAAGATATAAATTAGCGATACGTATTCTCTCTATTATCTTTAAAATGTAAAAAACTCTTGACATTTAATATATATTTGTTATGATAAAAATGTAAAAAGTATTTTACATTTTTAATTGAAGAGGGGAGCGAATTTATGAGAACAACTACACTTTTTTTGATCGTATTTGGAATTTTTCTTATTGCTCTAATTTTCATAGATTTTATGATGATTGTTTCTCTGTTAAAGACTGGCGATGAAAGAAGAAAGCTAATGGTATGGAAAGCAAGTTTTTTTACACTTCTTATAACAGTGCTTGGACTTGTATTAGATGTCATAACAGCAGTTTTGCAAGCAGAAGCTATGCGTAACAATCCATTTATTGAACTAAGTGTAATTGCTATGACATATTTTTTGACACTTTTATATTATAAGAAAAGGTATGGCGGATAACATGAAAAACATCATCAAACATAGAAGGAAGGAACTCGGATTCTCCCAAGATGAATTGGCAAAGAAATGCGGTGTTTCAAGGCAAACAATCAATGCAATAGAAAACAATAAATATGATCCTACACTTTCTTTGGCTTTTAAACTTTCAAAAGAATTGCAGACTACAGTGGATAAATTGTTTGAACCGGAAAGTTAATAGCAATATAAAATAAGAGATGCCATTCAAATGGCATCTTTTTATTGTTATAAAAACTTTTCCCCAAAAGTATATACAAATCAATATTTTGGCTGATCAATGTGACTTTAAATTGATGACGTAGATGACGTATAATTAATTTCGCAAAATTAATTTCATAAAAATAGACATGGTCTAT
>ERZ827037.1768-NODE-1768-length-21274-cov-10.294312_pt1 | contig 21274 bp, 14 predicted proteins | sample MGYA00519924_ERZ827037 | MGnify/ENA primary metagenome ERZ827037 (study PRJEB31778, sample SAMEA3449250) | human gut metagenome | biome: human gut; feature: human-associated habitat; material: faeces | place: United Kingdom | collected 2010/2012 ...
AAATGCTGATAGATACTGTGTTTTAGCGGATAATCAGATTTTTATTGTGTTTTTATTATAAAAACAGAACATAAATTGGCAGAGTTTAATAAAAAAGATTTTAAACGTTACATTACGCAATATGAGGGTGGAATATATTTAGAAAGAGAAGATGAAAAAATTTCTGTAGTCGTAGGGTTACAAATATAAAAATGTAATTTTGTGAAACGGTCTTGTCAATATCTAAGATTGACAAGACTGTTTTTTTATACATATATATCTAAGAAAATAGATATCAAACTAAAACCGCTCTAAAATGAACCACTTATGGAAAGAGTATTGAATTTAAAAATATTGATATTATAATGCAAATATAAGATATGGAAATATATAGCTTGAAAAATCATTCCCGCAAATTGTGATGCAGAGCGGTGGAAATCCGCTTTTGAAAAAATGAGCGACTATGTAAAAGATGCGAAGTTAAATATGGATTTAAATTGTGTTAAAAGAGCAATGCAGCCCGTACTTGATTTTTACAAAGAACGCGATTATAAGTCATTAGACCGGGATATGGTCTGGGCTTCCCTTGATATGCTGTAGTATGTAGTTCAAAAAAAATAATGGAATAAGGCGTTATATAATTCAGAAAAGAAATCAATTAATACTTTTTCTTTTCTGAATTTTTTGTCAGAATATATCTAAAAAGTTCGATTTAAAACCAAAAGTAGTCAGAAAATATCCATTTTCGGAGGTGATATTGAAATAGATAATAGAAACAATATAATGAAACTAACGAATGAAAAGACGGGAGGAAAGAAAGATGTTTTGCGAAAATTGTGGAAATCAGATATCTGATAAAGATATGTATTGCGCATGCTGTGGAGCAAAGATAAACAAAAGATATGCCGGGCCTTCACAGGATCAAAACTATGTAACACCAGAATGGGAACAGATACCCCCAAATGATCAATGGCCATCGAATCAGGCTAATCCAGTTAGAATGAATCAGCCTGCGCCGATGCCTGCGAATAAAGCGGCTGCTTCGAGCGGTATCCGAAATGTTTATTTTGTTGATTTTTTATGCCGGTTATTTTCTAAAGAAAATATTCCATTATGTATTTATCTGGTAATAAATATGGTAATCATAGGCGGCATAATGTCCGTATTGTTTGTTCTGCCATTACAATGGGGAATGTTATCTGGATTTTTTGTTTATCTGGCAACGATCGTGATTGCTTTATCTCCAATTGGCGAATTTATCGTAAGATTCCAGACAGGATGTAAAAAGATAAAAGATCCGGAAATTATGAGCCGTTTAGAACCATTATTTTATGAAGTATATCAAAAAGCTAAAATGCAGGAGCCATTAATTTCAGATTCTGTAAGATTATATATGAACGATGACGAGTCAGAGAATGCATTTGCAACAGGAAGAAGAACGATCTGTGTAACAAGAGGCCTTTTGAATATGCCAGATGAAGTGATAAAAGCGACATTAGGCCATGAATTTGGACATCTTGCTCATAAAGATACAGATAGATGCCTTTTAGTAGTACTCGGTAATACGGCAATCGCAGGGATTTGTACACTGATTGAACTGGGTGCATTATTTTTCAATATTGTTGCCAGTGTGATGGCAGCATTTACAAGAAATGAAAATAGTTTTATCGTGGCAATGTTTGGAGTATTTTCCAGTGTAGTAATGCTTGGTATTGTTCGTTGTTTTACTAAATTATGGACATGGATTGGTATTCTTTTAGTCATGAAAACAAGTAGAAATAATGAATACATGGCAGATGCCTTTTCCTGCAGATTAGGATATAGGGATTCATTGTGCCTGTTGCTTCAGCATTTTGGAGATGACCATCCAAAAGGCTTATTTGCCAGTCTTGCAAGCAGTCATCCAGAGAATGCGGACAGAATCAATCACATTTTAAATCAGGGTGTTGCTTATTAGAACAGGCAGGAGACAAAACGATTTATATAGTACATAAGAAATATGGGAGAAATCGATGACAGGAAATAATAACACATATTATAAAAGTTCTATGTATGAAGACAGGGGAGAAAATACAGCCCAGGAAATAATTATTGCCTTAGCGATTGCAGTCATTTCCTTACTTCTTGCAGGCGTGATCATAAGTCATTTTTCAGGAAGTCTTTCAAGTGGCAGCTATTATGGTTCAGGAAATAGCTCAGGAAATGGTGGATACAGTAATAATGATGGCAGTAGCGGCGGTGGATATGTAGGAGACGGTACAGAGGATACCGAAGATTACGATGATACTGACTACGATGATGCAGATGATACGGATGATGGCGAAAATACATATGACGATGACAGCGAATCTTCAGATGACAGTGAATCTGATGAAGCGTATGAGCTATATACCGATAACTGGAGCATGAACATCAGTGATTGTCTGTCTGTTGATGATTACTATCAGAGAGACAGCGCCGATGGAAGTTTTAGTTTTGCTTATCCGAAATACGTTTTCAATGATGCGGATATAAATGAGGAAGAAAATTATTACGATTACTATTACGAAGACGATAATGGAAACCGCACAATAGAAATGAAATTCTATAGTGAGGAAGATCCGGGGGATGCGGTACAAAATGCAAAAGAACTATTTTACAGTATTAGCGGTGAACCAAGTGAAGTTCTTTATCAGGTTGAACCAAAAGATCAGGTAGGTGCTGATGGAATGGCAAGAGGAATCGTGGCCGGAACATATGATGATGAGGGTACTTGTGTTTACATAGTAGCAGCAAATGACGGACAAAAAGATTATATCATGGAATTATATTATCCAGATTCCGCACCAGAATATGACTACGATGACGTGAATTATATCATAGACTGTGTATACCGCTACTGTTCTTTCGCCGGAGGTACCTATAAGCCAAGAAGTCATGAGCTGTTTATGAGGGATGATATGGGGGAGAAGAAGTAGGATAAGAGTAAGCAGGTAGTCCTCCTATTAAAGAAATATACATTATAACTCGAATGAGCAATAAAATTGTAAAAATAGAAAGCAGGATGGGAAAATGGTTATAGGAATCTGTGACGATGATAAACAATGGAGAGAGTCGTGTAAAAGAACATTGGAAGGATTTTCTTTGATGATTGAGCTCACTATAGAGATTAAATGTTTTGCAACAGCGGGGGAATTATTGGAATATAAGGGCACACCGTTAGACGCAGTTTTTCTGGATATAGAATTAGGAAGAGAAAATGGGATTTTTGTTGCAAAGAAGCTAAATAAAGCCTGGCCAAGCTGCCAGATTATTTATATAAGCAACTATCTTCATTATGCGACAGAGATATACAATACAGAACATATATGGTTTGTTGTAAAAAAACATTTTCAGGATAAGGTAGGAGAGATAATCAGCAGGATATTACGGGACTTTGAAGGAAATACTTTTCGGATTGTTTTAACAACACTAAAGAATGAAGTTATTTCCATTGTGCCATCAGATATTTATTATTTAGAACGCGAAAAAAGAGGGACCAGGATTGTAACTGTATGGAATGAATATCATGTAAAGGAACGTATGAGAGATATCGTTCCTCAATTGTCAGAACTGGATTTTTCCCAGTGTCATAACAGTTATGTTGTAAACTTTCGTCATGTGAAAGAGTTACAAAAAGATATGTATATACTTTACGGTGGAGCCGGCCAAGAGCAGATTGTGCAGATTAGCAGGCGATATGTACAAAAAACAAGAAAGGATTTTTTAAAATGGTCGTCATTGTTTGTGTAGAGATTTTTGATGCATACAGAAGAACATACAAAGTACCATATGATCGAGCATGGACAGATTTTAAAAAAGAACAGAAAAATATAAAATGAAAAGCAAAGAGCATTGCGACAGTACAATAAGTTGCAGTGCTCTTTTATTAATTTCAGGGCGAAAAATCAAGATGTATTACCAAAAGTGTCGTAAAAACGACCACTTGGACACAAACTATTGAATTAAAGGAAATAAGATTTATAATTCAAGTAGAAAAACGTGTGTCATAAAAAGAAAGGAGAGTGAGAACATCTGTTGTATAAAAGTCAAGGGAAGGGGGAACAAAAATAATATAATGGAAGAACAGAAATTATATTGGGGGATGCATTTTTGTAATTCAAGAATGTTTAAAACAATAGTAAAAGTAGAAATGTATATTCGGGAACAACAAGCGGAGGGAATTACTCTCCCGGTACATACAGAAGAACATACAAAGTACTATATGACCGAGCATGGGCAGATTTTTAAGTTTGATAAAACAGAGTTTGTTTCATATGAACTTGATCTGCAAAATATGGTCTGGTTTCAGAATCAGGACTTTGTAAGAATGTATTTTGATGAATATATGAAATACACAGAAATGGATACATTTCTGGATTGTTATAAGTGCAGAGGGGAGATGTGATTTTACAGAAGAAGTATTATAAGAAAGTAATTTATAAGAAAGAAGAAAAGTACGAGGAGAGAAGAGGAAAGAAGGAAGATGGAAGAAAGAGACTATCATTCACTCCAAAAAGGAACAAAGCTAAATGGACGTTATATTATAGAGGATGTTCTTGGCGAAGGTGGTTTTGGAATTACTTATGCCGGCAGGGATGAACTGCTTGGTGTGAAAGTGGCAGTGAAAGAATATTATCCACAGGGAATTGTTGTTAGAAATAATAGTGTGGACGATGTCGTAACAGTCACTTACGCAAAACAAAAAGATGTTTTTAATAAAGGCAAAACAAAGTTTTTAGAAGAAGCGAGAGTGATTGCCAAATTTAATGATCAGGAAGGAATCGTTAATGTTACAGATTTCTTTGAGGCCAATAATACAGCCTATATTGTTATGGAATACCTGGATGGAATTACTTTAAAAGAGTACATTGCAGAGAATGGAGTTCTTTCACCGGAAGATATTTTAGAATTAATGGCACCGGTATTAGAATCTCTTGATGAAGTACATAAGCAGGGATTGATTCACCGCGATATCAGTCCGGATAACATTATGCTTTTGAAAAATGGAAAAGTAAAGCTGATGGACTTTGGTGCAGCGAGGGATTATACAGACTTTGGAGAAAAAAGTCTTTCTATTGTTTTAAAGCCAGGATATGCCCCGGAAGAACAATATAGAAGCAGAGGGATTCAGGGACCGTGGACAGATATCTATGCACTAAGTGCTACGATTTATAAATGTATTACAGGAATTACCCCGGAAGAATCTATGCAAAGAGTCATAGAAGATAGCTTAGAAAAGCCGTCAAAATACTGCAAAGATATTCCGAAGGGAATGGAAAATGCGATTATGAAAGGAATGGCGGCACTCCAAAAGAATCGGTATCAGAATCTTAAAGAATTTTGTGAGGCACTGTACAGTGATTTTGAAGATGCAGGAGAAGAAAAGAAAAAGCCTGTTTCAAAATCAGATGGGACTTTAAAATCTGTAAATGAAGAGAAGGAAAAAGCAAAATCAGGCCAAAATGCGCTTGGTACAGGAATGGAAAAACTACAGAATCTCACAAAAAAGCAGAAGATGATCGCAGGAGCGGCCGTTATCCTGGTAGTGCTTCTTATATTTGCGGGAACGAGTTTATCTGGTGGAAAGAAGCAAAATAGCAGTACATCTAATCTTCCGACAGAACGTGAGATGGTATCCGATGTTGTAAAGAATTCGCAGTGGGAAGGCACTATTTTAAACTTAAGTATCATAGACGATGATATTAACAGACAATATGAAGTGTACACAGCAGATTGCGAGATAGAATCAAAACGTCAGGGCGGAAGCGGAACGACAAGTAAAGCAAAGATTACTTATAAACTTCAGGATGACGAGTGGGTCTTTGTAAAATGCGAAAAGCAAAACTAAATGCTTAACATGGTAACCCGAAAATTTATATATTATACGAGGAGAAAAGTTATGAGAAAAAACATGAAGAAAAGAGCAGCGTTATTACTGGCAGCAATGATGACGGTATCTGTTACCGCCTGTGGCGGAGGAAAAACACCAGATGCTCCATCTGATGCAGACTTAAAAAAGGATGTACAGGAATATATCACAGAAGTAGTAGACGAATCTGCCAAGATTTCAAACTTCCGTGTAGAAGACAGCGGAGAAGGTAAGAATGACACATACGAGGCAAACTGTATCGTAACTTATGCTAATGACACTATGCAGTATGTAGATGAGTTTGATTTAAGTTATGAAGTAAAAGATAATGCCTGGAATTTAGAAAAATGTAAAGTGAATTCTGATTATGCGGAAAAGAGCAGTCAGGCGGTAGGAGCAGACACTTCTAACGCACAGACAGATAGCAGTGAGGCGGCTGAAGCGACAACAGAGGCGGCAGCAGCAACAGCTACACAGTTATCAGATAAATTAGAAGATTATACCTTTCTGTTAGAGGGCGATGTATATCAGCTTCCATTTGCATACAGCGTACTTGCAGATAAAGGATGGAGAATTTACAGCAGCGGATATTATGACGATACAAAAATCAGCGGAAGTTCTTATGAGAGTGTTACTTTGCAAAAAGATGAGAAAACAATAGAGGTATCTATTATTAATGCCAGCGGAAATACAAAAGAATTAAAAGACTGTAATATCGGAGAAATTCAGGTACATGGAAATAATAAAAGTGCACCAGAATTCTCCATTGCAAAAGGCATTAAAGTTGGAGATAAGGAAGATAAAGTAAAAGAGGCTTTTGGTTCTCCGACTAATGTTGGTAACCATGATGATTATGATCTTTTATGTTATGGAGAAGATAATAGCACGACAAGGATTGCTTGTGACAAAAATGAAGAGGATGACTATAACTATGATTCTATCGAAATCAAGAATTTTGTTGCAACAGAAGAGGATAAAAAAACAGAAACTTCTGATGAAGTACCAGAATATTTATCTACTTATGTAGCTCCAACAGAATTAGGAACAGATCCGTTTTCCTATAATATCGAGATTGAAAATCAGGTATACACATTGCCAGCGCCAGTATCCGCTTTTACTGATAATGGCTGGGAAATTGCTTCTCAGGAAGATTCTGTACCAAGTGGACGAAGTTTGTCTTTTGCCATTAAGTTACAAAAAGATGGAAAAGAATTAGAGGCATCTGTAACGAACTTTGCAGATTACCAGACAAAACCGGAAAATTGTGCGATTAGTTCTTTATATTTTTATGCAGATGATACAAAAACTCCCGAAGTAAAACTTCCTGGTGGAATTACAATGAAGAGTACATCTGCTGATGTGAAAAAATGGACTGGTGATAAATTTGATTATACTAAGACGAAAAGTAGTGAATCATATTATTATTATGGTAATGAAGATAATGGCTATATAAATATTAGTTGTAAAAAAACAGTTGACGATATAATGGTGAAAAGAGAGACATGGCCATCTAAATAATTTAGCAGATAAACAGTAAAAAGAACGGGGAAATATATGAAAAAAAGAGCAAGAAAGATACAAGTATGGCTTGCCTGTGTATTTGCCGTGATCTTACTATGGAATCTTGGACAAGTGGAGGCGAAAGCCTCCACTGCCCAGGAGGATAATCTCGTTATCATTTATGGTGTCAATGCACAAGGCGAGGCAGAAATGGCGAGCAATGGATTGCTGATTTCAAGCAGCAAGGGGAATCCATATGTAGTCGCAGCTGCCTCAAGCCATTGGGAGCAGATGGACAAATATTATGTAGAAGGTCCGGCAGTAGAGCAGCAGGAAATTAATTTTAAGGGAAATAAAGCAGAGGCAGGAGTTTCCGTCTTTCAGACAAATTTAAGTAAGGGAGGCTGTGAAAGTTCCGAGATAGCAGGGTACGATAATTTAAGCCCATATCAGCTTGCCTCCGCAGAGGGAATTGATTTAAGTATAGAGTCAGATTCCATGTCAGATAAAGTAAGCAGTGAGACGACTATGATTGGTTCCGAATACAGCATGGTAAATGATCGAAGATTTGTAAAACTGGAAGAGGAACCTAGTGGAAACCTGATCGGCGGTCCGATTGTCCTTGATGATGGCCGGGTAGCAGGAATCCAGGTAAACATGGATGATGGATATTACTGGTTTCTGACAATGGATGAAGTCGTAGATATTTTACAGGAAAACAGCGATGGAGAAATCGGCGGGACTCCGATGGATGACAGTAAGATTTTCCTGTACATGATACCAGTATTTGCAGTCGTATTTCTTTTATCAGCGATATTATATTCTTCTTCTGAAAAGAAGAGAATCGCGGCAGGCAAAAAAGAATTTGCCAATGTTCTTGTTCTTGGAGGAGAGAGCGGCTTACAGCTTCGAGGAATCGGCGGTCATTTTAATGACATAAAGTTCCCATTAGAGGGTAAGATTATTTTTGGAAGAGATTCCGCACAATGTTCAGCGGTATATCCAAAAGAAGTGAAGGGAATCAGCCGTTTACATTGCAGTGTGGAAATAAAGAATGGAAAAGTTCTTCTGATGGATTTAGGTTCTACCTATGGAACATTTCTTTCGGATGGTACGAAATTAGAACCAAATAAGCCGTATTATCTAAATTATGGACAATCCTTCTATTTAGTAGATCCGGCAAACACATTTCGTATTGTTTAAATCAGAAGGAAAGAGGTGAAAAGAAATGAATACGACTTTTTTTCAGAAAGCTTCGGAAAATAAACGGAGTATCAGTTGGGGAGATATTTTTTCTGATGTCTGGAAGAAACATCGAAAAGATCAGAGAACAGCACTCCTTACGAAAGGAATGGGGTCACATATTCCAGCGCCAAACCGAATGCTTTCCGACTGGCAAAAACCATGGCTGTTTGCCCGTGTATTAATCGCAGGTCTGGTATTATCCGTATTAATTGGAATAAGCTGCGTTATCTTTCCGGGCTATGGAATGCTTCTCATGTTATGTCTGCTTCCTGCTTTTGTAGTGCCATTATCTGTAATGTTATTTTACTGGGAAATGAATATTCCGGGGAACATTTCTATCTATGAAGCATTATTATTAACACTTTTAGGAGGCTGTCTGTCACTTACAGTAACCGGCATTATGAGAACCGTCTTTCCGGGAATCTCAGAAATTGCTTTCCTTGCGGGTCCACTTCCAGAAGAACTGGCAAAATGCCTGATCGTGACAATATTCCTCTGCCGGAAAAAATATAATTACGGACTGCAGGGAATTTTAATTGGCGGTGCAGTTGGCGTGGGATTCTCCGCTATGGAATCCGCTGGTTACGCATTGCAGATTTTTGATATTGGAATCCAAAATGCGATGGGCACTAATATCATTATTCGCTCCATGGCAGACATTTTAGTGCGAAGAGGAGTTCTTGCCATCGGAGGCCACGTTGTGTGGGCAGCTCTCTATGGCGGCGCCCTGGCTCTGATTAAGGGAAAAGGAAAAATGTCACCGAAATGTTTTGCCAATAGTTTATTCTGGCTGACATTCAGTGCCGCATTTTTGTTACATACCGCCTGGAACTTCAGTGCTTCCTATCTTGCAGGCAAGCTGCCAGATTCCCTTGTGGCGTCTTTAGTAAAATTTGAAGCAGGAACAGTAACACAGTGGGTAAAATATATCGTATTGATCATACTTGCCTGGCTCTTACTTTTCTACATTATGAAAAAGTCAATCCGTCAGATGGTCAGCGTCGATGAAATGTATCATAATGCAGCCAACAGCGCAGAATACAAAGAAGCGGCAGCAAAAAGACAAAAGAAAAAAGAGCAGGAACAGGAACAGCCAGTCCATCGTTCAGAACCAAAAGAACAGCATCCAGAGCAGAAACAAGAACAGCCAGTACATCAATCAGCACAAAAAGAACAGCAACCAATTCATGAGGAATCTGAATACAGGGTAGAGGCAGTTATTCAGGGAGTATCTGGATTATTGAACGGAAAAACATATATGCTCACAGCAGGAACACCACTTATTTTTGGACGAAGAACAGAAAAATGCAACGTCCTTTTCAAAAATGAGACAAAAGGAATCAGTAGTCTTCACTGCAAAGTCAAATGGTATAACGGAAAAGTTCTGATAAAAGACCTTGGTTCGACATATGGTACATGGCTTAACGAGGGAACACGCTTGGAACCAAACAAATATTATGAACTGCCAGATCAGGGAGTATTTTATCTTGGATCAAGGGAAAATATGTTTTTTATGGGGATGAAGTAAGAAGCAGACGAGGGAAAATGGAAAAAAATTCATATAGCTTACAAAGAAATACCGGATTGATAGGACGTTATGTCATTCAAAAAGTACTGGGGCAGGGAGGATTTGGAATTACTTATCTTGGGATAGATAAACTGTACGGGAATAAAGTAGCCATCAAAGAATATTATCCACAGAAAATTGCAATGAGAAAAGCCCAGTATGAAGATGTAGTAACAGTAACTTCTATTGAAGAAAAAAATAATTATAATAAGGGCAAAAAGCGCTTTCTGGATGAAGCGCAGGTGATGGCGAGATTCAATAAAAATGAAGGAATTGTTAAAATACTTGATTTTTTTGAAGCAAATAACACTGCATATATTGTTATGGAGTATTTAGAGGGAATTACTTTAAAACAATATTTGGGAAAATATGGAGTGCTACAATTTAGAAATTTAATTGAAATGATGCTCCCATTGCTTGAAGCCCTTATCGAAATCCATAGTCAGGGGCTGATTCACAGAGATATCAGTCCAGATAATATTATGGTACAGCACAATGGCAAATTAAAGCTAATGGACTTTGGAGCAGCCAGGGATTATACAGAATCTGGAAATAAAAGCCTTACAGTTATTCTAAAACCTGGATATGCTCCGCCAGAGCAGTATCAAACACATGGGGTACAGGGGCCGTGGACAGATATTTATGCACTTTGCGCTACTATTTATAAATGCCTTACAGGAATAACTCCGCCAGATGCCATAGCAAGGGTGATGGATGACAAATTCAAAGAACCAGATCAACTAGATGGTAAATTGTCACCAGACATAAAAAAAATACTTTGGAAAGGAATGAATATTTTTCCAGAAGAAAGATATCAGGATATAGTAGAGTTTGGTGAGGACGTATATGATGCTCTGTTTACGCCAGAAGAAAACAAAAAGTTAGATTTAGATAATGAAAAAAATATTGATGAGGACTTAGATTCGCCAGATAAAGATAATGAATCAGTATTAGAAGACGACAAAATAGAAGGAGCAGTAAAGAAAACATCAATACCAAAAAAGGAAAAACGAAAAAGTCCTGTAAAGAAAGTTTTGGTAATTATAGTGTGCCTTCTATTGGCTGGTGGTATAAAATATTATTCGACAGGAAACGAGCAAGAGATTTCTACAGCAAAAAAAGATTTAGTTGAGAATCCCAAAATAGTAAAGGATACCTCTGTAGAGGGAGGGAAAAAAGTAACATGGGACTGCATTTGGTTTGGAAGTTATCCACAAACAAAAATTGTATCAAGCAGTAAAGAAAACGACTTATATAGTACACTAGAAACAGCCAATGGATGGGATAAAAATAATGATATTATAATTGGAAAGGAAAAATATCATAGGGCTAAAAAATCTTATTTTAAATACGAACCAATCAAATGGCGGGTTATAAAATGTGAGAATGGAGAAGCTCTTTTACTATCTGATATTGTCCTGGATAAGCAAAAATATAATAAGCGGCTTAAGAAGGTGACCTGGGAGAAAAGTACACTGAGAAAATGGCTCAATAAAAAATTTATGAATAGAGCATTTTCAAGCTCAGAGCAGGAGGCAATTCATACAACAAAGGTTATAAATGAAGATAATTATTATTATAAAACAGATGGAGGAAACGATACATTAGATAAGATATATCTGTTATCTTTGTCAGAAACAGATGAAGAAAAAGAATATGGATTTACAGACAGCTATGGTATGACAATTAAATATAGTAATTATGCTGATTTAGATGATTATCAATATTGGTGGCTTCGAACGCCGGGAGAAAAAAATATTTCAGCAGCGGCTGTCGATATGTCCGGCAAGGCTTATCTCGGTGGGGGCGAGAGTGATATGGAGTTAGGAATTCGTCCAGTTCTGCATTTAAATCTTTTGGCAACAGACGATTATTCCTATGCGGGAAAGATAACTTCAGATGGAACAGTGAATCAGGTGGATAAATAGCAAGGGGAAAGTACTTATGAATGAAAGTGTAGTAAAAGAATTAAAGAAATATATATTTTTCAGTTCGATTGGAGAGTTTATAAGGGAAATTGGAGGACTAATAATATTAATAATATTACTTGTTATATTTATCACGAATATATCAGATATACTAGATATGTTTAGAAGCGAAGATAATATGCTAGACAAGATAATAGGTTGTGTGATGGTATTGTTTCCAATTTTTGGTATTGTACATTATTGTCTTGTCGTATCGGCACCAAAAAGAATTATTCGAAGATTAGAGGAAGAGGGAGAATTAAGTAACGTTATTATGGACTTTCAGAAAGGAGAGAAACTTTTTGGAGATGCAGTAAGAGTGGGAAACAAATATATTATAGGAAAAGGGACAAACTGTATTATATCTTATAAAGATATTAAACAGATTTATCAATATATACATAAAACAAATCATTTTGAGGATTACAGATCCTTAAGAGCTTATACTAATGATGGAACAAAGGATATTTGTCAGTTGCCTCGTAACGGAGCAGGAGAGCAAACAGTCCGCCAATTAATCATGTATATTTGTACTAAAAATCCTAATATAAAAGTTGGCTATAAGTAGAGACGTTGGGACTACTATTTAAATATAGATAATGAAGTGGAGAAAATATATCAGTAAAAGGAGCGAGAAGCACTGAACAGTTTGAAGTGTTGAAGTTTCTACAGTGTCTTTTGCCAGTTATGAATGGAATCGCTGCATTGCATAGAGCAGGAATTATTCATTGTGGTATAAAACCAGATAGGATTATCATACTGAATGATAGTACGATGAAATTACTGCTAGATACGGGAACGCTAAGAAAATTTTCAATAAAAGACACATCACTTCCAGTAATATTTGATCAACATTATGCACCTCTGGAAGTATATTCCACAAAAGGTGAATTGGGTCCCTGGACAGATATTTATGCCTTGTGTGCGACAATATATTATTACCTCAGTGGAGATAATCCAGTAGAAGCAATAGAACGTATCTCCGGGAAAAAGCTGAAAAACCTTTCAGAATATAATACATCGGTTTTTCCTGAATTGGAAAATGTCATTTTAAAGGGTATGAGTGTCGATATAAAAGATAGGTACCAGAGTATGGAAGAATTCTGCGAAGCATTATACGGAGTGGCGAATGAAATCAGGGGTTTTAATTAAAGGGAAAAGCGGATTGTAACGAACAATAAGTTGCAATCCGCTTTTCTTAATTTTAGGGCGAAAAATCAAGATGTATTACCAAAAGTGTCGTAAAAACGACCAGTTGGACATAATCTATTGAATTACGGTCAGAAGTCGATATAATGCAAGTAGGTTATGAATTAAATTGATGTAAATTAAATGACAAAACGAATACGAGGGGGAATAAAAGAAAAAAATTACAAAATAAAATATATTTTTATGAGAGAAAAAGAGAAGGAAGTATACGTTAAGGAGAGGTGGAAAAGTCAAATGAAAAAAATCAGTAAAGTGTTGTTATTAGTAATAGTGTCAGTTGCTTTTTGTTTTGGAATAACAGGGCAGCAAGTTGAGGCAAGAGATACGTCAATCATATATGGCGATGGAACAATAACGAGGGCAGAATGGTTACATGATTTAACAGTTATGTTTGATATGACTGTAGAGAAAGATAATATGCCAGATGATTATTTTAGTGATGTGACAAGCGCGCATGTATATTATAAAGATATTATGATGGCAGCGGAATTTGGTGTGATTGACATAGAAGCAGGGCAGAAAGTAAAACCAGATGAAGCAGCAACCAGAGAATTTGCAGCACATACATTGAATTATTGTCTGGGATATAAATTAGAAGACAAGACATATACCTATAAAGATACGACAGGAATAAAATATCCAGATGATACACAGATTGCCATCAATAGAGGATGGTTTGCACTAGAATCTGGAAGGTTTAATCCGGAAAAGACGATAACAAAATCGGAAATTGAAAACATGGTATCGGATGCAAAGACGGTGCAAGACTCTACTCAAATTGATGAAAATTATAAAAATAGTTATGAATTTACGTCAAATGTAATAGAAATCCCGCAGGATGTCAGTGTATATGTAGATAAAGATAAAAATGTAACGATTGTTAACTGTCCGAAAAAAATTACAGTTGGGGATACTTTTGCAGTTTATGAAAATGGAGTAGCACAGGTTTATACAGCAAAAGAAATTACTGTAGACGGTTCAGATACAGTCATTATAACGAACGATGTAGACATTGATAAAGTAACAGAAAGTGTCGATGCACAGGGAACCGAAGAGGGAGATTTAAAACAGGCAGAAGCAGTTGGCGATGCACAGATTACCTACATAGAAGGCGGAACCGAAGGACAGGCATATGAAAATGGAAGAGCTTATAGAAGCCGCAGACGAATTAGTGGAAATAAAAAGATCAGTGCAGTAAAAGCTTCAAAAAAATTAGAATTAGGTGCAGGCAAATCATTTACTATTAATTGTACGCTTTCTAATGTAAGTGTAGATTACAAAATAAACAGTGGAAAAAGAGAAGCCTATGTCAAGGCAAATGGAACGGCTATTATTACAGGAAAAGGTGAATGGGATGCCGTTGCAGCGGCAGGAAAATCTGGTTCGATAGAACTGGTGAAAATTCCTGTGGCATATGTTGGCGTGATTACAGTTACCGCAGAATATAGCATGAATGGAGAAGTCACTTTAACCTATACGACAGGCTTTCAGACAGGCTTACAGTATTCTCCGCAAGATGGCTTCAGACTGACAAAAGATTTTCAGAAGAAAAGCTTTACCCTTCACTCTAAAACAAAATTAAGTGCCGGAGTGACAGCATCCATCGGATTAGTAAAACTTCCAGTAATCAGCGGAAAGATTTATGCCAAAATGGGAGCACAGACGGTTATAGAATCAGAAACATTTGATGATGGTAAGTCTCCGAAAATGTGTACAACAGTATCCTCCTGGTTATATGCATCTGCAGGAGCAAATGCCAGTCTGGATTTTTATGTAACGAAAAAGTCCTTCAGCAAAACTTATGATATATTCAATGAAAACAATAGTCCGGTACGATTAGTATACCATTTTGAAGATGGACACTTAATATATCCTTGCAGCAGAGGACTGGCATCCGCAAAAGGATACTTTACAAAATGGAATTCCCGTTATGGTAGTTCCTGGGGTGGTTACGGTTTAGATGAGAACGGTACCCCGAAACCAGTATTCACTTATTCATTAGACGATGATGGAAATGCTACAATTACAGGATATACGGGAAATGTGTCGGCATTGGTGATACCGGAGGAGATTGATGGGCATAAGGTAATAGCACTAGGAGATAATGCTTTTAAAGGGAAAAAATTATTAGAATATGTAGAAATTCCGAATAATGTAGTGAAGATAGGCTCCTATGTATTTGCAAATACTAGCCTGACAGATTTGAAGTTACCAGAAAAATTAACATATTTAGGAAGATGCGTATTGAGTGGGAATACAGGAGTAACAGAAATAGTAATACCAAAGACGTTAGCAACAGTAGGAGCGGAATGGGGAAACATCTTGGCAGGGGATGGACCATTTCACGAAAGTAATGTGCAAAAAGCAACATTAGAAAAGGGAATAACAAGCATACCAAGAAATCTATTTCATAAGAATACAACATTAACGCAAGTGACAATACCAGATACAGTGACAAAAATAGAGGAATTTGCATTTGCTGAATGTGGAAATTTGGAGAGTGTAAGTTTGCCTGATAATGTAAATCAAATAGGTGAGTATGTATTTGCAAAAACTGGGATAAAGGAAATAAATATACCAGACACAGTTACCATAATCCGAGACCATACTTTTAAAAACTGTACCGCATTAAAGACCATAAATTGGAGCAAATCCATTACAGATATTCAATCTTACGCTTTTGAAAATTGTGATGCATTAACAAAGCTTGCTATTCCAAATACTGTGACAAATATTGGAGAAGGTGCATTTTATGAATGCGGAGGTTTGAGTGCTATTGCAGTGCCAAATAGTGTAAAGACTCTTGGCTCCAGAGCTTTTGAGAATTGTGATGATCTTGCCAAAGTTAGTATTTCAGATTCAGTAACCAGTATGGGAGAAAAAGCTTTTTATGATTGCGATGCTCTTACAGATGTTAAGTTAGGAACAGGAATTACGCAGATTCCAACTTCTTGTTTTGAACATTGTGATGTATTACCATCTGTTGTATTACCATACAGAATTTCTAAAGTAGGGGACAATGCATTTAAGAATTGTGTGGCATTAACAGAGATAACGATTCCACGTGCAACAACCTCTATTTCAACATCTGCATTCAGTTACCCGGCTAAGATGACGGTATATGGAATTTCTGGCACATATGCAGAAACTTTTGCAAATCAGCAGGGAATGAAGTTTGTTAATAAGGCAGTAAAAGCAACCAATGTTGTATTAGACAAAACAGAACTGACTTTAAATAGAGGAATGAAATATTCCCTTACAATGACAGTTACTCCGGCAACTTTTACAGATAAAGTGTCATGGAAATCTACGAATGTAGATGTAGCAGCAATCGCAGAGGATGGAACAGTAACGGCGAAAGGAGCTGGACAGGCAACGATTAAAGTAACTGTTGGTGATGTGAGTGCAACTTGTAAAGTAAATGTTGTACAGCCTGTAACATCTATCTATTTGAATAAAACAGCCCTAGAAATGACTGCATTAGATACTTACCAGTTACAGGCAAGCGTATATCCTTCCGAAGCCAACAATAAAGAGGTTAGTTGGGAGTCTTCCGATGAAAAAGTGGCAACAGTAGATGAAAATGGTTTGGTACAGGCAAAGGAAAAAGGAACAGCAGTAATTACAGCAAAGGCAAAAGATGGCAGTGAAGTAAGCAGAAGCTGTAAAGTTACCGTTAAAAATACAGCCTATGTAGTTACGGATATTTCAAAGTTAGAGAGCACACATAACTATGAAAATAACTGTTCTGATTTCTGGGTATATACAAAAGCAGGAGCTTCGGCATTAAATATTACATTTAACAGTAAAACTGCATTGGAAGAAGATTTCGACTATCTGTATGTTTTTGATAAAGATAATAAACAGGTTGGAAAATACACTGGTACACAATTAGCAGGGAAGACAATCACCGTTTCAGGAGATACTGTTAAAATACAGTTAGTATCAGATGATGCAGGAAATGCATGGGGATTTAAAGTAGATGTTATTGCCGAAAAAGTAGAAGAGGAATGTAAACATACAGATACTACAAAGAGAGAAGTAAGGAATGCAAAAGCTGCAACTTGTACTTTAGATGGCTATTCAGGAGATATATATTGTACAAACTGTGGAAATCTCATTGAAGCTGGTAGTGTAACGAAAGCCATCGGACATCAGTGGGATAACGGTGTGATTACAAAGGCAGCTACAGCGACACAGACAGGAATAAAAACATATACCTGTACAGTATGTAAAATAACAAGAACAGAAGTCATCAAAGCACTTGGAAACAATACTAAGCCAATCGGAAATAGTAATAAACCAAAATTAAAAACAGGAGAGAAAATCACAGATAAATCCACCGGGGCAGTATATAAAGTAACAGGAAAGAACACAGTGGAATATGTGAAAGCAACTTCTAAAAAAGCTTCCCGAACAATTCCATCTACAGTGAAGTTAAAAGGAATCAAATGTCAGGTAACATCGATTGCAACAAAAGCATTCAAAGGAGATCCAAAGATAAAGGCAGTAGTGATTCCAGCAACAGTACGAAAGATAGGAAAAGAAGCATTTGCAAAATGTAAAAACCTAAAGAAAATCACAATAAAAACAACATATCTTTCCAGCAAAAAGGTAGGAGCGAATGCATTTAAAGGAATCCACGCAAAAGCAACTATCAAAGTTCCAAAGAAGCAGAAGAAAGCATATCAGAAGTTGTTAAAAGCGAGAGGAATTGGGAAAAAAGTCACTGTTAAGTAAAAGAAAACAATAAAAAATGATTGCAAAAAGCCGGAATATTTCCGGCTTTTTGTCGTACAGCTACCAAAAGTGTCGAAAAAACGACCACTTGGACACAACCTATTGAATTACAATAGGAAGTCGATATAATGCAGGTAAGGAATTAAACAAATGTCGAAAAAGAAGCGGTGTTCAATATTTGTATATGTAAAAGGAGGATAAGTGTTATGAAAAAAATAAAAATGATATTTGCCGCATGTTTTATCATGGGAGTACTGTTTTACTGCCCACGATTTAGCGTAAAGGCGATGGCCTATGAAACAGCGTGGTTTCCGGCACCACAGATGAATTTGAGCCAGATTGCCTATGAAACAGGAAGTGGTTCATCGCATGGAGATTATAATGCAATTGATATTTTACCGGGAGGAAGGGTATTTGCACCATTTACCGGAGTGGTAAAGCAAAAGGATAGCCGCTGGGGATATGTACTGTTCCAAAGTACAGATAGAGTATATTATCCAGATGGAACATTAGATTATATGACCGTTGGATTTATGCATGATGAAAATATTTCTGATATATCAGTTGGACAGACGATAGGTCAGGGAACCGCATTTTATGATGCTGGTGGTCAAGGTAAAAAGAGTAATGGTACTTATGGACATGTTTACGGAAATCATGTTGATATTAGTGTATTTAAAGGAGCAGTAAATAGTGTAACTAAATATGGAAGAGGTAATATTTACGCATATCAGGCTTTTTCTATTAATAGAGGGAGAACAACATCCATCATAAATAAGGGAAAAGCATTAGCAGGACATTCAACAAATAATGGAGCACCAACGGATTGGACAAATCTCTGGAAAGATTTACAAACAGATGCAGAAAAGCCGACTATCAGTGAAGTAAGTGTTTGGAATGTGTCTTCAACAGGTTACATAGTTCATTGTATTGTAAAAGACAATAATGCATTAAGTGTAGTAAAATTCCCTACCTGGACAGCAAAGAATGGGCAGGATGATATAACATGGCATGAAAGCAGGGTAGGTGGAACAGCGTGGGAGTTAAATTATCAAGTTAACATATCTGACCATAATAATGAGCAAAATGGATGGTACCATACAGATATATATTGCTACGATGCTGCAGGAAATTTAGAAACTTATAAAACAGTTAGTGTTTATATAGATACGGTGGCACCGACTCTTACGAATATAAAAGTTACGCCTGATTTGACTGGTTATACCGTAGAGTGTGATGTCAGTGATGATGCAGGTATTGACAGAGTACAATTTCCTACCTGGACCCCATGGAAAGACGGACAGGATGATTTAGTTGGTGACTGGCAGACATCTGAAAAATGCCGTGGAAAAATAGTGAATGGGCATGTGACTTATCGTGTAAATCGAAGCGACCATAATAATGAACTGGGAGCATATGTAACAGATATTTATGTATATGACAAGTGTGGGAATGTACAAGCAGGAAGAACTGGTTATTCCTTTGAGGAAACTCCTCCAGTAATAAAGGATGTAAAGGTCAGCAAGGATAATACTGGTTTTAAAGTAACCTGTAAGGTGTCGGATGAAACGGGTGTTGATAAAGTTTCATTCTTTACCTGGACAGCAAAGAATGGACAGGATGATATTTCCAAGAAAGATATAAAGGTAGATTCCGGTGAGGGAGAAGAAAAAGAGATAACTTATCATGTAAATCAAAGTGACCATAATAATGAGGATGGCTATTATATTACGCACATTTATGCTTACGATAAGTTAGGAAATCGTGCGACAGATAATGCAGGTATATTAATTGGTGAAAAGAACGAGGCAGTTGCCATAAGGTCATTTAATGGTCATAAATATTACTTGATTGATAATAGTGCTTTGATAGGCTGGAATGATGCAAAACAGTATTGCAAAAATGTTTTTGGCGGTTATCTTGCCTCCATTACATCAAAAGAAGAGAATGAATTTGTTACTGGATTATTAAAAGAGTTTAATTATAGTACTGCTTTTATAGGGGGAAGTGATAGAGAAAAAGAAGGAGAGTGGAAATGGGAATCCGGTGAATCTTGGAGCTATAGTAACTGGGGAGCAAATCAGCCTGATGACTATAAAGCCTATGAAGGTGGGCAGGATTATTTGAGAATTGGACAGGATGGAGCCTGGGATGATTTCAATAGTATGGCTGATATTTCAGGAACGGAAATAAAATCTTTTATCTGTGAAACCGATATTAATGAATTTTCAATTAATTATCATTTAAATGGAGGAAAAAATGCTTCCGATAATCCAACGACATATATAGCAGATAATAATATTGTATTTGGAAATACCGCCGTTTCAGGCAGTACTTTAATTAAAAATCCTACAAAGGAACACTATATATTTAAAGGCTGGTACACAGCAGAAAATGGCGGGGAAAAATATGAATCCAATAAAAAGTATAGCGGAAATTTAGAGTTATATGCACGTTGGGAGGCACAAAAAGAACAGGTTACTTTTAATGGAAACGGGGGAACCATTTCAGGAAGTAGTACAAAAGAAGTTGCTTATGGTACTGCGTATGGAACACTTCCAACAGCCACAAGAACAGGACATACTTTTTAGGGTGGTATACAGCATCAGAAAATGGAAAGAAAGTAGATAGCACAACCATTTGTCAGGATACCGGTATGTTATATGCTCACTGGAAAAAGAGTGTTTATACGGTGAATCTTGATGCAAATGGAGGTAAGACAAATGCGGTTAGTAAGACGGTAACGTATGATGAGGTATATGGAACATTTCCTGATGTAGAACGACCTGGCTATACATTTAAAGGATGGTATACAGAAAAGAGTGGTGGAAATAAAGTAGATGCCAAGAGCATAGTAAATATCGCAAAAAACCATACTCTGTATGCACAATGGGTTCCATTATCATATGAACTTGAGTTTGATGCAAATGGTGGAACAATAGAGGGAAATACAAAACAGGAAGGTCTTTATAATACAGTCTATGGGAAATTGCCAGAAGCTAAAAAAGATGGTTATACATTCTTAGGATGGTTTACTGCTAAAACAGGAGGCAGTCAGATTACGGCAAGTACTTTATGTACAGGAAATTTAACAGTATATGCACATTGGGAAAAAGATGCTTCTCATGTACACAGCTACACCGAAACCATCACGAAAAAAGCAACCTGTACAACCAA
>ERZ827037.1772-NODE-1772-length-21211-cov-3.435857_pt1 | contig 21211 bp, 14 predicted proteins | sample MGYA00519924_ERZ827037 | MGnify/ENA primary metagenome ERZ827037 (study PRJEB31778, sample SAMEA3449250) | human gut metagenome | biome: human gut; feature: human-associated habitat; material: faeces | place: United Kingdom | collected 2010/2012 ...
GCAGCGAAGGCGAGACGAGATAAAAGTCGATACCGAGCGATCCGGTTTTTCCTTCCTGTTCGTCGTAAACTCGCGTATTACCATAGCTATATACGATACCTCCCGATTCGATATGGGGAGAGGAGGCAAGCAGTACGTCGCCGCGCATGCGCTTGAGTCCGGATTCGTACAATCCTTCGAGCGTACCGTCCGTATATTCCGCCCGGAAAATCCGGTCGGCATTTTTGTAATGGGCATCGAAAGTCAGTTCATAGCTGACTTGAGCAATGATTACGATAAACGAGGTCAGAGCGAGTGTCAGGCCCGCTATGCTGAGCGATACGGCCAACTTGTTCTGCTTGTAGTAGCGCAAGAGGTTCTCACACATAATTTATTCCGTTTTAATTGACTTGATGGGATTCTCGGCGGCCGTCCGGTAACTTCGGACGGTGATCGTCGCAACGGTAAGCAGCAGTACGATGGCGGCCGTCGACACGAATATCCACGGGCCGATCGTGGTCCGGTACGCGAAGTTGTCGATCCAGTTGCGCGAGACGAAATAGCCGATAGGGGCTCCGAGGGCGAAACATATCAGTACCAGACGGATATAGGGCATGTTGATCATTCCGAGAATTTCGCCTGTCGTTGCGCCGTAAACCTTGCGCAGTCCGATCTCCTTGCGCCTGAATTCCGTTTCGAAAAGGATCAGACCGAAAATTCCGACGAGCGAGATGAATACCGACAACAGACAGAACAGCGTGATTTGCCGGGCAGTGGCTCTTTCTTTCCGGTAGAGCGAGCCGATGTGTTCGTCCAGAAAACGCACGTCGTCGTTCCATCCTCCGTCGAATTGCCGGATCGTCTCCCGAATATGTCGGAAAAGCTCGGGATAGTCCGCCGTCCGGGTTTTGACGAACAGATAATTCATGGACTTGAATGCGTACGATTTTCCGCGTACCATGAATGCGAACGGATCGATCGCGTACTGCAAGGGCATAAAGTTGAAATCGCGGGCGATGCCGACGATTTCGTCGCCCCATATCCGGTCTCCGACGGTTATGCCGTCGCGCAGCTGAGCCGTTCGGTTGAAAATCAGACTCGCGTTCTCTTTCTGTTCGTCGTTCGCCGTAAAATCGCGCCCTTCGATTATATCGATTCCCATGAATTTCGGAAAATTCGGGGCGACCGGATAGCAGTCGAATGAGATGTGCTTGTTTCGGTACTGCATACTCCAATTCATGCGCGAAGGCGCTATCAGCGGACCGTTGGCGAATGTCACGTCGACGATTCTCGGATCGGTTTTCAGCTTTTGAGCGAGTGTTTCCGCCGAGTTAGCCGCCGGTCGGCCGAGTTCGGCGACCAGTATGTTTTCGCGGGGGACCCCCATATCGTAAGCCAGCATGAAACGATTCTGTTTCCACACCGACAAGGCTGCTACGATCAGGACGATCGAGACGACGTACTGGAACGAGATCAGCGTCGTCCGCAGCCTGCGCCCCCGGACCGAAAGGCCGAACGAGCCTTTCAGAATCATCGCGGGCGGAAACGAAGTGCTGTAAGCGGCAGGATACAAGCCGGCCAGCGTTCCGAGGACAATCGCGACGAGCCCCGTGCCCAGCGCCACGTCCGCATTTTCGGCCAGATTGATCGGCGCATTGACCAAAGAAGCGACGGCGGTCGTGGAAAGATATTCGGTCAGTATCAGGGCTGACAGATAGGCGACGAAGACCGTCAGAACCGACTCGGCAAGCAATCCCCGACGAATCGATCCGTTCGACTCGCCCAGTACTTTGCGCGTATTGATCTGTCTGATTCGCATCGGTAGCCGGGCCGTAGCGAAGTTGACGAAATTGATGATTGCGATCAGCAGGATCAGTACGGCGATCGTCAGCAGCGTATAGACCGTAGCCGGGTTGCTCTTGTCTACGAAATCGAAACGGATATCGCGCATGAAGTGCATCTGCGACACGGGTGTGCATCGGACTCGAAAGGCGCTTTCGTCTTGAGAGCGGGCGCTCAGGGATTCGACGCTTTGCCCGAGATCGGCTGCGATCCGAGCGGGATTGCCGGTGCGCACGGCTTTGATGAAATAAATATAGCTGAACTCTCCGTAGTCTTCTATCGACTCGTCGAAAATATTCGTGAACAAGCTGTTGGTTCGGAAACTCGAATTGTCCGGACAATCCCTGCAAACGGCGATTACTTCTCCGGGATGGGTTTCGTCGCCGTTGACGACGACGGATTTCCCGATGGGATCGGCCGAGCCGAAAATCGAGCGGGCGGCGCTCTGAGACAGAATGACCGTTCTTTGCGGGTCGTCGAACCGGTCGATGTCGCCCGCAACGATTTCCGTTCCGAGGACGTCGAACATGGAGCGGGATATTCGGTATAGGGTAAGTCCTGCTCCGTCTTCCTCTCCTTTGGCGAAATCGTGAACGGAAACGCGTCGCGGGATAGCCATGACGCCGCCGGCCTCTATGTCGGGCGACGAAGCGAGCATCCGTTCGCCGAGCGGCCGGCATAACAGCGGCGAATAAACGCCGAGTTCGGTCGGCACGTCTATTTCGATCCGGAAAATCCGGTCGGCATCTCGAAAATGCGTGTCGTAGGTCAGTTCATACCGTACCTGAGCGATCAGAATGATAAAAGAGCTCAGGGCGATTGTCAGACCCAACAGGTTCAATAAAGTCGAGGCCCGGGAATTACGAAGTTGCTTGAGAAAAAGAGGAAGAAAGTTCATGTCGTTCGGGGTGCGTTTAATTCGGTCCGCATGCGAAGAATACGGCGCCGTTGATTCGCGGATAACATGCGGCTGCATCGCAGCGGCGGTCCGGAAGCCGTAGAACCTGCCGCTGCAACGGGAGCCGGTATGTCGGAATGAATTTTCATATTTCGAATACGCATGGAGATTTCGGATGCTGCGCGGGACGCTCGTTCCTTTCCTATTTCAGTACGAGAATGTCGTTATCCCCGTAGGTTTCGTAGCTCGAAACGATGACTTTCTCGCCCGGATCGAGTCCTTCGATTACCTCGTAGGACTGCGGGTTCTGGCGACCGATCCTGATCGGCCGCTTGAAAGCCCGGTCGCCTTCCGGCGAGAGCACGTAGATCCAGTTGCCTCCCGTTTTCTGGTAGAACGTCCCGCGCGGAATCATCACCGCTTCGGTCGGCTCGCCCAACTCGATATTGATATAGTAGCTTTTGCCCGTGCGGATGTTTTCGGGCCGATCGCCCACGAAATGGAGGTCGGTCTTGAACTGGCCGTTCTGCACTTCGGGATAGACTTTCTTGACGAGCAGGGAATATTTCGTGCCGCCGGTTTCCTCGTAGCTTGCGCTGAGTCCCGTCTGTACCTTGTCGATGTAATGCTCGTCGACCTGAGCCTGCAGCTTGAAATCGGTCAGGTCGTTGATTTGGGCGATCTTCGTGCCGGCCGAGATCCACTGTCCGAGCTCTGCGTCGAGCCGGCCTACCTGGCCGTCGATCGGAGACTTGACGCTCAGATTTTCCAGTTGCTGGCGCACGAGCACCATATTTTCGCGCATGTTGTCGAGACTGTTTTCCAGCTGCTCGATCTGCACTTCTCTCTGAAGCGAATCCTGCCTCTGTCTGTTGATAAGGACCTCGAGCCTCAGTTCGGCGAGCGAGTAAGCCTCTTTGGCTTGTAGGTATTCCTCTTTGGAGATCAGTCGTTCCTCGAAAAGTTTTTCGTATTGCTCGAACTTACGCTTGTCCTGTCTGAATTTCACCTCTGCATCCAGCCGCTGCTGTTGCAAGTCGAGCTTGTCCTGCTCGAGCTTCAGTTTGGTGTCGCGCAGAATATTTTCCTTTTCGGCCAGCTCGGCCTCCGAGCGGAGAATGGACACGCGGAGCGAAAGGTTGCTCAGCGTGACGATCACGTCTCCCTTTCGGACGACGGCTCCTTCCTCCACGTTGCGCATCTCGACGACCCCGCCTTCGGTCGTGCTGAGGTGAATCGTCGTCATCGGCTGTACTTGCGCGTTGATGCGAATATAGTCCTTGAACGGGCCTTTCTCGGCCTTCCCGATCGTGACCGAGCGACTGTCCACCTTCAGCGTGGACGAGTGGTCGCTGGCAATCAGCCAGACGACGAATGCCAGCAACAGGGCTCCCAATACGTACGGAATATGCTTCTTTTTGAATCCTTTTTTCTTTTCGATAGCGATGTCCATGATATGCGTTTTATTTCGTTATGTTAGGTTCGGTTTGCTATTGCAATTGCTCGATCAGGGGAATTCCCTTGTAATATTTTACCAGACGGCACTGGATGATGTAGTCGAGTTTCGTTTTCAGTTGGTCGGCCTTGGCCGACAGCAGCAGGTTGGCGCTCGTCTGCAAATCGAGCGGACTGACCAGCCCTTCTTCGTACTTGCGGCGCATGACGTCGTATGCCAGTTGGTTCGCCTCGACGCGTTTTTTCATCTGCTCGTACTGCTTGGCATAGCCTTGGCAGTCGTCGACGGCCTTGCGGATGTCGCTTTGCAACTGTTGCAGGGTCTGGTTTCTGTTCTGTTCCTGAATCAGCATGTTGTTGCGTGAGCGGTTGACGTTCGTGCGGCGCGAAAGCGAGTTGAAAATCGGAATGCTGAGCGAGGCCTGGATATATTCCCCCCGGTTATCGCGGAACTGATTTTTGAACGAGGGCGACTGATCGGTATGATCCATGTCCGCGATGAAATAGTTGGTCTGGTATCCGCCCGATATGGATAAGGAAGGATAGTAATTGCCTTTGGCAATCGAATATCTCAATCGGCTTTGCCGGAGGTTGAAGTCGGCGATCTTGGCCGTGGGATTTTGCCTCCGGGCGTCGAAATAGATACTTTCCGCCGTTTCGGACATTTCTTGAGCAAGCAGATCGACCTGCGTGTCGATCCGAAGCGTGTCGTTCAAAGGGTAGTTCATTTTCGTTTTCAACAGGGTCAGGTAATTGGTCAGATTATTCTGGCCACTGGTCAGCGCGGCGTCGTTGGTCGCCACCTCGGCCTCCACCTGCACCACGTCCGCCCGGCTCTTCAGTCCCAAAGCCTCCTGTTCCACGGTCTGACGCAGTTTCAGGCGACTTTCCTCCAATTGCTCCTCGGACATGCGGACGACGCCTTCGTAGTAGACCACCAGAAAATAGTTCTCCATGACGCTGAGCGATATGTCGTCGGAAGCCTTTTGCAGCTCGTCCTCTCCCTGCCGGCGGGCGACCTTGGTCAATCGAAGATTGTTGATCGCGGTGAATCCGCCGAATACTCCGATCGAAGCGCCGACTCCGTACGAGTTGTTGAAATTGACGTTCGAGGCATAGGTATTGGTCGCAGGGTCCAGCGAACGGCCGAAATTCGACGAAACGTCTACGCTGCCGCTGACCGACGGCATCATTTGGGCCACGGCCGAGATGTAATCCTGGCGGTAGTTGGCATTGGTGTATTGCTGTTTCTTGACTTCGTGGCTGTTTGCGATCGCGTAGCGCATACATTCTTCCAGCGTCCAGACTTTTTCTGCGGATTGAGCCTGTAATCCGCCGATAAGTAAAACAGACCATACGATGACGAGGACGGTTTTTCTCATACCGATATTTGTTTTTTTAATTTATGATTCGATATCGGTGCCAATATCGTGCCTGCGTGCGTATCTTATTGTTTATTAGGATTATATGCTGATTTTGCAAATTCTTTGTTGTCAACTTTTTAGACAGGCGTGTCCTGTTTTTTGACAGGGGAAGCCGTATTCCGGTAATAATGCTTACCTTTACGAGAGTTGAAAACGGAACGCATATGGGCAGGCAGGGAACCATTCTGGTAGTCGACGACAATAAAAGCATTCTGAAAGCTCTCGAGCTATTGCTGGAAAAATATTTCGCCCGAACGGTCATGATTTCCTCTCCGAACCGGATTCCGACGATTCTGCGCGAAGAGAGGATCGATCTGGTGCTGCTCGACATGAATTTCTCGGCAGGAATCAACAACGGAAACGAAGGTCTGTTCTGGCTGTCCCGGATCAAAAAGACCAATCCGTCGCTTCCGGTCGTGCTGTTTACCGCCTATGCCGACATCGATCTGGCCGTCAATGCCATCAAGGACGGGGCCGCCGATTTTATCGTCAAGCCGTGGAACAACGACAAGCTGATTTCCACTTTGCTGTCGGTCTACAATTTGGGCCGGTCGAAACGGAAAGTCAAGTATCTGACGGAAGTCAGTCAAGGGCTTTCGTCTTCCGAGGCGATGTTCTGGGGCGAGTCGGAAGCAATGCGCCGTATTCTCAGACTGGTCGAGAAAGTAGCGGAGACCGATGCCAATGTGTTGATTACCGGCGAGAACGGGACCGGAAAAGAAGTGATGGCCCGGGAAATACACCGTCGCTCGCTGCGCAGGGACGAGCTGATGGTGGCCGTCGATATGGGAGCGTTGCCCGAGTCGCTGTTCTAAAGCGAGCTGTTCGGACATTGCAAGGGCGCTTTTACGGACGCTCATACCGACCGGATCGGAAAGTTCGAGATCGCTCAGGGCGGGACGCTTTTCCTCGACGAGATAGGCAACCTGTCTTATCATTTGCAAGCCAAATTGCTATCGGCCATTCAGAGCCGTACGATCGTGAGAGTGGGCAGCAACCGGCCCGTCGAGACCGATGTGCGACTGATCTGCGCCACGAACCAGAATTTGCAGGCGATGGTCGCTCAGGAGCGATTCCGCCGGGATTTGCTTTACCGTATCAACACGATTCATATCGAGATTCCGCCTCTGCGGCAGAGGCGCGAGGACATCGTTCCGCTCGCCCGCCTGTTTCTGGAAAAATACGCGGCCAAATACGGCAAGCAAGGAATAAGGATCGATGAGGAAGCCTGCCGGAAACTGCAAGAATACGACTGGTACGGCAATATCCGGGAATTGCAGCATACCGTCGAGAAAGCCGTCATCATCTGCGACTCGATGACCATCGGTCAGGAGAGCCTGCTGATGACGCCTCAGCAGGAAGAGCCGAATGCCGGCGGCGTTTCCACGTTGGAGGAAATGGAGCGAAACATGATTCGCCAAGCCATCCGGCTCCACGAAAGCAATATGTCCGCAGTGGCCGCCCAGTTGGGAATTACACGGCAGACGCTTTATAACAAGATCAAGAAATACGGGTTGTAGCATTTGTTATGTTCAAGGGATCGACATACCGGTTGGCCAGACTGCTGCTTTTACTGACTGCCGCGATAGTCGGCACGACGCTGTCGGTCGTCTATCGCCAATGGATGCTGCTGCTGTTGGCCGTTCCGGCGCTTATATTTCTGTTTTCGGCCTTGTTCAGGCTGCATTTCCAGAATATCCGCAAGATGACTTTCATGTTCAACTCGATAGAAAACGGAGACTATTCGTTCAAGTTCACCGAGTACGACGCTCCGGTCAGCGACAACCTGCTGAATCTGACGCTGAACCGCATCAAGGATCTGTTGGTCAAGGCTAAGAACGAAGTTATCGACAAGGAAAGGTACTACGAACTGATTCTCAATAGCGTTCATACGGGCGTGATTGTTCTCAACGAGACCGGAAACGTGTACCAGATCAACAACGAAGCCCGGCGGCTGATCGGACTTCCCCGGTTTACCCATATCAATCAGCTGGCCACGATAGATCGCTCGCTGCAGGAACTTTTCTTCGCGATCCGGGGAGGGGAGAGAAAACAGGCTTCCTACTCGAACGAGCGCGGTACGGTCTATCTGGCGGTCAACGCGTCGGAAATCACGATCCGGGGGAAGAGGCTGCGCATTCTGGCGGTCAACGACATCAACAACGAGCTCGACGAGCGGGAGACCGAGTCGTGGATTCGCCTGATCCGCGTGCTGACGCACGAGATCATGAATTCGATCACTCCGATCACGTCGCTCAGCGATACGCTGCTGGGAATGGAAAACAAAGTGGAGGGAGAGGTTCGCGAGGGACTGGAAGCGATCAATTCGACCGGCAGGAGCCTGATCCGCTTCGTGGAAGCCTATCGCAAGGTGACCCGCATTCCGACTCCCCGGCCCACGTCGTTCTATGTAAAACCGTTTCTCGAGCGCATGGCGAAACTGGCCGAACCGTACACGCAAAAGGAAAATGCTTCCGTCCGGCTTCGCATTACTCCGAGCGATCTGCTGGTCTATGCCGACGAGGACCTGATCGGACAGGTGGTGCTGAATCTGCTGAAAAACGCCGCTCATGCCGTGGCCGGAAAACCGGACGGGGAGATCGTCGTAACCGCCTATTGTACCGAGGCCGAGCAGGTGGCCGTCGACGTGACCGACAACGGCTGCGGCATACCGGCCGATGTGGCGGCCAATATTTTCGTTCCTTTCTTTACGACCAAGCCGAACGGCTCGGGCATCGGCCTGAGCGTATCGAGGCAAATCATGCGTATGCACAACGGCAGCATCATGCTGAAGCATTCGCTGGCAGGCAAGACGACTTTCATGCTGCTTTTCAACTGACGGCGTGCGGTCGGGCGCGGCTCTATTCGGAATCGGCGGGCTGGAAAAACAATTCTTTGATGACGACGTAGCCTGTCCCCGCCATCAAGCCGAGGAAAACGAAGATAAAAAGTATGGTCGGTTTTCCCATATTGGACCGGTTGACAGGTACCGATGCCGGCTCGATGATCGTGACGCAGGGCATTTGCTCCTGCACTTTGATTTTCGCATTTTCGAGCTGTTGCGCCAGTTGGCTGTAAACGCCGAATGCCAGCTGCTGCTCGTTCTGCAACCGGTCCAATTCGACTTGCGCCGACTGGCGTGCAATGTTACGGTTAGCGTCCACGGCCCGGGCATAGTGCTGCTGGGCTTCGTAGTATTGTTGCCGCGCCTCGTCGAACAGGTTTTGGGTAAAGGCCAGATCGCGCTTGGCCTTTTCGGTGCGGTACTCGGACATGTACGCTTCCAGCTTGCCGACCATCGAGTCGGCTGTCTGAGCAGCTACGAGCGGATCCTGCATCGTGGCCGTCGCGGTGATGACGCCGGTTTTCTTGTCTACGGAGATGGCTATTCTATGCTGCAACGCGTTCAGGACAAGGCTTTGTCTGCGGGACAGCGCATAGGGATTCAGCGCCTCGGCCGTACCGTCGTCCTCAGACCCGGAGGAGAAAATCCAGCCGATCAGACGCATCGGAGCCCCGATGACATGACTCCACCAAGGCGCCGACAACTCTTGGTCCACATAGTCGTACAGCGAAACCGGCGAGGGCATCTCTTTTCCCCGGACCGGAATCTGGCTCATCTCAACGATGAAGGGCGTGCTGCTCACGATATCGGGATAGAGCATCAGGTTGATGCCGTCTCCCGACTGGTTCTGGCCGCTCAGATTGATGCCGGCCATAGCGGCCAGATCGGCCATGCCGCCGGCAGCGGAGGTCTTCACGCCCTCGGGAGCCATCTTGACCGTCGTAGTGTATTCCCGGGGTATGCTGAACGCGACCACGAGCCCGACAACGGCACCGGCGGTCGCAACCTTCAGAATGAACGCGCGCTTGCGCCAAACGGACTTGGCAAGTTTGAGCAAATCGATCTCCTCCGCGTTCGAGACGCTTTGACGGGTATCCTCCATGACGTTCGCTTTTTGATGAGCGTACAAATATACCGATTATTTTTCCGGATAGAAACGGCCTCCGGGATATTTGTCCGCCGAAAAAAGACGGATTATGTCGTTTATTGCTAACTTTGTCTGCCCTAAACAATACGTCACTATGGTCAAAATAGGAACAACATTATCCCCGCTGGGAAAGAAAGCCGTCCTTTGCGGCTCCGGCGAACTGGGCAAGGAGGTCGCCATCGAGTTGCAGCGGTACGGCGTCGAAGTCGTCGCGCTGGACCGTTACGCGAACGCTCCCGCCATGCAGGTAGCTCATCGCTCTTACGTGCTTTCGATGCTCGACGGGGCGCAGTTGCGCGCCGTCATCGAGAAGGAAAAGCCCGACTATATTATTCCCGAGATCGAGGCGATCGCTACGGATACGCTGCTGGAATTGGAAAAGGAAGGCTACAACGTGATCCCGACGGCCCGGGCCACCCGCCTCACGATGAATCGCGAAGGCATCCGCCGGCTGGCTGCCGAGGAACTCGGCATCCCGACTTCGCCGTACCGTTTCGCTTCCGACTACGAGGAGTTCGTCGAAGCCGTCGGGCAAATCGGGACGCCTTGCGTCGTGAAGCCGGTAATGAGCTCGTCGGGACACGGGCAAAGCGTCGTCCGTTCTTCCGAAGAGATCGACCGGGCCTGGGAGAATTCGCAGAAAGGAGGTCGGGCGGGAGCCGGACGCGTGATCGTCGAAGGGTTCGTCGATTTCGACTATGAAATCACGCTTCTCACGGTACGTCATTGCGGCGGGACTTCGTTCCTCGAGCCGATCGGCCATTATCAGCAGGACGGAGACTACCGCGAGTCGTGGCAGCCGCAGCCGATGAATCCGGCCGTTCGTGCGCAGGCCGAGGAGATCGCCCGCCGGATTACCGAGGCGCTCGGTGGCTGGGGACTGTTCGGCGTGGAGCTGTTCGTCCGGGGCGATCGGATTATTTTCAGCGAGGTCTCTCCGCGTCCGCACGACACGGGCATGGTGACGATGATCTCGCAGGATTTGTCGGAGTTCGCGCTTCACGTACGCGCCGTGCTGGGACTGCCGATTCCCAACATCGCCTTTCACGGCCCTTCGGCGTCGCGGGCCGTCGTGGTCGAGGGAGACACGAACCGGATGGAATTCGCCAACCTCGAGAACGTGCTTTCGGAACCCGATACGCAGATTCGGATTTTCGGTAAGCCCGAGATCGAAGGCCACCGGCGCATGGCCGTACTGCTCGCGCGCGCCGAGAGCGTCGAACAGGCGAGAGAAAAGACGGCGCGCGCCTACGCCAAACTGCAAGTCAACGTATTCGACCGCGAAACGCAACCGAAGTAAATATCCGTTCTGATTCACAATAAATTCTCATGCCGTATCGTTCTCGGTGTAAACCCGATACGGTATGAGAATTTGCATTTGTATTTCCGTGCTGGCGTGTTGCCTTTCCTCCGCACGTTCGCAGGACCTGTTGCGCGGTCGCGTACTCGATTCGGCGGATCGTTCGGCCGTGCCCTACGTCAGTATCGGCATCGAAGGGAAAAATGTCGGAACGATGTCGGATGCCGAGGGGAATTTCGTGCTGCCTGTAGCGGATGCGGCGGGCAATGCCGATACGCTGCTGTTCTCCTGCGTCGGATACGCTCCCCGGAAAATTCCCGTATCGGAGATCGATTTTTCTCGGGAATTCTCCTGCGCTTTGAAGCGGAACGACAGCCCGATTCCCGAAACCGTAGTCCGTACTTCCCGAAGCCGACGTATGAAAATAGGACGAAGCAAGATCGGGACCGATCTGCTGTCGGCCGCGACCGTCTGTTTCAGCTCTCCGGAGCCTTTCGGCGAAGAGTGCGGCATGCTGCTCAGCAGTCGGTACGACTGCACGGTGAACAGGCTGTCCTTTTTCGTCAGAAAGAACGGTTTTGAAAGCGCCTCTTTCAGGCTGACTTTCTATTCTGCGGAAAACGGCTTGCCGAAAGATATTCTGGGAGATAAGGACATTCGTTTCGATCTGCCCGACGGCTATACGGGCTGGGTCGATCTCGACCTGAGCGAATGTCCCGTGCACGTGAAAGCGGGAGACTTTGCCGTGACGATGACTTTTTTGGACGGAAAACAGGGCGAGTCCGCCTTCCGGGGACTCGAATTTCCGATTACCGTCGCGCCTTTGTCGAAATATACGCTGGTGAGCCGAGACCGCGCGCTGGGAGCATGGAGCAAGGAAGGGACGGTCATAACTCTTTTTACGGAAGTCACTGCCTATCCCGACTGATTTCAGAACGGTTTCATGCTATGCCGTCCCGAGCCGTAACGGTCGTCAGTTGAAAATGACCGTCTTGTTTTTGTACACCAGTACTTTTCGCTCGATGTGCTTTTGGACGGCTCTCGACAGCACGATCTTTTCCAGATCCTTTCCCTTGTTGACTAGATCCTCGATCGTGTCCTTGTGCGTAATCCGGACGATTTCCTGCTCGATGATCGGTCCGGCGTCCAGCTCGGTGGTCACGTAGTGGCTCGTAGCGCCGATGATTTTCACGCCCCGCTCGTAGGCCGCATGGTAAGGGCGCGCGCCGACGAATGCGGGCAGAAACGAATGATGAATATTGATGATCCGGTTGGGATACGCCTCGATCATCTTCTCCGAAACGATCTGCATGTAGCGGGCCAGCACGATGAAATTGATTCGGTTCTCCGCCAGCAGACGCATCTCTTCGGCTTCCTGCCGCTCCTTGTTCTGCTTGGTGATCGGGAACAGGTAAAACGGAATATCGAAACGGCGGGCCACATGTTCCAGATCGGGGTGGTTGCTGACGATCAGGGGAATCTCCACGTTCCATTCTCCGGCGGTATACCGGGCCAGCATATCGTACAGGCAGTGCGACATGCGCGAAACGAAGACCGCCATGCGCGGTTTGACGTCCGAAAAGTAGAGCCGGAAAATCATTTGGTACTTGCGGCCGTAAAGCGTTTGGAAGTAGTCCTCGATCTTTTCCTTGGGAATCAGAAACCCGTCCAGCTCCCAGGCGATCCGCATGAAAAACACGTTTTCCGCATGGTCGACATATTGGTCCAGATAGACGATGTTGCCTTTGTTGACCGTGATGAAGTCGGTCACCTCGGCCAGAATTCCCGGCTTGTCGGGACAATGCAGTAGCAACTGCGCCACCTCGCTCTTTATCGGCATAAAACGTTCGATTTTTTGCAAAAGTAGCGATTTTTTCACAGACAGGCTCGATTTACGGTTCGAATTCGTCCGCAATTTTTTTTTAGCGCGGCGCATACGGCGGCAGCCGTTTGCGCACTCCGTGCAAGACGGATTGTAAAAATCGATGAAAAAGAGTTACTTTGGCCTGAAAATTGGCAAGGCCTTCAGCAGTCCGGTGTCTGCCAGCGAGCCGTCGATCATGATTGGAAAGATTCTGAAATATACGCTGAAAGTCGTCTCGGTCCTCGTGGCGATCGTTCTCCTCATCCTGCTGTTGCTCTACATGCCTTTCGTGCAGGATTTCGTCAAAAGCGAGGGATTCGACTACATTCAGCGAAAAACGCAGATGCACCTCTCGGCCGAGCGCATACGGCTTTCCTTTCCGCTGAAACTGGTCGTCGATCGGGCATATGCCGTCCGGCCCGACGGCGACACGCTGCTTCGCTGCGAGCGGCTGGACGCGCATGTCGCGCTATGGCCGCTACTGCGTAAGGAGGTTGTCGTCCGCCGCTTCGTGCTCGACAGTACGCAGGTGCATTATAGGGACACGGCCTCCGCTTTCGATCTGAGGGCGCGTCTGGACGCATTTTCGTTACGGACGAACCGGGTCGATTTGGGCGAGCGGCTGGCCGACATCGCCTCGGCCGAGCTGACCGGCGGCGATATCGCCATTATGCTCGGCAAACCGGAAACTCCGGCCGACACGGTCGCCGCCGATACGACCTCGCTTCCATGGAAACTGCTGGCGGGACGACTGAAGCTGACCGACATCCGTTTTTCGATGAGCGGATCCTCTCCCGATTCGATGCGGCTCGGCGTCGCGTTGCAGTCGGGCCGCATAGCACAGGCCGCCGTCGATCTGGGCACGCAACAAGTGGCGGTCGGGACCGTCTATCTGCGACAGGGAGACTACGTTTTTCTGACCGATACGACTCGTGTTTCCCCGGCTACGGGGGATACCGTTACGCCCGAAACTTCCGATACTTTGCCTTGGATCATTCGTGTCGATCACATACAGATAACCGACAATTCTCTGAAATACGGATCTTTATACGGGGTACCTAAAGCCGGACTTGACTTCGGCCATTTGGCCGTTTCCCGATTGAATCTGGCTGCCGATTCGATCTACAATCGGGGCAGCGCTGTCCGGATCGACGTCGACCGGTTGTCTCTCGAGGAGCGTAGCGGCTTGACAGTCCGTTCCATGAAAGGACGTTTCGGAATGGACAGCGCCCGGTTGTTCCTGACGGATTTCCGGCTTCGGACCGCCTCCTCCTCCGTCCGTGCCGATGCTTCGGCCGACGCATCCGTTCTCGATCGGTTTCCGCAGGCACGGCTTCGCCTGAGTCTGAAAGCCGACGTCGATTTGCCCGAAATCGCGCATCTGTTTCCAGTCGGCGACACTTTGAGAAATCTGGCTGCCGGCAAAACGCTTCGTGCCGGAGCCGATTTTTCGGGTACGCTCGGACGGCTTCGCATCGCTCCGGCGGAAGTGGCCGTTCCCGGGATCGCTTCCCTTTCGCTCGACGGAACGCTTGTTTCGCCGACCGAGCCCGAGCGGCTTTCCGGAAACCTCCGGCTGAAAGGCTTATTCGACGATCTCGGCTTCGTAACGGTCCTGTTGCCCGACACCTCGCTGAGGAACCGAGTCTCCATACCGAAGAACATCCGGCTCTCGGGGACATTGAAAGCCGATACCGGAACACTGTACCCCGCCGTCGAGTTGGCCGTCGATTCCGGCTTGCTGGCTGTCGAGGGCATGCTCGACCGGCGAACGGAACGATACCGAGCCGAACTGACCGCCGAGCGATTCCCGGTCGGACGTTTCCTGCCGAAAGACTCTCTCGGCTTGCTCGGCATGCGCCTCGAGGCGGACGGGGTTTCGAACCGCTGGCGGCGTCGACTGCAGTTGATGCTTCGTTGGAGATCGGGCAATTCGACTACAACGGGTTCGACTACAGGGGAATCGGTCTGAAAGCGGTTCTCCGGAACAACGACCTGACCGGGCGAATCTCCGCTTCGAACGAGGCTCTGCAACTGGGACTGGAGCTGAGCGGCCGTCTGACCGAACGATTCCGACAGGTCCGTATCAACGGTCGTATAGACAGTTGCGATCTGCACCGGATGAATCTGACCCGGGACAGACTCTCCTGTGCCCTGTCGCTCGATCTGACCGCTTCGGCTACGGACAGCGGGAGCTATACGCTCGGTCTGGCCACGGATCGGATCGAGGTGCGCAACAAGTGGCAGCTCGACAAGATTCGTCCCATATCGCTGGAAGCCTATGCAGGCCGGGATCGGGTAGAGGCCGCGTTGCGCTCGGGAGACTTGCGCATGGACTTTTTCTCTCCCGAGGGAACCGACTCCTTGGTTCGTAACCTGAACCGCACGTCGCAGCGGGTGGCCGAGCAATTGCAGATCGGCAGCCTCGACATGCGGCCCATACGCGACAGCATGCCGTCGCTGCGCCTCAGCCTGACGGCCGGTCCGGACAATATCGTCAACAATTTTCTGAGAAGCAAGGGTATGCATTTCGACTCGCTGTCGGTCAAAACATCCACGATCGAACCGAAACCGCTACGGATGATTCTCCGGATCGATCGTTTCTCGAGCGGAGGCATTGTGTTGGATACGATCACGACGGGAATATGGCAGAACGGCTCCGGTCTGAACTATCTCCTGAGACTGGCCAACAGTCCGGGCAACATGGATAACGTGGCCCAGATCGCCCTGTTCGGCCGGGCTCAGGGCAACCGGGCCAGCCTGAATTGCAGGCAGCGGACGCGCTCCGGCGAGCTCGGGTTCGATTTCGGACTGAACGCGCTATGGATTGACAGTATATTGACGATCAGTATGTTCCCGGAGCATCCGACGCTCGGTTTTAAAAAATGGAGCGTCAACGAGGATAACCGCATCGCTTACCGCTCCGGCGGGGAAATCGAGGCCGACCTGACTCTGACCCGTCCCGGACAACGTTTCAGTTTGCGCACGCTGCCCTCGGTGGATTCCACGCTTCAGGCGCTGACACTGAATATCGTCGGCATAGATATCGGCTCGACGCTCGCGCTCTTTCCCGGAGCTCCTCCGCTCGGAGGCCGGTTCGGCACAAACCTCGATCTCCGGACCCGAGCGGCCGGATTCCAGATCGGAGGTACGCTGACGGTCGACAGTCTTACCTATGACAGGCAACGGATAGGCGATCTGGAAGTCGCGCTGAACTACCGGCCGGACAGTCTCGGACAGAATGCCGGTCTGAGCGTCGACATAGACGGCGAGCGCGTCTTGGCCGCGAACGGCGTCTATCGCGCAGGAAGCGACAGCCCGCTCGACTTCGACGTGACCGTTCCGGGGATTCCGCTTGCGGCCGCCAATGCCTTCATGCCGGCCGAAACCGTTTCGCTCGCCGGCATGCTGCGCGGAGAGGCGGGCATTCGGGGAAAAACTTCCGACATGCGCATCGACGGCGAGCTGACATTCGCCGGAACGAACGTCGGCGTGCCGATGATCGGAACTTCGTTCGGCCTGTCCGAAACGCCGATCGTAATCCGCGACAACGAAGTGCTGTTCACGAATTTCGCGATCGTTTCGCCGAACAAAAAGCCGCTTACGATCGACGGCCGGATCTCTTTAGGGGATTTTTCGCAGATCACGACCGACCTGCGCATGAAGGCCCGCGATTTCGAAATGATCGACGTGCGCAAGAACCGCCGTTCGATGGTATACGGCACGGGCTATCTGGATTTGGACGCGACGGTCAAGGGGCCTTTGGACGAGCTGACCGTGCGTGGCGACGCCGGCCTGCTCAACGGGACGGAGATTACCTATGTCATGCGCGACTCGCCGCTCGAAGTGCAGAATAAGAAGCAGGATCTGGTCACGTTCGTCTCGTTCCGGGATACGACGACCGTACAGGCGGCCGATTCGGTCGCTCCGATCCGGATCGGAGGCATCGACATGCTGGTCAACGTGAGCGTGAACAGTTCGGCCAAGCTGGCCGTCGATCTGTCCGACGACGGTCAGAATCGAATCGATTTGCAGGGCGGGGGAGACCTCACCTATACGATGAACCGCCTCGGCGATACGCGCTTTTCGGGCAAATACGTTGTCAGCGGCGGAACTGTCCGCTACAACCCGCCCGTCATCTCGGAACTCGTCTTCAAGATCACGCAGGGCAGCTCCGTCGAGTGGACCGGCAACATGGAGGATCCGATGCTGAACATCACGGCTGTCGAGACGATGCGCACGAACGTATCGACCGAGGGACAGAGCAGCCGTCCTGTCAACTTCAATATCAGCATCCGCATTCGCAATACGCTCGAAAATCTATCGATTACGTTCGATCTGTCGGCTCCGGAGGATTTGGCCATGCAGAACGAGCTGTCGTCCCTGACGGCCGAGCAGCGGGCTACTCAGGCAATGAACCTGTTGATATACAATACTTACACGGGTCCCGGAACAACCGCCAAGACCAACTCGTCGAACCCGTTGAACAACTTCATCGAGAAAGAGCTGAACCAATGGGCGGCCAACAGCCTCAAGGGCGTCGATCTGAGCTTCGGAATCGACTCTTACGACGACGAGGCGACCGGCGGTCGCGGCAACCGGACCGACTACTCCTATCAGCTGTCCAAAAGTCTGTTCAACAATCGGCTGAAAGCGGTGATCGGAGGCACAATCAGTTCCGATGCCGATCCGGACGAGAACCTGAAGGAAAACCTGATCGACGACGTTTCGCTGGAATATCGGCTCACCAAGCGCGACAACATGTTCCTCAAGCTGTTCCGGCACACCGGGTACGAAAGCATTCTGGAAGGAGAGGTCACTCAGACGGGGCTCGGCTTCGTGATCCGCAAGAAGCTGCTCAAGCTTTCCGACCTGTTCCGGATCATGCGCAACCGCGTGCAGGCCGCCGATTCCGTCGAGACGGAAAACCCTGCGACGAACGACGCTGCGTCCACCGGCGATGTCGTACGCAAGACGGACGCGGCCGGAAACGAAACGACAGGAGTCGAAGAACCCGTACCGGTTCCGCCGGCAAACGAACCTTAAACAGATGAAACGATACAGACTGCATATCGCTTTTCTGACGGCCGCCGCCCTTGTTGCCGGCTGTTCCACGACCAAGCGTTTGGGGCAGGACGAAGTGCTCTATACGGGAGTCCGCAAAATCACGATCGAGGCAGACTCCGGCGTACATATGCCTTCCTATGTCGAATCCGCCGTCAAGAACCCGCTCTCGGTCAAACCGAACAATCCTCTGTACAGTCCCTACATACGAACTCCGCTTCCGGTCGGACTGTGGGCGTACAACTATCTGCATACCGAAAAGACGAAGGGATTCAAGCACTGGCTTTACGAGCGTCTGGCCAAGGACCCCGTGCTGGTCTCTTCGGTACAGCCCGAGCTGCGCGTCCAAATGGTAAGCGACATTCTGGCCAACTACGGCTATTTCGGCTCCCGGGCGGAGTACGAGACGCGCTATAAGAAGCACGGCAGGAAAGCCCGGCTCAGTTACCGTGTCTATGCAGCGCCGCCGTGGCGCTACAGCCGGATCGCCTATCCGGCCGTCCGGGGACCGCTGACCGCGCTGGTCGACAGCCTGCAGAGTTCGTCGCTGCTGAAAACGGGAGCTCAGTACAATATCGATACGCTGGCTGCGGAGCGCACCCGGCTTTCCCGGATTCTTCGCAACAGAGGCTACTACTATTTCCGTCCCGAATATTTCGAATATCAGGCCGATACGACCCGGAAACGCCGCGAAGTGGACCTGCGTCTGCTGCTCAAACCCGGCATCCCTGCTCAGGCGACCCGATCTTACCGGATAGGGGATATCACGGTCAACCTGCAGAATATCCGTCCGAAATCGCGCGATTCGATGCGCGTGCGGGACATGCGGGTCTATTTCGACACGCCCCGGAAAATCCGCCCGAAAGTGCTCGCCCGCAACGTGAACCTGCGTCCGGGAGAACTTTTTACGGTCGACGCTCAGAACGCGACCCAGACCAATCTGAACAAGCTCGGCATTTTCCGGTACGTCAATCTGAGCGTGACTCCTCTCGACTCGCTTCAGGGCGGCGACAGACTGGACGTGACGATCGACGCGGGCTTCGATTATCCGCTCGAGGCCGAGCTGGAGGTCAACGTGTCGTCGAAGTCGAACAGCTTTCTGGGGCCCGGAGCCTCGTTCAAGGTCAGCAACAACAATTTCTTTCACGGCGGGGAGGTGTTCACCGTAGCCCTGAACGGAGCCTACGAGTGGCAGACGGGCAACAGCAAGCGGGGCGACGAGAAGTCGTCGCTGCTCAACTCCTACGAGTTCGGACTCAACGCGACGCTCGACATCAAGCGCCTGCTCGTCCCGCAGTTCATCTCGCGCGGAACGAGGTATCCGGCCAAAACGTCGTTCCAGATCGGCCTCAGATCGCCCGGGAGCGGCTCTCCCTCAACGCGCCGGTGGTCCTCTCCAACGGCTCGGCCATCTACGATTTCCAGTCATCGCCGCGCAGCTTTCACTCGTTCACCGTTCTGAAGTTGGTGTATAACAAGTTGCTGCACACGACCGCCGAGTTCGACCGGACGATGGACGAGAACCCGGCCATCGCGCTGAGCTTCCGCGATCAGTTCATTCCCTCGATGAATTACACCTATACCTACGATAATACGTTCGGGCCGAGGCAGAACAAGCGCATATTCTGGCAAAACTCGATTACTTCGGCCGGCAACCTGCTCTACGGGGCCATGGAGCTGTTCGGCAAGCGGGGTGCGAAATACCTGTTCGGAAATCAGTTTTCCCAGTTCATCAAAGGGGTCAGCGAAATCCGGTACTCGTTCAAGACAGGCAGGAAAAGCTGGCTGGTCACCCGTTTGCTGATAGGCGCGGGCTATGCGTACGGCAACTCGAAAGTCATGCCCTACAGCGAGCAGTTCTATATCGGCGGAGCGAACAGTATCCGGGCTTTCACGGTCCGCTCGCTGGGCCCCGGCAGTTATCATCCGAAAGAAAGCGACCGGAACAGCTATCTGGATCAGAACGGCGACTTCAAGATGGAGGCCAATGTCGAGTTCCGTTTCCCGCTGATGGGGGACCTGCACGGCGCGCTGTTCGTCGATGCAGGCAATATCTGGCTGCTCAAGAACGACCCGAACCGTCCCGGAGGAACGCTCAAGTGGAAAGGGCTGCTGAACGAAGTGGCTCTGGGGACCGGATTCGGGCTGCGCTACGATCTGCAATTCATCATCCTCAGGGCGGACCTCGGCATAGCGATCCATACGCCTTATCCGAACCCGGACAAGCCCCATTACTACAACATATCGAGCTTCAAAGACGGGTTGGGATTCCATTTGGCCATAGGCTATCCGTTCTGACGCCCTGCCTGCAGGCACCGGTCGCCGTGCGACACTTCCGGACCGGCATTCCGCCTCCCGGTCGAACCCGCTGCCGTCGCAACGGCATGTTGGGGAATTCGGTCCGAAATGATTACTTTTGCCCTGCTAAAACGACAAAGACATGACACGACTGGTCATCTTCGACTTGGACGGCACGTTGCTCGATACGATCGACGATTTGGCGGCGAGTACCAATTATGCGCTACGCCGGAACGGTTATCCCGAGCACGAGCTCGCGGCGTACCGTTATTTCGTCGGCAACGGCGTCGCCAAACTGATCGAGCGCGCGCTGCCCGAAGCGGAAAGGAGCGCGCAGAACGTCGAAAGGCTGCGCCGCGACTTCGTCGAATATTACACGGAACATAGCGCCGACCTGACCAAGCCTTATCCCGGTATCAGGGAAACGGTTTCGGAACTGGGAAGGCGGGGAATCGTCCGGGCCGTAGCGTCGAACAAGTATCAGGCCGCTACGGAAAAGCTCGTCGCTCATTTTTTCGGCGAGGAAACGTTCCGCGTCGTGTTGGGCCAGCGGGAAGGGATCGCGCCGAAACCCGACCCGACGATCGTGCGCGATATTCTTTCGAGGACGGGCTTCGCTCCCGCCGAAACGCTCTATGTCGGCGATTCGTGCGTCGATATGCAGACGGCGCGCAACGGCGGTCTGCGCTCGGTCGGCGTGAGCTGGGGATTTCGTCCGCGCGCTGAACTGGAACAAAACGGAGCGACGTTTATCATCGACTGTCCCGCTCAACTGCTCGACTTGCTCTGAATCCGATCTTCGGAACGCGTAGCGGCTGCATATTTTTTATGCAGCCGCTACGCGTATTCTGGCAGACGAATTTGTATCGGCCGCAACAGTCCGGAGCCCATTTTTTGCAAAGCATACGCTCTATGCGCCGACGAAAAGCTCCGCTTGTTCGGCCCGCGACAGCAAATAGCCGGCAGGAGACCGGTCGTTCGGTCTTTCGGCCAGATGGCGGGCCGTTGCAATCTTACGCTCTCCCAACATCGGGACCAGCAGCAGGCGGGCGGCGAGAATCAGAGACCCGGTCATCGTGATGCGCATTTGAGCAG